>ENA-UOWE01001130-UOWE01001130.1-activated-sludge-metagenome-genome-assembly--contig:-NODE-1130-length-34504-cov-5.285843_pt1 | contig 34504 bp, 35 predicted proteins | sample MGYA00249841_ERZ761562 | MGnify/ENA primary metagenome ERZ761562 (study PRJEB28883, sample SAMN05720200) | activated sludge metagenome | isolation source: Anaerobic digester | place: Japan...
TACGAGTTTTTATGCTTATTGTTAGCCTGTTCTTGGGTTCATTTAGTAGCTCTTTCTTGTTCCTCCAAAAATCAATCAATTCTTTTATTTTATCATCAATTAAAATGGGTTCTTTGTTCGCTAACTTAATTGAATCTATTATTTGCTTAACAGAAAGTTCGTCATTAATTAATGCACATCCTGCACCACTTTTTACAACTGCTCTATCGGGACATCCGATATTCAAGTCTATTCCATCAAACCCTGCGTACTTTGCTATGTGAGTGATCTTTCTAAAGTATTCGTGTTGTGTTGCTTTTCCAAATACCTGAAGAATATTTTTGTTATTTGATCTTTTAAATAATAATTTAGGAATAAATAACTTTGGCCTACTAAAAAAACCTTGTACTGGGACAAATTCTGTGAAAAACATATTTACGATTGGGCTATATTTTTCTACCATTGCACGATATGGATAATCTGTAACTCCATCCATTGGAGCAAGAGCAATTATTGGGTTATTGATTTTGTTCATGATTTTGTATACTAATTACTTGTTTGGAGTATGGGGTGTAAAGTACTATTACTCTATTTTTACATAAATACTTGTCAGTTCCAATTTCCATTCCTTTCAATTCATTATAATCTCGTGATGAAATATTTAGCTTTTTACCGTCATCATTTATTACCAATACTCGATCAAAGTAGTGTAAATTATATATTTTTTCAACATAGCATATACCAGAAGTCTGAATAAGTCCTTTTTTGAGATCATTATAAGAGGGATAAATAAGCATAAGTATGTAATATATCCAAATGACCAAGATTATTGTAAATTCTGAAAGGTTTTTTTTCATAACAATTTTCTTATTTTTTTGTTTGATATTTTGCCATATTGCAAAACTCATTATGATTGGTGACAGAATAGAACATATTAATCCGATGGAGTACAGTATTTTCCAGTTATTTGCTGTGAAAAAATCACGAAGAGGATTTAGTCTAAACACTGGGGTAAAGAATGATAAAGGGATGAAAATTATTATAATTTTTAATATAAATTTAACAATTGTTTCAGTTTTTGGGTTAATATTTTGGGGTTCCATATAATTTTTTGTGAATGTATGGGTCTATTTTATCATATTTGTGGAATGAGAACCTTATTAATAAGTTATAGGTGTTATATAGTGTACAAATTTTAATAATAAACTTGAATTATAAATTGTTGAAAATTATCTTTAGATTGATGCATAATACGAGCGTGTATAAATTTATAAATTTTATTATGGCTACGTCTGTAGAGTTAAACTTAACCGAGGATACCCTAAGAACTGGAATAGATGCCATTGATAGCTTTGGAACACCAATCGCGATTCCCAGAGGTTATTATGATTATTTTATTTTGGGGATGAGGGGAATTGAACAGTATGTAAACACAAATTTGAATATTTTACATACGGTTAATAATCTAGAAACTCAAGATGAAGTTAGTCAGTTGGTTTTCATAAAGGATAGTTGTATTGTAGTAATAGATGGGAGTGAAAACCAATTAAGGATCAGAAAATATGACAGGACTAGTAATGATTTTGATGAAAATTCATTATCACTAAGTCAAAAGAATCTTACTCATGTAATTGTTTGTTCTATCAATGATAATAAGCAAATACCTGGAAATCTTGAAGCTCCGGTTTATATGGCTCAAAGAAATGAGAATGGTTTTGGATTAATTACTATACCAATAACTGTTGCAAATAATGAAGTTTTTCCAAAGATTGATGCTTTAGAAGTTAATGATGGGAGGTTTTCTGTAGCTCTTAAGAGACGTGAAAAAATGATAAAAGCATTAGGATTTGCTAAAGAAGCGATTAAAAGAATGTCAGGTGTATTGTGGTATCCGTTGATTGTTGGTCAATTCAATCCCTTATTTGAAAGAGTTTTATCAGATAGTTTTTCCGGAGACACTTCAAGAGTACATGTAGAATCCATGTATGATAGACTTAGAATTAAACGTGTTGGTGATGAAATTGTGCTATTTTGGTATTGCTCTGATAAAGTAATCTCGTCCAGTCCTTCATGTTCTGATTTATATCAAATGTCATTATTTAGACTGGATGGTACTTTTGTTGACAAAACCTTTCCTAAACATGAAGAATCTGGATCTGAGATAACATGTTTAACTTATAGAGTTTTTACACCAGTTGATTATCGTTATGAGGTGAGGTTAAGTGTAGAAGATGGTTCTGAAAAAGATGATTCTGTAGAAAAAGTTTCTTTGGAGTTAATTAAATATATATTTGAGGGTTTACTATACAGGAAATAAGGATTACTGGAGATGTGGATTTAACAAATGGGAGTTATGAATTTAGACGTTTAGATCTTGATAATGTATCACTAACGGTTGATTTGCGAACTAGAAGATAATAATACTAAATTGGATAAGGTTATTATTTAGATTTGAAATCAGTATTTATCCACCTTAACGGTAACAATAACCTTAGTAATATCACCGCAATAATTGAAAGTATCCCATAAATTAGTGTAAAACTACTTATGGAATAACCTTCAATATATTTCCCTGCAAAATAAGCTATGAATGTATATGCTCCCATATACAAAAACCCAAAAGTTGATAATGCTGTTGCTCTATTCTTTGAACTAACAATACTATTTAAATATACACTTCTTAGGTTATTAAATATTGAAGAGGAAGCAATTCGAAATATTATGAAAACAGAACCAATAATGACTGGAACAAATTTTATACCAACAAAAGATAAAGTTAATAATAGGACTACTATTGTGAGAACAATTTTTTTACTGAAATTTTTATAGATTTGTGGAAATACGTAGGATAATATGGCAGATAAAAGATATCCTGTTGAAAATACAATTCCAATTTTAGTTCCATCAAAATCAAATGCTTCTACTTGAGCAGGGCCAATTAACTCTGAAGCTAAGTAATATCCCAGAGAAATTATTGCAAGTATGAGGGACAATAATTGATGTTTTGTAATTTTTAAATAATTCACTTATACCTTGATATGTTTGCCTGAAGTACTTTCTTGCTGAATATTTTTCTGTATCAATTAATGGTTCTTTTATGTATAGTATTAACATAATTAAGCATACAATGTGTAAAATACCTGTAATTATATATGGTAATCGAAAATCTATATCAAATAATACTCCCCCACCCAATCCAGCAAGGATAAGTGCTATCCACGAAATAGTATTAATTCTTCCAATTAGCGTAGGATAATATCCTTCTTCGTTAATGTCTTTTAGTGAGTCATAAGCTAAAGCTTCAAATGCTCCTGATAATAAAGCTTTGGCAACTCCTCTTACAATTTCAAAAATTACAAAATATCCAAATGTCGCTCCAAAAGGAGTTGCAATTAGTGATATTGCGTACAAGGAATATGATAGTATCAATGTACGCCTTTTGCCCCATATATCTGCAAGTGCGCCTGTTGGTAATTCAAGAAATAATGTTGAAAATTGGCGGATAATTGTTAGAAGTGCAATTTGAGAAATTGTAATAAATTTAAGGTAAAAAAGAAACCATATTGGAATAATAAAAAAAAAGATCATTTAGGAAAGAAATGTAGTAGAGTATTTTGATATTTGAAGTTATATTTGTTTTCATTCGTTTGAAGAATATAAATTTCAAAGACAATATTAAACAATGGATGATTTTACTTTGAAGTAATTTTATATGTTTTATCTAAACCGCGGAATTCACCAGGAAAAACATTAACTTTAACTTGGGAAAGATTGAGATTTTTAAATTGGTTGTAAGTTAAGCTTGTGGGATATATTTTTGGGCATGTTGTTCCACTCTTGTTCTAGCTTATTGATTGTCCTTTGAAACCTTTTTAGTATTTCTTCCTGAGAAATAAAATCTCTAATTCGAGAAAATTTAAACTTTATATTTTTTACTGTATATTGATTCAGAAATGTTAATATTTTTTCAAAATTTTGGTTATATAAATCTATATTTTCTTGAGGAAGATTATTCATTTTGCTTATAAATATTTCGTCAGACCAAAAATCGATAGTAACTCCTTTTGTATAGGCTTTGCTTATTGGAAATATATAGTTGTATATTTGAATCATTGCGAATACTTCTGACCAATCGGGATACGGATATGTTGGAAGTTGCCATTTTTTATAGCCTCCAAATGGTATAGATATATGAATGGGTTTGTGATTCTCTACTGAAAATAAAATGGATTGCTTTACTTTTTTTAATAAATCAGAAGGAATTGCTGAAGCTTTATATTGTGTTGAACTTAATTTATTAAGAATAAATTTTTCAATTCCTTCATATTTTATTGTTTTTTGTCATATTCAGTTAAGTTGTATTTATTTTCTAACTTAACTATCTTTTGCAGATATTTATTTAAGTTCATTTATTTAAACATATAATTATTTGGTGGAGGCGGAGGGATTTGTACCCTACATCTTTTCAATAAAGAAATATTTTACTTAAACTACGCCCCCGTTTACGATTTATTTTAGGATTATAATGTGTTACAATAACAAGTGTCAAAAGTGTTGAACCATGTCGACGCGCATATAATTTGTTAAATGTATTTATGGACAATGTAAAAAGAGTATTAAGGGAGGTCGGATTAGCAGAAAATGAAATAATTGTTTATATGGCAACGGTTAATAAGAAAAATCTTACACCAACTGATATTTCATCACTTACAGGTATACCCAGAAGTACTATTTATAGCATTGCAATGAGTTTAGCTCTTAAAGGATTGATAAAGATGCATTCAAGTGATGGTATGTTAAAACAGCAGACCCTAATTTCAGGCAGGAATCCTTCCTTTTTAAGAAAATATATCCGAAATCAAAGAAGTCGATTAACAAAACTTGAAGTGGATATAGTTGATATTCTCCCTCAGTTAAAAGGTATTTTCCATGAAAATAAAACAAATTCAGATTTTGAATTTTATCCTGGAATTGATGGTGTAAAGAAAATATATTCTCATGATGATGAATATGACTCGGTTGATCTTGATAAATATGCTTGGGATCATATGGTTCCTACAGATATATTTGGTCAGAAGAATCTAAATAGAGATTTATCAAAGTACAGTAAAATTCATTCGGAAAATAAATCAATTGACTACGAATTATTTCCTTTAAATAGTTGGACAAAGCATGTATTAACCTATCAAACGGAACGGGATCCTAGATATTTAGAGAAAGTTGAATTTAGATATATAGAAGGTTCGTTTTTTGAGTTATTTTTACGTTTAGTAATAAAGGGAGATCACGTCTGGATGGCATGTGTAAATAATGATGAAATGTGGGGGTTAAAAATTAGAAGCTATGCATTAGCTAAAAGTTTGAAATCAATTTTCTTGCTTAATTGGCAAATTGCAACTCCAGTAACTAAAGATTTGGTTAAATCTTGGGGACCTAATGAGTTTTGGGAAGAACAAAAGAAAAAAGGGAAAAATTAGACATTTGGCATATCTCAACTAACAACATGTGATATACTTATTATAGTTAATAGTTAATAGATAATAGTTATGGTGAATTGCTTAAATTTTTTCTATTTACCCAAACAGAGTGAATTTTTAATGGAGTTACAAGCTAATAATTTTAGTGAGAAGACTGTTAAAAACTATAACAGAGATTTATCCATATTTGCAGTGTTTCTTGAGATAGAAGGATTAAAATTTGAAAAAATAAGTAAACAAAGTATTACCTTATATAAAAACTCACTCCAAACCAAAGAATATTCGCGATGGTTAAAAATGTTACAAAATGTTCCCAAAGAATATGCATCTTCAAAAGAAGGTGTGCTTGAATTCTTAATAAAAAATACACAAACGATTGAAAAAGAAACTTACCGTGGAAGGTACGGATATGGGGAGACTCCAGCTATTGGACTTCAAGCAAGAAGTGTTAATAGGTTCCTATCAGCAATTAGATCTTATTTGAAATATCTAATTGATTTTGACTATGATGTTCCAATTCCACCGGATGCAATCAAAATGATAAAAACTGAAAGAAAAGTTTCTCAAGTTGCTGAATTTGATGAATTACTCAGATTAATTGAGTCTCCAACGGAACTAGAAAAAGATGAATTTATCGCCAAAAGAAATCGTGCCTTACTTGAATTACTATTTTCGACAGGAATGCGTATCTCTGAAATTGTAAAGTTAAATAGAGATCAGTTAAATAAAGAAGGTAAAATTTACATTATTGGTAAAGGTAAAAAAGGCAGATTTGTATATTTAACTGAAAGAGCAATACAATATATAAATGAATATCTTGATCTAAGAAAAGACGATGAAGCTTCGCTATTTATTCCTACTCGAGGGGGACGTGATGGAATTAAGGGAGTGAGGTTATCAACAAACTATATTCAAGAAAAATTATCCTTTTATAGAAGAAGTTTGGGAATTGTTGTCCCAACTACTCCACATAGTTTAAGACATGGCTTTGCAACTTACTTGGCCGAAAATGGTGCTTCGCCAACAGCAATTCAGGTTTTACTGGGGCATGAAAGTTTGAATACTACTACAAAATATGTACATGCTTCTGACCGATATGCTGAGAAAAGCCACAGAAAGTATCATCCTCTTAATAAATGATAGATTAGAAATGATAGAATGATAAGTCTTTTTAGTTCGAATTGAATATTAAATCATATCACCTATCATTTGTCACTTATCATTTAATAATGGTTTGACTTTTTTAAAAAAAAACTATATTATTTGTTTAGTAGTATTGAATTAATTTGAGAATCTGTCCCAATGGCTGAAAAACTTCCTGATAAGTTCGGTATTGACTTTGGAAATCACTCCATTAAAGCTGTATATTTAAAGGGTATTGATTCTCCTAAACCCGAGTTAATTAATTTTGGAAGTGCACCTACTCCATTTGGTGTTTTAAATACGGAAACAGATATTCATATTGATAGACTTGCTTCTGTAGTTAGAAATCTTGTGAAAGAGGCAAATATTAAGACTAAAGCAGTAGTTTCTGCAATTCCAGAATCAGTTGTATCAACTAGAGTTTCAACATTTAAAGGTATAAAACCTAAAGAATTGAATGATGCGGTTTATTGGGACACAAAACAATCGTTGCCTGTTCCAATTGAAGAGATGGAGATTTCGTGGATGCTTTTAGGTGAAAAAAAAGAGACCGAAGAATATATGGTTTTAAGAGTTGCAGCCACTAAAAAGATGATTTCAACATATACTAAGATACTTCAAAAAGCTGGTCTAGATCCCGTAGCAATGGAAACTGAAGGAGTGGCAATAGCAAGGCTTGTAAAGCAGTTGGGACAAGCTGAGGGAGTTGTCGTTTTAGATTTTGGATCACAGACAACGGACATGAGTATTGTAAGAGATGGAAACCTTCTTTTCTCTCAGAGTATTTCAACTGGTTCTGATGCTTTTACTCACGCTATTATGAATGATTTTTCTTTAGAATATAATCAGGCAGAGCAATATAAAATTAAGTATGGACTTGATGAGACGCAGTTAGAAGGAAAAATATATAAGAGTCTTGAACCTATTGCTAAAATAATTGTTGGTGAAGTTGTAAGAGGTATTGAGTTTTATAAATCTCAGACAGGATTTAGTGCACCTAAGGATGTTTATCTGGTTGGAGATGGTTCATTGTTACCTAACTTAGTTGTATATATGACAACGGAATTAGGACTAAATGTAACATTGACTAATCCATGGAGTAATATTTCGGTAAAAGAATCAGATATGGCAGTGCTTGATAAGAGCAAATCTGCATATGCTGTTTGTGTTGGCTTAGCATTGAGATCGTTTTAGGATGTCTAAATGATAAAGGTTAAATTTGGAGATTTAACCTAAAGTTAATAATTTTAACTCATAATTTTGGATATGGAGCTACCAAAGTCTATAAACCTGATGATCTCTAGAACTGAAGAAGAGGTTAAAGTTATAAAGACTAAAGAAAGTATTGACGTTTCAAGTGTGTTGGGTATATTTGTCTTCGTATTTATAGGCTTAGTGATTTTGGTTGTTAATTTGTACTACAAGTCCGAATTAAAAAAGGTACAAGACCAGAAAGATAGTTTTTTAATTGAAATTAGAAAAAAGGAAAGTCAAAGTTTAGTAGAAACAAAACAGAGACAAATATTTGAAAGATGGAATGCTTATTCTCAGGTTAAGGATCTTACGGTAACGGACTTCCAGAAAAAACTACTTTTTATGGTAGATATGATTCCCTCAGAATGTGATGTGCCTTCTTTTTCATTTGAAAATGACAATACTTTTAGTTTTTCGGGAGAATGTATTTCGGATAGTTATGTAAAGTCACTAAGTCAATCCTTGTTGGATAATGATAATATTAAAAGTTGTTCAATAGTTAACCTTTCTTTGTTGGACGAAGATTCAGATGAAGGAGAAGAACAGATTGACTTTGAGGCGGAATATGGGTTTATCCCCTATCGTTTTTCGATAAAAGGTGAATTTACTGAAAATAGTTTTTAGTTTAAATAATATTGAATAAACATTTATGGCCACGGTAGGTTCAAGTGTTGAAAAAGCGTCTGGTGACAAAAAAAGAAATAGAAGTATTTGGGAAGCTTTAGCATCAGGTGCTCCTAAAGGAATGTCCCTTATAGATTTTCTTGTGCCAATAATGGTTATTGCTTTAGTAGTTGTAATCGGAGCTTTTTTGTATCCTTACGTTGAAACAATATTTGAAAGTAGAAACCAACTTGAAGTTTTGAAATCTGAAAACGCCATACTTAGTACCAAATGGCAAACAATGCAAGGATTAAATTCAACTACACAAACTCAAGTTATTGAAGATCTTAGTAAACTAATTCCATCCTCACTTGAAGTAAGTGAACTAGCTTTGTACGTAAGAGAAGTAGCTAGTGATTACAACCTTGAACCAATTAGCTTAACATTAGAAAATAGTACAAGTGTGCCATCAATTCAAAATGTTAATGATGTTAGTGGAATGGAATCTTTTCAAGCTCCTGAAAACATGTCTGTGATTATGGGGCCATTTAGTTATCGGGGAAATGTTGAGTCAATAGCAGGCTTTTTGGACGATCTGACTGGGAAAGGAATGTTGATTAGTGTAAGCGACTTTTCAATATCTAAAGAGCGAAGAAAATTAGTAGACGATGAAAATCAATATGAAGTTCAACCTTTAGACTGGTACCTCAATCCTGATTTGTATGAGGATAATGTCTGGGTTATTAGTTTCATACTTGTTGGATATACAGTAGATGTGGAACCAGCTTTTGCGGAAATGAGCCCGTTACCATCAGTTAGTGTTGAAGATATTAACAAAGAAATTCAGACAAGAGTAAGATAACGCTTATGGATAACATATATTATGGCAGACGTTTAGCTTCACCAAATTTTAAAAATAGAAGAGAGAAAAATAATAATGCAGGTAATACAAGTCTATTTAAAGTTTTATTTTCTTTGTTAATATTTTTTTTGTTTTTTAAGGCATTATCTGCAAAACCTGTTTCTAAAGTTGAATTTCAACAAATTTCGCTTCCATTTGTATATAGCAACTATTCTCAATACGAGTCCCTGCTTGCAAATGCTGGTTTTATTCCAACTTCAAATTCAAGAATGAAGGAGGTTGCAGAAGTTACGACAACCAATAATGATGATAATAAATGCATACTTGTTCAAAGTGTTCCAACTGTTGCTGTTGTAAATAATAAAAGTAAGGTTGATAACATTGATAGTGATAACAACGTATATAGTTATGTTTATTCTGGTGAAGGAACAAGTACTTTTGGTGGAAACAAATTAAATAGTGTTGATGATGTGTATAGTTATTTAGATAAGGATAAAACACTGGTAGGTATTGTTGATGCTGTTGATTTACGTCCTCAATATCGAGTCGTACCAATTGACGGTGAATATCCGTTTATTGATGAAGGGTATGATATGTATCGTGATGTTTATTTTTGTGTTTATGATGATGAACATTCCTATAGAATGCAGAATTTTGTTTCAATTTTAAATAACGACAATCCTGAATTTTTAACTTTGTCCCAAACTGGAGTTACTGCAATGGTAAGAGGAATGGCGAGGAAAATTGATTCTGTTGGTGATAACAAATATCCAGCTTTGCTGATTAAAGAATATTTAGATAAATCTGACATTGTTCATACAAGTAATGAAGTCTCGTTTATGCCAGGGTGTAATGCGGGTGCAAGTGGTGTCAACTTTTGCTCAAAACCAGAATATTTTGAATCAATGACTTATTTGGGGATTGATATTGTAGGTTTAACGGGCAATCATAATAACGATAAAGGTAACAAATGGAATACTTACAGTATAGAAATGTATGAGGAAGCTGGAATGAAATATTTTGGTGGTGGTAAAAATATTGAGGATGCCAGTAAAATTTTGTATATTGAAGAAAAAGGAACTAAAGTCGCATTTATTGGTTATAATTTCTATGACTGGTATTATGGTTACACTCATGCTCTTGCTGGAGCAACAACTGCGGGAGCGAATCCATACTCTGAAGACAAAATGAAAAAAGATATTGCAGAAGCAAAACAGAATGCGGATGTAGTTATAGTAGAATTTCAATTTCAGGAATGCTGGGCATATAGTGATAGTGAATCTGCAAATAGTGCTTGTTATCAACCAATTAATAACCCAAATCAAAAAGAATATTTTAGGAAAGCTGTAGAATATGGTGCAGATATTGTCGATGGTGCTCAGGCTCATCATCCACAGATAGTAGAGTCATATGAAGGTGGCATGATTTTTTATGGATTAGGTAATTTCTTTTTTGATCAAGAGGAGTGGATTGGTACAAAGCAAGGAATGATATTGACTCATGTTTTTAATGAGGGAAAATATCTTAACACAATTGTAATGCCTACATATTACGATGCCTCTTTTCAAGTGTATGTTCCCACAGATAGTAAAAAGACTGATATGCTAGATATTTATTATCAGCGGTAAAATATATTCTTTAAAAGATTATTGTTTTCGAAATTGAAGAGTTCAAATAGTATTATCTTTACTATTCAAGATCTGGTCTAAAATGTTTACGAATTTTTGTTCCCTCCAAATCGTCAGCTTCACAAGCTGTTTTTATTTTCTGTTGATGTGTTTCGGTGAGCATGCCTTGCCATTCACCATCTGGATCTAAACGAAGTAATCCTTCAACTGATCTAATAAAGTTGTAGAATTCGGGATCTTGTTCACCCAATAATACAAGTTTTTCTTCTGTTGGAATAAATCTTAAAAAATTTGCATTTAATTCATCCGCTCTATTCTGTCTTCTGAATTCTTCTATTATCTTCTGTAGTGCAAGAATTGATAGTCCTGCATTTATTAAATAACTGTCTTGATTGCCTATTAACGCCAGTGCTGATGTTATTAGTTCATTTAAATAATTCTTCAACTGTTGCATTAGCAAATATCTTCATTGTATCGAATATCTTTAAAGTTGGATGTTTAGGAATTAATAATTGTAAGTCAGTATAAGCTAAAACGACACAATCAACATTTTTCTTTTCAAAGTCAGAAATAATTTGTATAAGTTCTTCCCTATCTTTGTTATTCTGCATTCCAGTAACAAGATTAAGAATAAATTTTCCCATTTTTGCTTGTTGAAAATCATCTAGAGTTTCGTAACCAATTTGGTTCTCAGAGAAGGCGTTCTCATATAATTTATTCTTAATCGTTGCCGAAGTAGAAACAATACCTACCTTTTTAAAATTATTTTTCTTAAGAAATTTTACAGTTTCATCGACAATACTCAAAACTGGAATATCAACAGCATTCCTGATTTCTTTGATAAAAACATGTAAAGAATTACATGGCATAACAATAAAATCAGCACCTGCCCTTTCTAGCCTCTTTGCTTCTTCAATTAAAAAAGGTGGTATTCTTTCAAATCCTATGTTTTTAGCGATAGCTTCTTTTTCAATTTTGTATGGCAAGGGAACACTAGCAATTATTATCGAAGGTCTATGTATTTGGTCCTTCTTTTGACACGAAAAAACTACGTCCAGATAAAATTCCGCAGTTGTCTCTGGCCCAAGACCTCCAATTATTCCTACTTTTTTCATAACAATGTTGAATCTAAATTTAAGTTTTCTAATTTTGGGGAATATGTAATGTTGCAATGTATCATCCTTTTGTTTTATCAGATTAAGTTCATAATATAGGTGAAGCAACGTTAGTGACTACTGAATTATATATCTGATTTTGTGTCCTTACTGGAATTGCACTAAAAACAAAATTACCACCAAACCCTTTCTTCATTTCGTTTAAACTAGTGACAATTAAGCGACCCAAATTTCCAAATTTCGATAGGTATAGTCCATAACCTATGTATATAGCAAAGTGAGTAATTCCTTGGTATGGGGTATTCACGCGCGAAATGAAAATTGTATCTCCAGGTTTGAGATCATCTTCGGACTTTAAACTATTTATAATCCACACTTCAGGTTTGAAAACGCCAGGTTTACAGGGGATGCCATTTACATAATGAATGAAATCACAACAGTTGAAATCATCGTCTTTTAGTTTTTTTCATCTCGTAGATGTTCCCCTATTCTATCTGTCATTCCTTTTGGTAACGCAATCTCCTTCAGACCTGCGTTATTTCTTATCATGATTTCGACCTTATTTGTTCAAGAGAGGTCTGAAAGTCTATAATAAACAAATGGTTTATTAGGAGTTGTTCGGGAAAGTGTTATACTTTGAACCCTGAATTTGGTTCCGGATTCAATATTAGTTGCCTCAATGAAGTCCTGTTCTACAATAAGTTTGGTGGTAGCTGGGTCGGAAGTTATGCTTTTCTCATAATCTTGTCGGAGGGTTTCCATAAGAGCATTTGAGTAAGTGAATTTTTCTATGATACCTAACTCATATTTATACAAACTGTTTTCACCAAAGAAACGAATGTAATAGTATATGAATTATGTAGAAAAAATAACAATGCTATAATTGACTTATTGAATTATTTGAAAGATATTATATTGGAAAATAAAAGCATAATTATTAAAGGAGCGAGGGAAAATAACCTAAAAAATATATCTGTTACTATTCCTCGTAATCAGATTACTAGTATTGTTGGTGTTTCAGGCTCTGGGAAGTCATCACTTGCCTATAATGTTTTGTTTAGTGAAGGACAAAGACAGTTTTTAGAATCTATTAGTACATTTGCAGTGCGATTATTAAAAAAAACACAACGTCCAGATGTTGATGAAATTTTGAATTTGTCCCCTACTATCTCGATTGATCAAAGAAAATTAAGAGGTAGTCCACGTTCTACTGTCGGAACTGCAACAGAATTATATACTTATTTTAGATTACTTTTTTCAAGATTTGGTTCTGTAAATGGATTAAGTGCTGGACATTTTTCATTTAATAATCCTAAAGGAGCTTGTAAAAAATGTAAAGGTCTTGGGATTGAATTTACTGTTGCCCCTGAAGAAATAATTGATTATTCAAAATCATTATGTGAGGGTGCTGTAAAGTATGGTACATATAAGCCTGGAAATCGTTTATATAATATTATCAAGAATTCAGGTAGGTTAGATATGTCAAAAAAAATTAGTGAATATGATCAGGATGAATTATATTTTCTCCTTTATACTCCGAGAGTTGAGTTAAGTAATAAGGATCAAGGGTTTATACAAACTTTTAGTCATGAAGGAATTATTACTCGACTAATAAGTAGGATGGGTGACTTAAGAGGTTTGTCTAAAAGCAAAGAAATATCTGATAAGCCTTATGTAATTGAAAGAAAATGCTCCGAATGTGATGGAAGTAGATTAAATAAAATGGCATTGAGTTCACTAATTAAAGGTAAAAATATAGGATACTACTCTACCTTAGAGATAAATAAATTAATAAATGAAATTGACGATATAAAAATAAATGGAGCTGATGATCTTTTATCTCGAATAAAAAATAGTTTAAACTATCTCGATAAAGTGAAACTTGGGTATTTATCGTTGAATCGAGGATTAGATACATTATCTGGGGGTGAAGCACAACGATTGAAATTGGCGCGTGAATTGGGAAATAGTCCAATAGAAATGGTTTACATAATTGATGAGTCTACGGCAACTCTTCATAGTAAAGATAGAGAATATATAACAGATCTGATTAAAGCAATTAAGAATCAGGATAATACTGTAGTCCTTATTACCCATGATAAAAAATTAATGGAACAAGCGGATAATATTATAGAAATTGGAAAAGGTGCTGGCAAATTAGGAGGGAATGTTATTTTTAATGGGAATTATGATGGATTATTGAAATGTACTGACTCAATAACCTTAGAGTATATAAAACGGAAAAGTACAATTAAAACAGAATTTAGGAAACCAAAAGGATCTTTGAAGATTTCAAATTTATCAATAAATAATCTTAAAAATGTTTCAGTTGATATTCCGATTTGGATTTTATGTTCTTTTACTGGAGTATCAGGATCTGGGAAGAGCTCACTTTTAATTGATGGGTTTGCAAGGCAATATCGAGATAAAGTTATTGTCGTGGATCAATCCCCTACGCAAGGAATGGCAAGAGGCAACCGTGTAACTTATATTGGAGTTTTTGACAAGATTAGAAAAATGATGGCTGAAGAAAATAATGTGTCTTTGCAGTTATTTTCATTTAATGGAAAAGGTGCGTGTCCTGAGTGTAAAGGATTAGGTTATCGAAAAATAGATATGCATTTTATGGGAGATGTAAGGGTAAAGTGTGAGACTTGTCTAGGCAGAAGATATAAGGAAGATGTATTGAAATATACTATTAGTGGGAAAAATATGGTTGATATTTTAAATATGACAGTTGGAGAGGTGTATAATTTCTTTGATGATAAAGCAATTAAGCAACAACTAAATATGTTAAGAGCAGTTGGGCTTTCATATATCGAATTAGGTCAAAGTCATGATACTTTCTTAAGGAGGTGAGGCACAAAGATTGAAGTTGGCTAAACAACTTCAGAAGAGTGGAAATATCTATGTTTTGGATGAGCCAACAGCTGGTTTACATATGGCTGATATTGAAAAGCTTTTATTATTGTTAAATAAAATTGTTGATAATGAGAATACAGTATTAGCAGTTGAACATGACTTAACATTTATTGCTCAGTCTGACTGGATAATAGATCTTGGTCCCGAGGGTGGAGATAAAGGTGGAACAATCGTCGGTGAAGGAACTCCACAAGACTTAATGAAAATTAAAGAGTCATATACTGGAGAGGCGTTGAAGCTAACGAACAAGTGAAAAATGAACGAACTAACTAACTAACGAACGAATGAACGAACGAAATTAAATGATAGGTGATACCTGCCCGGCCGACCTTTTGAACATGACTGGCAGGCGGGAGTTTTAAATTATTTTATCCTTCGACAATTCAGAATTCAGAACTCAAAACTCATAACCCTGCATACCGCCTACTGTGTACTTATTTATTAAAACTAATAATGGTTAGTTATTGACTATTTCAATCGTTTTAATTTTAGATTTTGCTCCTTTAATTAATTTTAGCCTGGATTTACTGATCTTTAGGTATTTTGCTAGAAGTTCAATCACTTTTTGATTGGCTTCCCCTTTGTGTGGAGATGCAGTTGTAAAAACAATTATTGTCCCATTCTCTTCTACTACCTTATTTAAAGATGCTTTGGTTTTAACTTTTACTATCATGATTTTTATTCATTAAGGTTTGTGATATAATCATTTTGTTATTAATTATAGCATAATTTATCGTATTTGCTTTCTTTCGAGATCTATATGTCGAAAGAGAAAGTTATATGTGAAAAATAAGTAATATCTGTGAAAACTAGCTTAATTCATTGAGTATTCTGTGAAAAGTATAATACAGGTTAAGGATTTGGTAAAAAAATACCCTGATGTACTTGCTGTTAATAAAATCTCCTTTGATGTATATGAAAATGAGATTTTCGGGCTATTAGGGCCCAATGGTGCGGGTAAGACGACTACATTGGAGATAATGGAAACTCTCAAACCTATGACATCTGGTGATGTAACCGTAAAAGGTATGTCAATTAAAAAGCATTCTCAAAAAATTAAAGAAATTATCGGAGTTCAACTTCAATCTGCAGGTTATTTTACTGAACTGAACTTACGTGAAATTATTAATATTTTTGCGGATTTATATAACGTAAAAATTGATGCATTAACGCTTTTAGATAAAGTTCAATTAAAAGATAGAGCAAGGGCAAAAGTTACACAACTTTCTGGTGGTCAAAGACAGAGATTTTCAATAGCTACTACCCTAGTTCATTCTCCTGACATTATCTTTTTGGATGAGCCTTCTACAGGACTTGATCCTCAAGCAAGACATAAGTTATGGGAATTAATTGAACAAATCAGAAATGATGGAACTACAATTGTAATTACTACTCATTTCATGGATGAGGCAGAATATCTTTGTGACCGGGTTGCGATAATTGATGAAGGAAAGATATTAGATATTGCCCCTCCGTGTGAGCTTATTGATAAACTATTAGCAAATGGATTTAAGAAGCCAAGACCAAAGAAAGAAGCGAATCTAGAGGATGTTTTCTTGAGTATGACAGGGAAAGGACTTAGAGAGTAGTTTACAAACTAAAAGTAAAAAATGTACAGTGAATACAATAATACAACAATACAACAATACAACAATACAATGATGAAGAATGATATTGTAATTAAAAAATATAGTAATTTTAGGGGGTTGATTGCGCTTACAAGGGCAACAATAATTACATCTCTTAGAAATCCAACATCTCTATTTTTCAATTTTTTCTTTCCTTTTATTTTTATTGTAATTTTTGGAATTTTAGGACAAGGAGATATTAAATACTCCGTGGCATTGAGAAATGATTCTTTGAAAGAGGGTATCTTGTATGAAGTTATTAAAGAAATTGATGTAATTGATTTAATTGAATTGACTGATGAAGAAATTGATGATCAACTTAAGAAAGGTCAAATTTCTACTGCAATTACTATTAAGAAAGTTGAAGATATTGGTTTGTCGCAAAACCAAGTTATGGAAAGATTTGAGCTTGAGATTGATAGTTCACTGGCTTCTCCTGAATATGCAAGTACAATATCAACAATTTTAAATAAAGTTGTACAAGATATTAACAATCCTACAATTTCTGATGAAATGAAACTTGTTGTTGTAGATGAAACCTATGTTGAGGGCAGAAAATATGAACAGATCGATTTTATACTTCCAGGACAGTTGGCTTTTGCACTTTTTTCCAATGCCATTTTTGGACTATCATTTTCGTTTTTTTCAATGAGGAAAAATTTAATAATTAAGCGTATTTTTGCTACACCTATTTCTAAATGGAGTATTGTAGGTGCTGAAGTAATTGGAAGACTTATAATTTCGGTATTACAGACATTATTGATAGTTGTTTTGGGACACTATATGTTTGGATTTTACCTTGCTTATGGTGTAATAACGGTAATTCAGATACTTGCCTTAGCAATTGTTGGTTCAATTGTATTTTTGGGTTTTGGTTTTCTTGTTTCATGTATTAGTAAAACAGAAGACTCAATATCCCCTATCGCAAATCTAGTATTAATGCCTCAACTATTTTTGTCTGGAGCTTTTTTCTCAATTGATTTTTTTCCAAAATTTCTTCAACCAATTGCTAATAATTTACCTATGACATTTCTTAATAATTCATTTAAAATGATTGCCTTTGAAGGGGTTTCCTTTAATGAAGTTTTATTTCCGGAACTTTTGGGTTTACTTGTTTGGGGAATAGTTGTTTATATCGGTGTGGTTAAAACATTCAAGTGGGAATAATTATGAACGAACGAGTGCATCTTAAATGATATGTGAGACCTGCCCGCCCGACCATGTAGACAAGGACAGGCAGGCGGGAATGATAAGGGATATAAGTGACTTGTTATCAGAAACAAGAATGAATATCTAATCACTAGTCACAGATCACCTGTCACTGATCACTAATAACCAATCATTGATTACTGCCTACTGTTTACTGCCTTACTAACTCTTTATAAAAGTACAACCAATAATCCAATAAGTCCAGCAATAATTGATAAAAAGTATGATCTCATAACAATTTTTTCTTTACTCCATCCTAGCATTTCAAAGTGATGATGGATTGGTGCCATTTGGAAAAGCTGTCGTTTAAATAGTTTTAACCAAAGGGGTTGAATAACACTTGACAGTACTTCAATTACAAAGAATATTCCTACAATTACTGATAAAAGATGCTGGTTTAACGATATAAATACATAACCGAATAAAATTCCAAGTGGTATTGTGCCTATATCACTCATTTCAACACGTGCTGGTGGAATATTAAAATAATAAAATGTTAGCTCTGCGCCAGCGATGGCGAAACTTAACAGTGCTATTTCTGTATTTCCTATTAAATATGCGATTATTCCTGAAAAGATAAATATTATAAAATGATTTCCTGCACTCATCCCATCAAGTCCATCTGCCCAACAAAATGCATTTGAGAATCCCAACATTAGTAAGGAATTGAAAGGAATTATCCATTTACCAAGTTCAAGAGATGTTACAAATGGGATAATTACCTTTGTATTTCCAGAGTACTTAAAAATAAGGTAAGAAAAAACTGTAGTTACGATTGTCATTAGTCCTAGTTTTAATGCTGGACTAATACCTGTGTTAAAACTAGCTACTGAATTTATGGGATTCGCAATTATTCTTATAGGTGTAGTAAATATTCTATATAATCGCCAAGTTGTGAAGTTATGATAAATTAGTTTATTATATGAGGATTTTACTCTTCCATAAATACTCTCTTTTTTGCCAAATAAATCTAAATAATCCGTTAAAAATCCTATTGAAGTTGAAACCACAATCACAACAGGAAGGATATACCCTAATGTTCTATTTAACCCTACCCAATAATAAGTAACTAGAAAAGATATAATTATTATTATACCTCCCATAATTGGAGTACCTTTACTGATGGATCTATCCTTAATATAAGAATCTACTTCTTGCTTCCCTTGTTGTCTAATTTTCAGAAAATATAGAAGTCTTATAACAACTGGTGCTATCATAAAAGATACAAGAAACGCAAAAAGTATTGTGATTACTATACTAAGTGTTGTTGACATTATTCCATACTGTAACATCACTTTTTCAAGATTAAATCATATCTTAATTATTCTCTATTAACTATTAATTATTAATTAATATTACACATTATATACATCAGGTACATCATTTTCAAACAAAACCACCGAAGGTAACAATCCTCTCTGGGAAACTTGTTCATAAAACTGCTCTATTCTATCTACTTCTACAATTTGATTTTCTGGGTAATTGCCTTCAGCCATTCCATCTTTTAATCCTCTTATTTGATCATTAGTTTTTTTGTTTTTTACAAGAATTACTAGATTAATATTATCAGTAATTTTCTTTCCAAGCTTTTTATGTATCTCATAAGTTTTTTCACCTAACTCAAAAATACCAGGAGTTACTAAAATCTTGTAGGTTGAATCGAATAATGAAAGGGTTTCAAGAGATTGCTTAAAGCTAGGAACATTACTACTATAACCATTATTTATCAATAACAATCCCGTACCGTTATCAGTTATCTCCATTCTGCTTTCTGCTGGGCTTAATGTTATTACTGCTTTTGAAATATCTTCCCACGTTACAGCTTGGGAGTGTGCTGTTGCAATGGCTCCTGTTAAATTTACAATATTCCCTACTCCAATGATTGGTGTGTGCATCTTATTCATTGAGTTATCATGGTGTATGATGAAATCCGTCCCGTCTTTAGTCATTTGTGAAATTTCAAGTCTGTAAGTACTGTCTTTCCAGGTTCCGTAGGATATTATTTTGATATCTTTACGTGGTGGATTAAGGATTATCTTTCTAGCATATCGATTGTCGGCATTAATTATCGCAGTACCATTAGCTTTAAGTCCATGTAAAAGTTCACTTTTTGCTTTAATAATATTTTCAATTGACTTAAATCTTTCAAGGTGAACTGAAGAAATTCCAGTTAAAATAGCAATGTCTGGTGGAAAAGCCGTACATAATGTTGTAATTTCGCCATAAAAATACGCCCCCATCTCTACGAGAAAATATTCAGTATCGTTTTCGAGATATTGGAGAGTATCTTGTACAGTGTTAAAAATTGCTTTCTTTTGCACAGGTTGAGCAATACCCCAAAGGGTATTGTAACTTTTCGGAGTAGCATAGCTTTTATACTTATAAGCCAAAAGCTGATTAGTAAAAGATTTGGTGCTGGTTTTCCCATAGCTTCCTGTTATCCCAATTACCTTTAATTTGTTTGCTTTTAACTTATTTATTTTATCTTGACTGATCTTTATTACTTTAGATTTATTGTATTTTTCCAGAGGGAAAATTGTGAAGATTCCTAATATTAAAAAAATCCAGGGAAGAAAAATAAAGATCGAAATATAAATTAGAATAATTAATAGTGGTGCCTTTAGTAAAATTAACAAGATAAGTGGCAATAAAAAAATTATCAGAGAAGAAATACAAATCCATTTTGCTTTATGTGTCCATTGAAGTGTTTTAACCTTTTCAACTTTGATGGGAAATGGGTTTTTAATAACATTATTAAGTAATCTTTTAATTACATATCCCTCTGATTGAAAGATATAAAGAAAATTATAAAAAAATGTTAATTTAATAATACTCATGGTCTAATGAATGATAATATTAAGGAATTAACGACTTCGGGGTAATCCATAAAAGGGAAATGACCAGCACGTGATATTAATTTGAGAACTACCTTTTGATTGAGATCCTTTCGAAATCTTTTAATATTTCTGTAAATATCAATTCCATTTATAATCGGTGAGGCATCATCATCCTCTCCCCAAATGCACAGCGTATGAGCTTTTATTTGATTGAGGTATGGTCTAATATCTGTATTCACCATCTTTTTCAATACTTCACGTTGATAAACATCGGAATCTTGAAAATCTTGTGATGAGAGGAGTTTTAGAAACAGTTTGTTTTTTGAGAGCTTTTCGGTTGAAATTCCTAAGATATTAGCAGCTTTTTTTGAAAATTTAACAATTTTATTTTTGATATGAGGAATCAAATAAAATCTTTTAATTCCAGAACTTCCAATGAGGATTAGATTTTGAGCTATTTGGTATTTTGCTTCAGTATATAAAGCTATTTGACCTCCCATTGAGTGACCTAAAATAGTAACATCTTTAAGTTCGAGGTATTTTATGAAGTTGTTTACTAAATTAGCGTACCATTTAATTGTTGGTGGGTCTTCCGGTCGTTGACTTTGTCCAAATGGAGGTAGATGTAATAGAAAAATTTGAAAATTATTTAGAATTAATTTATCAATAAATTGATACCAAACTTCTGGCCCACCCCATCCATGCAATATTATAAGAGGTTTGGATCCACTTCCAAACAAATCATATTGAATTTGTATATCATCATGAACGTAGATCATGGTCTTGGACCGATTTTATTTTCGAAAGCTTCTATTGATAATTCAATAATTTTGTCAAAAAATTGAGTTGGATTCATTCCTGCTTCTGCTGCTTGATGAAAAACCATTGTAGATGGTGTAACTCCAGGTAATGTGTTTGGTTCTAATATTATCAATTTGTCATCTTTCCAGAATGCATCAATTCTTGAATATACCGATAGATTTAACACTTTATATGCACGCACAAATTCTTCTTCAACCTTTTTTACTATTTCTTCTGTCATTCCTGTAGGTGGAGTTATCATTGAAGCATTTCCAGGTAAGAATTTTTCTTCAACAGTTAAGATATTATTTTTCTTGGGGGTCTCTGTAGGAGGAAGAGCAACTGGATCTTTATTCCCAATTATTGTGCATGTAATTTCCATTGCATCAATAAACTCTTCACAAATAATGGTATTATCCCATTTCAGTGCATTTTCTATGGCTTTTTTTAAATCTTCTTTATTTTGTACTTTTGTAACTGCAGTACTACACCCTTCCCTTGTTGGTTTTACAACAACAGGATAAGATATTGAGGATTCAACCTTTTCTATGCATTCTTCAGGAGATTGTTCCCAGTTTTTAATTCTAATTGATACAAAATTTGGAACATAAAACCCTTGGGATTTGAGAATTTTTCTCTGATAAAGCTTATCCATTCCTAATGCGGAACCTAAGATTCCAGGACCATTATAGGGAATATTTAGTAACTCTAAAAGACCTTGCAATGCACCATCTTCAACATATTTTCCATGAACCCCTAGAAAAGCGAAGTCGATCTTTCCTGAAAGTTCCTCATAAAATATTCTTTCACAGTTATCATTAAGTTCATTTTGAATATCTGCTGTGCTATTCATCCATAATTGAGCCTCTGTGATAATCCAAAATTCAAGGGATGATGTTATAAAAATGGGGATAATATCGTATTTATCTGTATCAAGGCTATTGTAAATATGTCTTCCACTTTCTAGAGAAATTTCCCTTTCTGAAGAAAAACCTCCTAAAAATACACCAACTTTAATTTTTTCTCCGTTTTTTATTTTTTCAGATAATTTCATAATTATGATTGTTAAATCAGTGTACCCTTTTTATTATTATGTGCGTCAATAGCTAAATCAATAAAAGTGGTAACTAAAGCTCTTGGTGAAAAACCTGTACCACCTTTTATTCCCTTGTTTTTACCATTTATTCCACCTTTTAATTTTCCAACTCCAAAATCAGCTCTAGAAGCTTGTTGGAATACATATGATGATGGAACCATTATTGTTCCAGTATGAACCTCTCCAATTATTATTTTGTCATTTGTTATAAAACCATCTACTCTTCCAAAACCCTTAACGCCAATTGCTTCATAAGCTTTCACAGCAATTTCTCTTATTTCCTGAATTTTTTCTTGTGGGCAATTTCTTGGAGGTGTGTGATATCTTGCTCTACCAGGCATATACTTTCCATCATAGGTAAAGATTTCTCCAGTAAATTCTGCTTCAGTTGGAATCATTGCTACTGGATCTTTATTTCCGATAACAATGCACATAAATTCTTGCCCTTTTATATACTCTTCTACAATAATTTCTTTGTCCCATTCAAATGCTGAGTTGATACCTTTTTTTAGTGATTCAATATCATTTGTAAATGATACGCCTACACTTGAGCCTTCTCTTGTTGGTTTTACTACAACGGGAAATCCAATTGATGACTGAATCTCATTAACTATTTGATCAGAACTGTTTTGCCAATTATCATAGGTGACTATAAAGTCTTTTGCAACGGTGATACTCATAGATCTTAAGAGATTCTTAGTGACTTTCTTATTCATTGCAACAGCAGAAGGAAGGATTCCTGATCCGGTATAAGGTATATTCAACAACTCTAGTATTCCCTGTATAACACCATCCTCTCCGTATTTCCCTAACAAAGCTATAAAAACTACATCACATTTTGATTTTAGATTTTCTAGTTTAATGTACTCTGCCTCCGAAAGCCTTTTTTCAATGTCTTCCGTTTTATTTTGAATTACTAGCTTGTCTGGAATTATATATAATTTCCCAGAAGATGAGGACATATAAACAGGAATCACTTCATACCTGTTACGATCGATAATAGAATAAACGTATCTACCAGTAGCAAGTGAAACTTCTTTTTCTGATGATAGACCGCCAAACATAACAGCCACCGTACTCTTTTCCATCTCTGAATCTTTAAAATAAAGTTTTCTTTTATTGGTCTATATTTTTTATTCTACACGAACGACAACTCTTTTTTCGTCTCTAATGCCTTTAATTTTGGCAATATCTCTAATAGCATTAATAGTTCTTCCTGCCTTTCCTATCAAAATTCCTTTGTCTTCTTCCTTAACTTTTATTATATAGACCTCTGTATCTGGTTGTTCTCCAGCCTCTTGGACAATCTCAACACTGTCTGGATTTCTAACTATGTTTTTTACTATAAAATCTAGTAATTCCTTCATTGAATTTGGATTAAAAATAAGGTTATTTAACTTCAGCTTCTACTTCTGCTGAATTGGTTGATGTTTCTGTCGTTTCCTCTTTTGCCTTTTTCTTGTGTACTCTTTGCTTTCTGAACTCATCTCTTTTAGAATCTAATTTTTTGATTGATTCTGGTTTTTTAGCATATTTTATTAGTTGCGTTACTCTGAGTGTTGGTTGTGCTCCCTTGGTTATCCATTTATCAAGTTTTTCCATATTGATCGACAGTTCCATTGGTTTTTTCATTGGATTATAAAAACCTATGTCATCAACATGTTTTCCATCTCTTGGAGATTTACTTTCTGCAACAACTATTCTGTAGGTAGAATAATGCCTTTTGCCTCTTTTGGCCAATCTTATTTTTAACATATCGTTCGTCGGTTTTTATATTAATTATTATATCTAAGCAGTTTAAGTATTGTACACAATAATAATCTTTTTGTAAAGATATAATTCACTAATTCCTGGGAAAGTTGTTTAGTGCATTCCTAGCACTATCTTCTTCTGCCTTTTGTTTTGAATGTCCTTTTCCTTTGGCAAGTACTTTGTCATTGCATAATACTTTTGCATAAAAAATTTTATCGTGTGCAGGGCCAATTTCTTTGTAAATAACATATTCTGGAGTTACTTTTTCGTTTGATTGGATAATTTCCTGAAGTTTGGTTTTGGGGTCTACTTCCTCGATTAAGGATACAAGTTTTTCGGTTTGTTTTATTATTGTGTTAGTTACAAACTTTTTTGCTTTTTCGTATCCTGAATCTTTGTAAATTGCTCCAACTAATGATTCAAAAATATTAGCAAGAATTTTTTCTTTTTTTTCTCCTCCAGTTTCTCTTTCACTTTTACTCATCAAAATGAATTGTGGTATATTCAAGCCTGTGATCGTTTGAGCTAATGTTTCCGTTCTTACCATTACTGATCTTAATTGAGTTAATCTACCTTCAGGAAATTTTGTAAAATTCGAATATATAAAATCAGAAATAATTAACTCAAGTACTGCATCGCCAAGAAATTCTATTCTTTCGTTTGAGTTTTCAGTTTTAGAACTAAATGATCTATGTGTTAGAGCTCTTGTAAGTAATTTTTTATCAGTGAACTCATAGTTTAATAAGTTCTCAATTTTTTTTATTTGCTCATTACTGAGTTGTGGTCGAATAGTTTTCATGTATTTTATTAATTATGGCATTTATTAATTTAGTATTGTTATCTGAAACGGTATATTTCGATATTTCAACGGCTTCTGATATTGCTACTTTAGGTGGGGTTATTTTAGCAATAACAGATTCCCAAGTGGCATATCTTAAAATATTTAGAGATATTTTATCAAATTCTGCAATTGATCTCTTGGAGCTAAATTCAGAAATATGTTTGTCAATTATTGTTAAATTACTGATGATTTGATCAAAATCGTTATAAATTTTTACTGGATCAAAGGAATTTACTCCAAGCATATCTGCAACTTCCCCTGGGGTAATTGGTTTATTGTAATTTGCTTTTGTATTATCGTTAAAAAAAGTAATATAGAGCATTACGATGCATATTATGCGTTGGATTCTTTTTGATAAGTGTTTTGGTGGTATACTACTTTGAATTTTTTTCACATTCAGGGCAAATTTTATGTGATCTATGTGGTGCACCGCATTTTTTGCACTTTACTACATTGATTTTTGTTAATTTGTCACCTTCTCTTCTTTTCCCTTTGCGGGCTGTCGAGATTCTTCTTTTTGGAACTGCGGCCATTTTTTTCAATTAATAACTTACTTAGATAGGGAACACAATCTCATGCTTATAGACCGTTATTACCTTGCTATAAACTTGTTGTTCAACCTTGAGAGATATTTTAACACAGTTTGAGAATTGATACAAGAATCATAAGTGAGAAAAGATGTAATTAACAAACGAACGAGTGAACTTACTAACTAATTTATTACATATCATTTATTACTTCAACCTCTGATCAGTGTTCTTCTCAAAATTTTTTAAGATAAGTAAAAATGAAATAGTAAATAATGGGAAAATTATAGCAATTACGTATATAATTTTCAGGTTATTGTTTGGTGGTAGAATACCAGTCTTATTGATTGTAAATGTGCTTTCTTCTTGTAGGTTATTAAAAAAAGTTACAACAAGACGATAATTATTCTCTTTATTTTGGAGTGGAATTTGAGTTGAGAAATTGCCGTGTTTGTCAATAGTAACTTCAGTATTGATTTCCACTTCTTCCGAATAAATTTTAATTTGAGCTGATAAATCAGAAGTATGTCCTCTTAGCGTAAAAAAATCATTTTCATGTGATTTGGGAGGTAGTTTAAAATTAAACTGAGGTTTAACCATATAACTAGAGAAACCGTCCGTTTCAAAGGTCAAAACATTATCATTTAGCAAGATTTTGTTTTGATCAATTACTGATAATCCATCAGAACTAATAATTTCAGGTTTTTGAAGAAGTTTGATGTTATAAAGCTTAACTATCGCTTTTTTGTCCAATTGTGGTAGAAATTCTATATCAATTTTGACTTTTCCGTTCTCAATTTTTACATATTGATCTAACCTGTTAAATCTATACAGTAATTCTCTGTTAGACAGATCAACTGGTTCAATAAATCTTATCTTACCATTTTCTTTTATCTCTATTGTGAAATCACTTACAGAGCTAGCCTTTGTTAATGTAAGATTTGAAAGTGTTGTGGTTTCGCTAGAATCTGATAAAAAAATGTCAGGGAGAGTGCTATATGAAATAGGAGCTAATGAGTTTGGATCAGGTATAATTTCTAAGGGATATTGATTTATTTGTTTTATTTCTCCAAATGCTATTTTCTGACTCATATATTCAATTACAAGGTCAGCAAGAATAGTTCCACCATGTAATGTTAAGTGTACTCCATCTTTAGATTTAACTTTATCTATATTTCCGTTGTTATCCGCAAGCAATTGAACAAATTGTCCATTTATGGCAAATCTGTCCCAGGAATTAATAAAAACACAATTTGAAAACATTGCACATTGTTCTTCATAGATTGGATTCATTCGAATAAAATAGTTGTAGAATCTAGGGGTTTCTGGTATTGGATGCCCAACCCAAAATATATATTTTACTTGAGAATGATAATTTGTTAAGAAATCATTAACCCTTTTTTTATATACTGCATCCCAGTTTTCTTTGTTTTCCATGGTATAAGCTCTACCATCCTCGGCAATTATATTCTGACCGTCATTTGCACCAAGGTAAATTATTAATACATCAGGGTTTTCATCGTTTATTATGTCTTGAGTATATGTGAACCAGTTAAAATAATCTTTTCTATTTAGTCCAGATGAAATTTTGAATCTTTTGGTGGCAATAACTCCTTCTATATGGTTTAGTTTGTTTTCAAGCTGACTTCCAAATCCCCACTCTATTAGAGAATCTCCAATTATTAATACTTTAACAGGGGTTTTAAGTCTTCCATCTGTTTCAATATATACATCAGTTATTTCAGATTGTTCAGCATGAATTGGAAAAATAGTTGAATGTCCTATTAAAAAAATAGATGTTAGAGGAATTATTAATAGCAAGATTTTTTTAAAAAGTTTCATTAGTTATAAGAGCTTTTTTAGTTTTATACTTTTTAACTAAAATGATTGTTGTGGCAGTTAATAATAACGCAATTATTGTAATAACTATATATAACACGAGTGAATTTCCTTTTTGAGAAATTGGTAAAATATCCTTATTTCCATTAGGTCTTATAACTTCAATCGTGTGGGTTTCGGTTAGTCCATTAAAGAAAGTAACTTCAAAACTATAAGTTGTTTTATCACCAATTATAGGAACTTCTACACTAAAACTTCCGTCACTTTCAATTTTTTCAACGGTTATTGCAATATTGTGTGGCAATTTTGCAATAATTAAAGAATTAGGATCAGAAGTTACGCCGTTGATGGTTGTAACCTCTTGGTCTTTTGTTATAGGTAATGCAGTAAGTCCTATAGAGGGTTTAATTGTATATCTAGAAAATCCTGTAACATTAAAGGATAACGTTTGATTTTCTAAAATAATATTGGATACATTTCCTTCATCCAAATTACCATCTTTAAGGATAACTGGAGTTTCAAGTAAATTTATATTATGAATTGTAATTTTGGCTGGTTTATTGAGTTGGGGTAATTGTGCTGTATCAACCTCTACCTCTCCTTGATTTATCTTTATAAATTTATCAAGTTGAGAAAAAGAATCCTTTAATTCATTTGCAGATAGGTCAATATCCTCTGTAAATTGTATTGATCCAACATTAAGTATTTCAAGTGTGAGGTCTTTTACAGCCTTAGAATTTTCAAGGGTTAGATTAGAAAGATTTGTTGTGTTGCTTCCCTCCTGAATAAAGATATCTGGTATTTTAGCTTTTGAAACAGGGGCTTTGGGAATTATTACAACGGGTTTGGGTGTTGGTTGAATGACAATAGCTTTAGGTTCACCAAAATTTATTTTTTGGTTAAGATAGTCAATTACTAAATCACTTAAAATATTACCACCATGATTTGTAAGATGTACCCCATCAGAACCTTTAACAATTCCAGATACTCCATTATTGTCAGTTACATATTCTGAGAATTTACCATTTATTGCGAATCTATTCCACGAATTAATATAAATAGTATTAGAATATTGTGAACATTGAGATGAGTAAATACTATTCATTCTTATAAATTTGTTATAAAAGTCGGAAGTTCTTGGGATTGGATGGCCAACCCAAAAAATATATTTCACAGAGCCTCTATTTTCATTGAGAAATCTATTAACTCTTTTGGTATAAGCCATATTCCAGTTTTCTGTGTCACTCAAAGCATAAACTTTTCCATCATCATCTACTATACCCTGCCCATCATTTGCACCAATCATTATTATGAGAATATCAGGTTTTTCAGCATTAATTAATTGTTGGGTATATGCATACCAATCGAAATAATCAATTCTGTTTAATCCTGTAGAATATCTTCCTTTTCTTACAATTGTTATGCCTTCAAATGTTTTAATTTTCTTTTCAAATTGAGGTCCGAAACCCTCATTAATAAGAGAATCTCCGATTAATAAAATTTTAAGAGGAGGTTGAAGTCTATTGTCGGGAGGTTCGGATGGATTTTCTTCAGGAGTTTGATTTTCGGGAGTTTCTGCTTCTTGTGCATAAATTATTGAGCTACTAAAAGTGAAAAAAATAACGGAAAATATTACACTAAATATCAATAATAATGATAATCTATTTCGTTTTATTGTCATTTTTTGATGTAAAAAAATATATTGATGCTACTGAGATCGAATATTTTTTTTGTATATCCAATTCTAAAATGCCGTGCGTTCCAACTAAGTTTTCTGGTGGGGTAACGAAATGACTATGTTTGAAAACTAAAATTCCCTTATCATTCAGTAAGCATGAAGCGTTGTAAAGCAAGTCTTCAATTTTATCTTTGTCTCTTACTGAGTAAGGTGGATCTATAAATATAATATCATATTTAATGTCTGTTGTATTCTGTGCAAGCACAAAATCTTCAACAGAACTAGTATAAATTTGACAATTGTATTCTGCATTACAGAGTTTTATGTTTTTTTCAAGAAGTGAATGAGATTCCTTATTCTGGTCTACAAAATCACAACTTTTTGCTCCTCTGGACAATGCCTCTAACCCCAAACTTCCAATTCCAGCGTAAAGATCTAATATATCAGCATTTATTAATGCAAATTTTAAAGTTTCAAACATGCCTTGTTTAAAACGGCTAGAAGCTGTCCTAATTGTTTTGGAATCTTTAGGAGTATATAATCTTTTTCCTTTATATTTACCAGCAATTATTGTTGTCATCCTTTTAAACTAAAATTTAAAAGTGAAAAGTGAAAAACTTCGAAAAATGGTTTAGTTATTCAACTTGTTCACCTGTAACTTGCTTATAAGTATTTTTTTATCCACCTAATTTGGTATTTTGCATATTTTACATGTCTTCTAACAATTTCTAATTTCATTTCCTCAAGTGTTATTTGATTATCAAGAAATTTAATAATCTCTGGATACCCCATTGTTTTAAGTCCTGGTGAGTCTGGATGATATTTTTTGAGAACTTTTTGTGTTTCCTCTATTAAACCCTGTTTAATCATTCTTTCGACTCTATGAGGAAGTAAGTTTCTCAATTCGTCTATATTTCGATTTAATTTAATCGGTAAAATTCTATATTTAGGATTGTTCCTTAATTTTTGCTTTGGATCTACTGTTGGATCTTCAGACAATATTTCAATCCATCGTATTAAACGTCTTTTGTTTTTCTGTTCACTTTCGTTTAAATTATTCCAACTTTTAATGTTTATCTTTTTTACTTTAGCTTGTAATTCTTCAAGGGTTTTGTTTTCAAGAGTAGCCCTTAGTTTAGGGTTAGGTTTACTGCTTCGTAATGTATAGTTATTAATTAATGCGGTAATATACATTACTGTCCCCCCAACAATAATAGGAATCTTACCCTCTTTTAATATTTTATCACATATAGGATTAGTGTGTTCTATAAAGTCAAATGCGTTAAACGATTCATCTGGATTGATAAGATCTATTCCGTAAACTGGTATGTTATATTTAGTCTTAGCTTCAATTAATTCATCCTTGTGAGTTCCAATAGTTAATTCTTTATAAATTTTTCTTGAATCCGCTGATATAATGGAAGTTCCAAGCGCTCGTGCCATACTTATAGCTAATGAAGATTTTCCCGTGCCTGTTGTTCCGTAAATGACGATTATTGGTTTTGCCATTGATAAGCTATGAAATAACTTACTATTGCTGTTGCAACTTCAACATTTAAAGACTCTTTTATTCCAAGCATAGGTATTTCAATACATTTGTATTTTTCAACAATATCTTCATTTACCCCCCATTGCTCATGCCCTACTATAAGTGCAAGTTTATTAGGATATTTTACTTGTGTGTATAGTTGGCTCTGATTACTTTGTTCTAATGCAAAGATGTGAAACCCTTCTTGTTCTGCTGAAATAATAGCCTCAGAAAGTTTAGTAAAATATTTCCAGGGTACCGATTTCTCGGCGTCTAACGCTGTTTTGTGAACTTTGGGATTATCTGGTGTTGGAGAGATTCCGGTGATATAAAATCTTACTCCCTTCCCTAACCCATCAAGAGTCCTGAAAATTGCTCCAATATTGTAGGCTGACCTAACATTATCTGAGATAATAATTAGTTCATTTAGTTGACTAAGATTAGATTTCATCTTTTTAGATCTGCTAATAATTATTAGCTATGATATCAAATTTAGATCATTGAATCAAATCTTTTAGGAGTGTTCAATTTGACATTTAATGATATATTGTGTTATAATAATCGGTACATTAACTGTATAAAATTTTCCAAGCAGTTCAATAATTGGCCGATTTTCCAATTGTCTTTTAAGTCAAATTGTTCAAAGTTGACCTCAAAGTTTAATTTGTGTTATGTTCGAGTGAAAATAAATAAAAAGCCCTCATTAGTTGAGAGTATTAAAATTATATTCAAAATAGTTAAGATTGCCTTCAAAGCAAATAAGTTCTATTTTTTCTGGGCGATTATATCAACTATTGCTATATCATTGTTACCTATTCTTGTCTCTTATCTGTTTTCATTAATAATTGATAATATCGTTCAGATTGTTGCAGATCAAACGGTGAATAATAATATTTTGAAATATATAATATTATATGGTGTTACGCTTTTCGCAGTTGCGGTATTTAGTGAATTAAATGCCTCTATTCAATGGGTTTTATACAAGTATGATATGACGGCTTATTTTACCAAAATGGTAACCAACAAATTTAAAGAATTAGATTTAGAATTCTATGAAAATACAAAATATACTTCTTTAAAAAAAGATGCACTAGATGGTTATGAATGGAGACCTTCTAATATGATTACTGATTTATTAGGTTTTTGTGAAAAGATATTTAGTGCAATTGTTTTGGCTATGGTAGTTATTAATATAAATCCAATCGCTTCTGTAGCGTTAATATTGTCTTTAATACCTAGTTTAATAGTTGATTCAAAGCTTAGATCTGGAATATGGGACATTTGGACTTCTGATGCTGATACACGAAAAGAATATGGACAATTAATGTATATTAATACATCTGTTGTTTTTTTTAAAGAAATTAAATTACTGAATCTATATAGCTATTTCCAAGATAAGCTAATGTCATTGATCAATCGAGTACATGGCAGACAAAAGAAAGCTCAATATAAACGTATGATTGGAGTAATTATTACCTCTGTATTTCCAATTGCCGTGGCTACATATTTCATTTATGGTGAGTCATTGAAAGTACTTGCAGGGATAACTACATTAGGTAGTTTGACATTTTTTGTTTCAAATTTGTTTGCATTTAAGGATGCTTCAGGAACTGCTTTGTTTAACTTTAATTATGTACTTGATCAGACAAAGTATATAAAAGCTATTTTAGATTTTCTGGCGATTCCCTCTAAAATTAATTCAAAACCTAATGCAATAAAAATAATTGACTGTCCGCCATCAATTGAATTTAAAAATGTTAGTTTTAAATATCCGGGCACAAGAGAATTAATTCTTAAGGATTTTAACTTTTATATAGCTCCAGGTGAGAAGGTGGCTTTTGTTGGGGAAAATGGTGCCGGTAAGACGACGATTATGAAGTTAATATTAAGACTGTATGATGTAAGTAGTGGTGCTGTATTGATTAATGGAACAGATGTAAAAGATATAAATGTACAAAGTTTGAGGAAAATTTGTGGAGTATTACTTCAGGATTTTACAACATTCCATTTGCCAACAATACAGGAAAATATCGGATTTGGGAATATTGAAAGATTTTATTCTGATAGTGCTAGTAATAAGAAATTAGTACCTCGCTCGATTATTTCTGCTGCTAAATTGGCTGAAGCTGATAAGTTTATATCAAAAAATAAAAACAAATATAATGAAATTTTAGGTAGAGAATTTGGTGGAGTTGATCTCTCGGGTGGAGAATATCAACGTTTGGCTCTAGCCAGAACTTTTTACAAAGATGCTGGAATTATTATTATGGATGAACCAACGAGTAATGTTGATGCAAAAGCTGAATCTGCTATCTTTGAGTCAATTAAGTCTCAATTGCAGAATAAAACAGTAGTTTTTGTATCACATCGTTTTAGTACTGTACGAATTGCAGATAGAGTAATTGTTGTTGAAAATGGACAAATAATTGAGGATGGCTCTCACGATATTCTTGTTAAAAAAGATGGTGTTTACAAAAAAATGTTTGAACTTCAGGCAAAAGGATATAATTCCTAACATTTATATTCCCCTTTTCTGTTATAATTAGTTAATTATTAATATTTCAATAATTATCATATTAATGAAAAATAAGTATTATTCTCAATTTCCACAGGGATTTGCTGAGCTTGTGTCTAAAATATTAAATTTAAAGATAAAAGGTAATATTTCTTTAAGAGATGATTATATTTTTTGGGAAAGTGATCTTGTCCCTGAACAGGTGTCTAAAATCGATTTTCTTGAAACGAGCTTTTTAGTAATAAATGTCTTTGATAAAGCTTATGGAATTAATAATCAACTTGCCTGGATAAATAAAAATTTGAGAGCTGTTGAAAATTTTATTAATAATATTAATATTTTCAAACATGCTTCTTTTAGAATTGTGGTTTCGCAGGTTGGCAAACACTCAAGTATCTATAATAATGAATTAAATAAACTGGAATTGAAGCTAGGGAAAACTATAAGAATTGAAAAAGGATCTCCCGATTTTGAGATAAGAATGGTAGAAAAAAAGAATTATGGTTTTGTCGGGGTTAGGATTAGCAAAACACGTGAATATATAGATAATTTTCAAGTAAATTCGGTAAGGAAAGAAATTGCATATTATATGAATTTTATTTCTGATCCTAATAAGAATGATATTTTTATTGATCCTATGTGTGGTGGTGGAATAATTCCTATATTACGAAGTAAGATGGGAAATTATAAAAAAATAGTAGCTTGTGATAGTAGAATGAATCATTTTATTGGAAAGATAAAAGTTATAAGAAAACAAGGAATAACCATTCCAATGCTTGAGAATTATGAAATTGATTTCAAAAATATACCTCAAAAAATAAAGTTCAAGTTTAACAAAGTTGTTGTTGATCCACCTTGGGGAATAATTCAAAAAATTAAAGACATTAATAAGTTTTATCGTGACATGTTTAAGGTGTTTGAGCAAATATGTGAAAAGGGAGCAACTGTTGTTATTCTTGTAAATAATGAACAATTAATAAGAGTGAATATTACTGATGCTTTTGAAATATGTGAAGTTTATAAAGGGTTAGTTTCTGGAAGAGAAGCAAGTATTATAAAGCTTAAAGTGAACAAACGAACAGATGAACGAGTGTATCTTAAATGATATGTGAGACCTGCCCGCCCGACCATGTATACAAGGACAGGCAGGCGGGAATGATAAGGGATACAATGGTTGGTGTATGCAATATTCAGTATGCTGTAAACGGCAGATTATTTACGAATTAAGTGTAAATAAGTAATTACTGCCTATCTACATGACATCAGGCTA
>ENA-UOWE01001132-UOWE01001132.1-activated-sludge-metagenome-genome-assembly--contig:-NODE-1132-length-34463-cov-4.353987_pt1 | contig 34463 bp, 33 predicted proteins | sample MGYA00249841_ERZ761562 | MGnify/ENA primary metagenome ERZ761562 (study PRJEB28883, sample SAMN05720200) | activated sludge metagenome | isolation source: Anaerobic digester | place: Japan...
CCTGGAATCCATTTCCGGATTTACAATGAATGGTGGAGCACAGTTTATGTTTGGCAATGAAGACAGTGAATATATCGTACGCAATGATGGTCCGGCAGTAAAAATTTTCTTAACACTAACATTAGGAAGCGGTTCTTTTTAAGCACTCCTCTGTAATAATAAAGAGCTATCCATTCTGCATGGATAGCTCTTTTTGAATCGTATTAGAATATAAAATATAAAACAATTATTGTTTTACACTATCAATTCTCACTCTTGATATATTTCTAATGCATGCAGCGTGTGCTACTACATCTATTGACCAGCCTGACTTGCAAGCACCCAGCCAACATATGGGCTCGATATGCGTACCCACTCAATACCGCCCACATCTGATTTTTCTTCAATTGTAAGTTGAGTTCCAGCTTCAATTGTTCCTACTACGATTGAATTAAAATCAGGGCTCTCATAGACTTCAATCTTTTCTTGAACAGTTTGAGTGGCAGCTGTACCCTTATTGCCTGACAATGTATTAATCTCTGCCTGAATAAGGTCTGCAAATACACCAAACGGATATTTTTTCATAGCTTCATTGAGAATTTCGAGTTTAGCACGTATAAGATTTTCCATTCGCTTCGGATCCTCTTTTGCTTTAGGATCACTCATGTTTTTTGCAATATAGTATAGGAGGTAACTCTGAACATCGGGTTCCTGTGTCGAAATATCCGAACGTTTAACATAGATATCGGAATACCAGTTGAGATTCTGTTTATCAGCTAAAAATTCAACTGAAACAGCGTATGCTCTGCAATAATCAGCAGTAAGATCTTCTTCGGGAATGGTAATCAGTGTGCCCCTCGGTAATGGTTTACCAGCAATAACACCGGTAATCTCAGGGCTCTTAAAACGCATTGCACCATCGGTTATGACTACAGCCAACGTATTAAACGTTCCAATGTAATACTTTGTAGCGTAACCTTCTTTGTCGCCATATCGTATACGGTACCATTCAAGCTCATTTATACCTTTTTTTATTTTTATTGGCTCAGTCTCAAGCAGTTCCACTTTTTTCCCTGCTGTCATTCCAAGCAGCCATGTCCACTGTTTATCAGGAACTTTTGTTTCGTCGTAGCTATACAATGATAATCCGTCTAAAAGTACATATCCGAAAGGTTTGCCGGGACGAACAGTATCCGCAACCGGTGCAGGATTGGCCAATTCACCTGATTTCTTTGGACAGGCTGTCATACCAGCTAGAACAAGCAAAATACCAGTCAGTATTACAATTTTTGTTTTCATGCTTACCCCTTCCTTAATTAATAAAATAACGTTACTAATTATAAGCAGTTTACTTGATAGAATAAACAACTGTCAAGTAAAATTGTCTATGTATCAGTGAAAGTATACTGCTCCTATAATAGTATACAGCGCTCACATAAAAGATGTAATTGTTTCCTGTATGTTATTATCAGTAAAATTTTTTACATATAAATGCTATAATATATTAATACATATTAACAGCATGAGCATTAAATAAATAATGCCACACAGCTTTACGCTGTATGGCATTTCAATTGTATATAAATCACCTCTTCAGTTACCCTTTTACTCTGCGAGCAAGCTCTCTCCCCCGTTCTCTGAGCAGTTTCCCTGTTGATTCATCAGGCTGTCCAGCCCATTCTAATGGTTCAACATGTTCCCATTTGAGTGGCGCAATTCGATTATCGTAATCTTTCTGTGCTCCACCTACCCAGCCGTAGCTTCCGATTCGGAGCGCTTTGCGGTTCCAAATATGCTTGCGCTCAAAAATATCGATAACGTATCCCATTGGCGGGAACATTTTATATTCATATGTTGGCATCGCCATAATGATACCTTCACATCGATACGCTTCTGCAAGCACAAAGGATACATCTTCATTAGGAACGCGGAACATTGTATAAGGCACATGTTCATCCTCTAACCCTTTGAGCACATACTCAAGTCCATCGCGTGTATTCCCATACATCGAACCCCATACGACACAGACCTCTTTTTCTCGCGGGCCATCCATATAGTTTGCATATTTCAAGTAGCGATTAATAATTACCGAAGGTTTCTCACGCCAGATGAGCCCATGACTGGGTGCGACAATTTTGATATCGAGCTTAGAAAGTTTTTCTATTGCACGTTTTACGAAAATTCCAAAACTTGCTACGATGTTAGCGTAATATCGGAGTGTTTCATCTTCAAAGTTTTTAAGATCTTCAGAGTAATACTCATCATCAAAAATACGGTTTGTTAATTTTCCAAAACTACCAAACGCATCACAGCTAAAAAGCGTACCAGATTCTGGTTCATAGGTAACCATTGTTTCGGGCCAATGTAAGTTTGGAGCTTCCTCAAAAACAAGGCGGATACCGCCTAAATCAAGCGTATCTCCAGTTTTTACTGCCCTCAAATTTTCTTCAATTTTATAAAAGGATTTTACAAGCTCGAGGGCCTTTGCTGTTGCAACTATAACTACTTTAGGATTAAGTTTTTTAAATTCAGCAAGCCATCCAGTATGATCGGGTTCCATATGGTTAAGAATAAGATAATTGACATCCTCTATAGCAACATCAATTGAAGCAAGTTGTTTACAGAGTTCATCTGGAGCTTTACACCAATCTCTTACCAGATCTATGAGCGCACAGGATGTTTCGCCTTTAACAAGATATGAATTTAATGAAACACCATCAGGAATAGGCCAGATGCCCTCAAAAAGGTCTTCGGTTTCAATATCAGCATGGAGGGCATAGATTTTTTCAGTAACTTTACAAGCTCTCATGTTGTATCCTTTCTTTTTGGATTTTACATCGCGATTTACTGTATCACGATGATTTACTCGAATTAGCTGTATGTGCAACAGCCGTATCAGGTTTAATGACAATATAAAACATAATGTATGTTATTGCAATGAAAAAGGAAAATGCAAGTGAAAATAAAAGAGCAGAGGGTACCGTAAATATCTTAAGTATTGCTTGAAACGTATCAATAGGATGAAATACCATATCCCATGAATTATATCGCGAAAATCTTCCTAGATGAATTCCAATACCTGATAAAACCACTGCAGGTAAAATCGCTACCCAGCTCACTGTTCTTCCGTATAACTTGCGGAGTGACACTTGCATGAAATACATGGATAATAGACCCATAAAATGACCAACGAAAGCAAATGCTGCGTTGAGAATTATATCAAACCAGAGCAAATCGAGGCGCGAAAGCCATGGTGCAGCTACATAGCCCAAATTAGAACGATTAATTACATGAATGAAATCTGTAAACACATATGGTGCATTGGGATAAAAAATTAACCACGCAAAAAAACCAGCTATATTGACTGCACCATGCCAGCCATTTTGTTCAAAATATTCTGTATGCTTGAGAATTGCCCAGGAAATTAAAGCAGGGACAATAGCAAGTATTAAATTCCACAGAAGATACCCCTGCATCAATTTCCCGGCAAGCATAAATCTAAGAATGAGCAGCATTACAAGCGAAGAAAATGACAACAGAATTAGCAAAAACAATCTTCCGCTCGTAGACCATATATTTTTCATGCGTACAATACCTTTGTTTCAAAGGTATATGGAAATTGCATTATTCCATACCTTGCTACAGATCAAGACTTCTCTGAGCTATTTTTTCCATAATATAGCTCATAAAAGCTTCTGTACTCATCGTTCCCAGCTGTTTCCCGTCACGACAGCGAACTGACACTGCCTGTTCTTCTCGTTCTTTTGCGCCAACAACTGCCATATAAGGAATCTTTAACTGTTGTGCTCGACGTATTTTAGCATTCATGCGGTCTTCATCGAGCATTGCAATACTCCTCATACCGGAACTGCGCAGCTTATTGTTAAGCTCAACTGCATAATCATTAAAATCGGGACCAACAGGAATTACCGCTACCTGGTCTGGTGCAAGCCATACTGGGAATGCACCAGCGGTACTTTCTAGATAAACTCCAAAGAAACGTTCAAGCGATCCCAGGAGAGCGCGGTGCACCATGTACGGTCGCTTTTTCTGGCCATCTGCATCGATATAGGTCATATCAAAACGATCAGGCAGGTTAAAATCGAACTGGATCGTAGTCATCTGCCACTCGCGCCCAATAGCATCCTTTATTTTAAGATCAATCTTTGGACCATAAAATGCTCCGCCACCTTCATCAATTTCATACGCCAGCTTTTGCGTTTCTACAGCCTTGCGGAGCGATTCAAGCGCCTGATCCCAGCGAGCCGGATCGCCTACTGAATCTGCAGGACGTGTTGCAAGATATGCTTTTATTTCTGAGAAGCCAAGTGTTTTCCACATGTGCAGGCTAAAGCGCAGCACTTCTGCTATTTCATCCTCGATTTGTTCCGGTGTACAGATAATGTGCGCATCATCCTGCGTAAAACCCCGTACCCGCATAAGCCCATGCAGTACGCCCGAACGTTCATACCGATACACGGTTCCCAGCTCTGCCCAGCGAAGTGGCAAATCGCGGTATGACCGGAGCTGCGTTTTATAAATCATAATATGGAAGGGACAGTTCATCGGTTTGATGTAGTAATCGTCCTCATCGATTTTCATTGCAGCATACATGTTGCCCTTATAAAACCCAAGATGCCCTGAAGTTTCCCAGAGCCAGCTCTTGCCAACATGCGGTGTAAAGAGAATCTCGTAACCATTGCGGTAATGCTCAGAACGCCACCAGTTTTCCAGTTCCACTCTAAACCGACCAGCACGCGGATGCCAGTATACGAGACCTGGACCAGCCTCTTCATGTACCGAATAAAGATCGAGTTCTTTCCCAAGCCTACGGTTGTCACGCTTTTCTGCTTCTTCGAGCATTTTGAGATGTGCATCGAGTTCTTGTTTGTTTGCAAATGCATAAGCGTAAATGCGCGTTAACATCGAACGTTTTTCATCACCGCGCCAGTATGCACCTGCTATTGCTCTCAGCTTAAAAGCATCTGCAGGAAGATCTTTAGTCGATGCAACATGAGGTCCCCGACATAAATCAAAAAACGTGCCCTGCTCATAAATCGTGATAGTGCCCTCTTCGAGTTCATCGATTAGTTCAAGTTTGAATGGCTCATCGGCAAAGAGTTTCTTAGCTTCCGCTTTTGAAACTTCTTTTCTTACAAACTCTGAACCTTGAGCAATAATTCTCCGCATTTCTTTTTCGATAGCGGGAAGATCTTCGGGTTGAATAGGTTTTGCAAACTGGAAGTCATAGTAAAACCCATCATCAATTGCTGGTCCAATTGCTACTTTTGTTCCAGGAAACAGCTTGATGACTGCTTCTGCCATGACATGCGACAGTGAATGTCGCACTGTTTCGATAGGATACTTCATAAAAGGTACTCCTTGCACAGGATGCGCTTTTGTGCGCTATGCGTAAGGACGAAACAAGCAAAAGCCTCTCTTGCATAGAGTTCGATTGGCTTCTGCTGTCCTTGCCAACGGCCTTGACAGCATACATGTTCCGCGGTACCACCTTACTTCGGCATTGAGGTTTGTGCTCGTCTGTCACAAACACCAGATGCCGCTCTCTACGCTCTATAACGGGAGCACCCGATACTGATTACTTACTACTTTGCTCAAGCACGTACACGGTAGCAGTATGAGCGTTCACCAGTACAGCTCCGGAGTGGTTTTCCGCTCTGCCGTTCCTCGCAGCCTCTCAGCCCAGGGGCATGCTTCTCTCATAGGCTTGCAGGGCATACTCGTCTCCATCAGCGCTTTGCACCTTACTATGCACTGGAACAAAAAATGAGTCAAGGCAGAAAATATTGCAAAACCATGCATGCATGAATATTAGCAACGATGAATAATAGCGTACAAGGGTGCCCTGAAATCGGTCTTAAAATTGAACAGATCGGCGGCGACAATACTCTTTCAACATTATGTATTAGCCAAAGATAATCGTTCAATGTAACGATCGAGCTATAGCCATAGCGCTATGCAGATGAGAAAGCTGTCAGCTTTCTTAGACTATTCATAATACAGTGGTTGTATAAAGCCACAAGGAGAACCATATGCTGAGTAATATGAATTCAGTCATAATAGAGGGGAATCTTGTTGAAGATCCGGAAATAAAAACAACACCAAATGGCACTGCAGTCTGTCAATTTGCTATTGCTTCAAACCGGTACTACAAAGCGAACAATGACACGGAAAAAGAAACGTCGTTCCTCAGTGTTGAAACATGGGCTAAACTGGCTGAGAATTGTGCATCGTTTTTAAAAAAAGGAAAGGGTGTTCGTGTTGTCGGGAGAATCAAACAGGATCGGTGGGTGGATCAGCACGGTAAGCATAATTCACGGGTAAAAATCGTCGCTGACCATGTCGATTTTATGCCCGGGAAAAAACAGAATATTGAAACAAAAAAAGAGGAGGACAAACACGATATAGTATTTTAAGTTAATTCCATTCTTTCTGCTTACACAACCCGGAACCGCAAGCTTTTCCGGGTTGTACTACAAGCTTACTGAACGGCCGAGCAATACATTACTGCAAACGCGTTCACCTTACCGGTTTATTCAAATGTTTCGCTGCCCGGACGGTGCCAATCACTGCTCTTAAAGCCACCCCTGCCCGGAGCAAAGAGGGCTGGTTTACCATTTTCTTCTTCACTGCCATTAATTTCATTATGGAGACAGGTGACAGTCCAGCGAAGTGCGGCAAGGATTTTGTTTCTGCCATGCTGCATACGGCTTGCTGGACCAGAAACACTCACAGCTCCTAAAAACCCAAATCTCGGAAATTCAATAGGAAGCGCAAAACAAATGAGCCCCTGTTCAAACTCCTCATCATCAATAGCCCAGCCTCGCTTAATAGTCTCATCAATTTCATTGGAAAGCCGAACTGGATCGGTTATGGTATGTGGTGTGTATGCGATTAGTTTTGCTTCTGCAATATACTGCGTTCTAAGCGCCTGAATCATTCTCGATAGCACTGCCTTACCGCCTGCAGTGCAGTATAATGGTAGGCGGTCACCAGGGTTGGAACGTAGTCGTAAAGAACGACCCCCTTCTGCCCTAGCAACATACATTATTTCAAAACCTGTTAATGCTGAAAGGTTTGCCGTTTCTCCTGTACTACGAGCAAGCTCAACCAGGATTGGTTCAGCACGAGAGGCAATATTTGAACTCACGGGGACACGGCTTGCCAGTTCTACCAGGGCTAACCCAAGCGTCCAATCACCATTACGGCGTTCTACTACACCTTTTTTCTCCATTGCAGTAAGATACCGTAAAGCTGTCGCTTTATCCCAACCCGTTTCGCGAGCGAGTTTTGCGAGTGATGAGTCGCCAGACCGTGCTAAATGAAACAGTAATTCAAATGCTTTTAGTGCAGATTCACTCATTGCTACTTCCTATTTCTATAAACAAAATTATATTGCAATATTCAAAACGTTTAAAGATTTTTATAGCTATTTTTTACCCTTCTGTCAATACATCTTTAGTGTCACGAAAACTGTGAAAAATTATTTGTAGGTGGCGCCTGCAAATAGACAAGTTAGCAGTGAATTAGTTGTATTTTTTCCAGCATCATGGTATGAATAATTACACATGATTACCACACTGCTATTCGATCTCGATAATACGCTCTATAGCCCTCGCTATGGTTTAGAAGAGGAAGTTGTTGCGCGGATGAATACTTTCGTTACACAAGTCCTACAAAAACCACTCGATGAATGCAAAAAGATTCGCGCAGAACGCCTGCCACTATATGGAACAACACTCGAATGGCTCATGGCTGAACATGGCGTAACTGATTATGAAGCATATTTTAAATTTGTACACCCCGAGGGAGAAGAATCTGCACTCGAACCTGACCCTGTTTTAAAACAATTCCTCAATGAACTCCCATACTCAAAATATATTTTAACTAATGCACCTATTGAACATGCAGAACGTATTCTTGCAAAGCTCGACTGCACGGATTGCTTTGCGGGTATTTTTGATATTCGCTTTAACAACCTTAAAGGGAAACCACACCATGAAGCATACCAACATGTCGCAGACACACTGCAAGTGTCGATACAGGATATTTTGTTTATTGATGATATTCCCCGCTATGTACAGGGGTTTACCAATTTAGGTGGCAAAGGATTGCTTATCGATCAGCTCAATAAACACCAGCAGTATCCCTTTGCCAAAATCACGCAGCTACAGGAATTAGTGCATTATTTATAAGGAAGATACAAAACTTCTATAGTAAGGTGGATTCTATGTTTAAGAACTATTGGTTATATGATTTTTCCAAAATTACTGATGATTACGCCGTACTGCGCTTCCCCTGGTGGATTCGCGTTTTCTGGATACTTTCAATTCCGGTTGCAATAACTGTGGTACAAACGTGGATAGAAGCGCTCATGCCGCTTGCATGGGCATACGCTGTGTTTGCTGGCATGGTAGCGCTTACCGAAGACAGCTGGCGATTTAATAAAAAAGCCGACACCGTAAGCCGCTCTGCTGGTTTATTATTTTTGGCAAAACGATGGAGTTTCCCATTACAGGAAATTCAAAACGTAACCTGTGCTCTAACAGCTTCGACTCTGCTCCTCCCTGAGGATCCATACAGTAAAACGCTCCTGCTCGATAATCCAGCAATAAGCGCATATGCGCTCCAGCTCTATGATGGCCGCTATCTCATTATCTGTACGATTCCGCGACGCCGCTATGCAGCATTATACAAACAGGCAGAGCGCCTTGCTGCATTTCTTGGCTGTGCATGTAAAGAAGTAAATGCTACATAATATATGATTAACAGATCCTAAAACAGATTTAACTACGATGCTAGATTAAATCGCTGCTTCTAGCTATAAAATGATACTACCAGAAAGCATTACTCAAAGTAGTTGATTTGACATGCTAGAGGGAATTTAGGATGATTACAGATGCTTTGGCATCTATCATACTTGCATGGGTATTACAATATACAATCTTCGTGACACTAGTGAAATAATCAACCGAATTTAATTGTATCCGACATGATTTACGGTAAGGAATATGTGATAAAGCATTCCACTACACAAATTTGCAATAACTACATATTGATAAAAAGAGCCCCTAAAAGGGGCTCTTTGTGCGGTGAAGAGGACTTGAACCTCCATGCCTCTCGGCACTAGCACCTCAAGCTAGCGTGTCTGCCAATTCCACCATCACCGCAGGCAAAATATATTTACACTATTTGCATTATTTCGTCAAGTAGTCGCTTAATCATGTAGTAATTAAAAGTATCGTTTTCACAATTTCCATGACACCAGGCATGATATATTGACAATTTAGTAAACAGCATACTGGTTAATCCATGATTCTATTCCAGGTTAGTTACTGCTTATTATTAAAAGTTTGAATGCGAATCCAGCCGGATTTTGATGCATCTGCGCTAAGAACAGTAAGCCCTAAATGTGGCATAATAAAAGCTGCCCCTGCAGCAGTTACCGGTTCCAGGGCAATAGAATCTCGCTCTGGCGGAATAAATAGATGTATCTTATTAAAAAACTTTCTATCTATTTCTAATGAAATACCAGTATGAGTCTGCACATGCTCTAATTGAACAAAACTGGGAAATGCCAGACAGGTATCAAGGCTTGTGTGAACAAGTGGTCTGCCCTTCCTAAAATCATACTCAGTCCCTCCTACACTCAGCAGGGCACCCGTTGGGAGGAGCTTGTTCGTCGTAGGATAGTATAAATCAGCATCAATGGTTGCTATCCAGTCTGAAATTTTGCCGGGAAGTTTAAAATACGGATGCCAACCCATCGTGAGCGGTAGGTCTTCTGATCCCATGTTTGCAGCTGTAACTGTAATACAAAAACCCTGTGCATCGAGCGTATAGGTTATGATAATCTGGAGAGTAAAGGGATATCCAGGGTCATCCTGTGAGCTAATTATATGATGCAGCCGTAACTCTGCTTTTGATTCATCAGCACAGCTCGATAAAGTCTGCATTTCCATTCGGTAAAAAAAACCATGGAGCGCATTATTTTCTGCAGGCATATTGATAGGAAGCTTGTAAAGCCGCCCGTTGAATCGGTATATTCCTTCCGGGATTCTGCCGCAAAATGGCGCCATAAATCTTCCGCGGTAATATGGATTAGTCGAAAGCTCTTCCAGCGAATCACTTCGTAACACCGACTGGTACTCCGCGAGCACACCATCGGCTGATAATACCGGAAGAATAAGCTCATGAACCATTCCACCGAGCTCCCGCACTATTACCGCTTGTGCGCCTCGCTCATCGGTCAGGACGATTGCTTTATACGATCCGAGTAGTTTATGCGCTATATTGAACATAACATTTTTAGACTACCTCACTCATGTTTGAATAAGGTCTAGAGTTTATCGAGCTGCTTAATTACTGCACCAAAATCTTTAGGATACTCCGCCTCGATACTGATTGTATCACCGCTATTGGGATATGTAAATGAGATAAATGCAGCATGCAGTGCAGTGCGGGAAATAAGCGGGCGCTCTTCCCACGTATCACCTTTATAGTTACGTTTTAAATCTGAAAGAAATACCGGTTTCCCATCGCCATAAAGGGGATCACAGAGCAGCGCATAGCCTACTGCGGAAGCATGAACACGTACTTGATGTGTCCTTCCTGTGGCTGGTTTAGCCTCGATGAGGGATATTCTATTCCACCGCTTAAGTACGGAAAAATGTGTCAGGCTTTCTTTTCCTGAACCATCTATTATGGTTCGGTGATCTGCATCGCCATCTGGACGTAATGGAAGATCGCAGTCAATTTTGTCCCACGAGGGTCGTCCCCATACCAATGCATGGTATATTTTAGTAACAGCACCAGTTTCAAATAACCTTGATAGCATGCGATGTGTTTCCTGATTTTTAGCAATAATCATTGATCCGCTCGTATCTTTATCGAGACGGTGTACTATAAAGTATTGACCTGTAATTTGAGGAAGAAAATCGGTAACTACCGGTGCGTTTTTATCGTATCGATCTGCTATTGAAAGCACGCCAGCAGGCTTATTGATTGCAATGATAGCATTGTCTTCATAGATAATTTGTATCTTTTGCTTCATAGATACTTACTGTATCAGAATGTATAAAAGTTATAAAGCCCATTGGATAGTATCAGGAAGCTTGTAAAAAAGTATCTGCACACTATCGTGTTGGGTATATTTTTACTATACTATCAATTTGATATTTTCTACAAAAAATCAAGCAGCAATCAAAAATAGTATTTTCACAATTTTCCTGACACCATTACATATGAGCAATAATGAAAAATTTTAATAAACTTGCAAATTGCCTAGAATATTGTATTATAAATATATCGATTTGCAGTACATATAAAAATCTGATTTAAGACAACTGTTTGCTGTAATATGAAACGTATGAAGGAGCAAGATAGATGAATAATAATAAAATACTGATCCTTGAAGATGAAAAAATCATTGCTATCGATCTACAGCGTAAGCTGGAACGGTTTGGTTACTTTGTTGTCGGCATGACCGAACAAGCAGAACAAGCAATCGAATTAGCAAAAGAGCTCAACCCAGACTTGCTCCTCTCTGATATTATGCTCCAGGGAGATGCTGATGGTATTACTGCAGCACAGTATTGCTATGAGAACCTGGATATTCCAACTGTATTCCTCACCGCATTTTCAGACTCACAGACACTTGAGCGAGCAAAAACTGCACATCCCTATGGCTACATTCTAAAACCTTTTAAGGACAAGGATATTCTTAATACTATTGAAATAGCAATTTACAAACACAAAATTGAACGGGAATTGGCAAAACAGCAAAAATTGTTTAGCGCCATATTAACATCAATCAATGATGGAATCATTGCGACAGACACCGATTTTATAATCCAATTTATGAATCCCATTACATGTGATATCCTGGAAACAACAGAAGAGAAAGCACGGGGCAAACATTTCTCGGAATTTTTTAATGCAATGAATGCAGATACCCAGCAAGACTTTTTTACGCTTATAAAGAACAGCACAGAAACTCCTATCTATTTAAGCGAAATACTGTATAAAATAAAAAGTGGAGCCATCATATTTTTATCCTGTACCGTCACAAGACTCGAATTTACAAATAAAAAACTGAGCGGTTTTGTAATCAATCTGCATGACATAACAGAAATAAAAAAACTCTCTGAACGTATTACCTATCAATCGAACCATGATATTCTCACTGGACTTTCAAACCGTGATGAATTTTCTTACAAGCTCAACGAATACATAAAAAATGTAAAAAAAACCAATCTGAGCCATGCACTGCTCATGCTCGATATTGACAGGTTTAAGGTAATTAATGATACCTGTGGAGCTATTGCTGGTGATGAGCTCTTGAGACAGGTAGCATCATTCTTACAGGCAGTTATACAGCGCAATGATGTTTGTGCTCGTATGGGGGGAGACGAATTTGCCATCCTCCTTTTAAATTGCACTCCGCGTGACGCAGTTTCTGTTGCAAACCGCATACATGAACTCAGCCGAAAACAAAATTTTTTATGGAACAACACGGTTTTTCCACTCAGCATGTCCATAGGAATTGCTACAATCGATAAAGACAGCGGGGACGTTCACTACATGCTTGCATGTGCAGATGATGCTTTGCACCTTGCCAAAGAAGAGGGCGGTGGTAAAACTATCCTCTACAACCCGCATGACGAACAGTTTACCAGACGCAGAGGAGAAATGGAGTGGATCAGCAAGCTTACAGCAGCCCTTGAAGAAAATAGATTCCGTTTGTTCTACCAGCCAATAGTCCCATTGAATGATCACAAAAAACCAAAAGCAGAAATTCTTATCCGCATGATCGATGAGGATGGCTCAGTAATATCACCCATTGCATTTATTCCAGCTGCTGAACGCTACAACCTCATGCCTAAAATTGATACATGGGTAATAGAGAATGCCTTTAGAATTTACCGCCTCTTAAAAGATACTAATTCATCGCTTGCTAACTACATGTATTCAATTAACCTCTCAGGAGCATCTGTCATTTACGAGGAACTCATCAGCACGATTTTATTTAATACCGAAAAATATGGTCTCTCCGCTTCTAACTTTTGTTTTGAAATTACAGAAACCAGCGCAATTCAAAACATTTCATATGCAAGCTATTTTATCCAACAGCTTAAAAATGCTGGATTTACCTTTGCACTCGATGATTTTGGTACCGGTTTTTCTTCATTTGGATATTTACGGAATCTTTCAATCGACTATATTAAAATTGATGGTTCGTATATCCAGACACTGGAATCCAATTCCATTAACGCAACCATAGTTAAATCTATCAATGAAATTGCTCACTCAATGGGCCTTGAAACGATAGCGGAATTTGTAAAGTCTGAATCTATCCGTAATATTGCTGCTCAGTTGGGTATAGATTACGGTCAGGGTTACGTATTTTCAGAACCCAAACCGCTCATGTAGTTGTTAGTGTCACGAAACTTGTTACTGTCTTTCAAAGCATTGTTCAGTCACCGCGTAGTAATGACACTACCTCACCAGGTGTTTTTGCCTGTATCAGTGCTGTACACAGTGCTTTAGATCGGGATAATTTTGCTATTTCTGCCAGTGCCTCTATATGAGGACCTGCTTTATCTGGTGGAGCTGCAATAAGAAAAAAAAGTTTTGATGGTTCACCATCAGCTGATTCAAAATTAACGCCCTGAGGAGCAATACCGATTGCAATTGCAAGATCTTTTACTCCGGAAGTTTTTCCGTGGGGCACTGCAAAACCATCTTCGAGCCCGGTACTTCCCAGTTTTTCCCGTGACATAACTGCTTGAAATAGTGCATCAGGATCATCAACTTTGCCAGCTTGTGAGAGCACATCGACTAATTCCCGTATTATCCCTTCTTTATCAAATGAAACAAGCGGTATTTTTACGATTTTTTCTTCAAGTAGTTCTATGAGTGCCATTACAGCCACCTTTCTATACACGATCCGTGTATTTGTTTACTTACTATACAGAACTCTTGTAATTTAGAAAAGTAAGAGCCTGCTTAGTGCAATGAAGCTTGTGCATATAACTATCTCCACAATATATACTAAAAATCAAACAGGCTGTGAACAAAATCAGCATTTTCACATTGTTCATAACACTATCCTCGTTGTTTTTAACACTCATCACATTGTCCATTGCATTAAATAAGCTGTTCATACAGTTCCTCAATTCGCTCTTCATCACGAGCAATGAGCACAGAGCAATCTACGGTACGCATTGCCATCTCTACTTCATCATAGAGAGCGTCACGTCTGCTCCTAATTCGCGGAGGCGGTCCCATAACAAGGAGATCAATATGCAATTCTGCCACTTTTTCTTTGATTGCAGCGGAAATTGAACCGCTTGCATTCTGTTTAATTACCGTTACTCCTTTACGTTTTCCCATTTCCACCGCATGATTGAGATACCGTGCACCGTCTTCCGCCAGTTCACGGCGATATTCTTCCTGTTCCGATTCGATAAAAATATGTGCTTGAACCAACTCTGAAAGCGCTCGCGTGTTGAGTACAGAAAGTGCATGCAGCTCGGCATCGAACTCTGCTGCAAGCACTATCGCGAGGCGTGCTGCAAGTATTGAACCTTCTGAACCATCATCATATACCATCATTCTCTCTATTGGTTTTTTCATGAAGGTTGAGCCTCCTCTGGTTTCATGCGGTTTTTTACTGTTTTCATGAGAATGAACATATCCCGCTCATTTTCTTCCAATCGGTTTTGTATATGACGAATTGTTTCCTGCAATTCTGGAATTGCTATTTTCTCAAGTGCATTGACTTTGCGAATCGTTCTTTTAACTTCCGCTGCGAGCCGCATAATTGAAACTTTTAGTTCAGCAAAATGTCCCATGAGGTTGAGTACATCTCTAAATGCTTTTACTGCAATATCAATTCTAAAGTCTACACCAAGTGCGCTGTAGTACGGTGCATTATCGGTAAATTTTGTAGTCACTACCGGGAGTGAGACTCCCATAATTTTTCTCGTACTGAGATTGATTGAAGCATCGATGGTAATGGCTCCCGAAAGTGATAAAACTTTGAGCTTTCCCATAGCGAGTGAAGCATCTTCTAATGCATCATAAGCCTTTGCAAGTATGTCTTCCACCTGTTTTTCATATGCAGCTGCCTGATCTACAAGCGTCATGAGTTCTGCTACGAGGATACTCCGTTTTTGATCGAGCAACTCGTGTCCTAAATCAGCAAAGGCAAGTTCTTCTTTTAACTTGAGCAGATTGGTCTTTGTAGGAGGAACATTTCTCACAAGTTTCCTTCTCCCATGTACCATGTTTCAAGTTCTTCATCGGTTACTCTATGCAGTTCTTCAGGCGGTAGCTTTCTCAAGGCTTCCCAGCCAAGGTTCAGAGTATCTTCGATACTGCGATCCTCATCCGTTCGCTGATTCACAAATTGACGCTCAAAAAACTCTCCAAACTCAAGGTATTGCTTATCAAGCGGAGTGAGTTCTTCTTCACCGATAACAGATGCAAGATTCTTTACATCCTTAACATAACTATAAGCGGCAAATAGCTGGCTTGCAAGGTGCGGATGATCTTCTCGTGTCATATCTTTACCAATGCCATCCTTCATAAGCCGTGAAAGCGATGGCAACCCTGCTACGGGAGGATATATTCCCCTGCCGTGCATATCTCTGTCAAACACAATTTGCCCTTCTGTGATATAACCTGTCAGATCCGGTATCGGATGCGAAATATCATCATTGGGCATTGTCAGAATTGGGAGCTGGGTAATAGAACCTGGCAAGCCTCGTATCATACCAGATCGCTCATAGAGCTCTGCGAGATCTGAGTAAAGGTAACCTGGATACCCTTTACGTGAAGGTATTTCACCGCGTAATGTTGATATTTCCCGCAGAGATTCACAATAGTTTGCCATATCCGTCATGATAACGAGTACATGCATCCCTTTTGTGTATGCGAGGTACTCAGCGAGCGTTAGAGCTGCCCGCGGGGTGATAATTCTTTCGATTGAGGGATCATCAGCGAGCGATAAAAATAGTGCAACATTATCGAGTGAATTAGTTTCTTCAAAGGAGCGAATAAAAAATCGTGCCACATCGTGTTTGACACCCATTGCAGCAAACACAACCGCGAAATCGGTTTTGCCTCCTTTTATTTTAGCCTGTCGCGCTATTTGCGCTGCAAGTTCATTATGCGGAAGTCCGTTTCCGGAAAATATCGGGAGCTTTTGTCCGCGAATGAGCGTATTCATTCCATCAATAACGGATATTCCTGTTTGAATAAAATCACGCGGATACTCACGCGCCACCGGATTAACAGGGAGTCCATTAACATCAAGCTGCTCTCTTGCACGTGGCTTTGGTCCGCCATCGATGGGGCGTCCAAGTCCATCGAACACCCTTCCAAGCATTGCTTCTGACACACCCAGTGTCAGCGGTTCGCCGCGAAACCTAAGTCGTGTCTCAGGCATCGTAAGCCCATGAGTTCCTTCAAAAATTTGTACAACAACAGCTTCATCGGAAGTATCCAGAACCATACCGAGCCTGACGTTTCCTGCTGCATCGGTACATTCAACAAGTTCACGATAGCCAATCGAATGTGTTTTTTTGACAACAACAAGGGGTCCGTCAATTTTTGAGACACCCTGGTACTCTCTGCAAACTTGTAATTTTTTTATTACATCAATTGTATTTGCTTCATGCATACATTGACTCCAGGCGTTCAATTCCGCGTTCAAGAGCTGCAATTAGTTTTGTAAATTCTTGAGGATTATCATCTTTAATTGTATATTTCATTTTAATAATCTCCTGCACCACTTTCATTCGTTTTAGTTCAACAAGCGATACTCCGCGTTTTATTGCAGAAGAACCTCTTTGCCAGTAAGTCAGTATAACTTTAAGCATATTGTACTGCTTTTGTGGTGTACTATAACGATCGATATCATCAAAAGCATTCTGCTGGAGAAATGCAGTTTTGAACAAATCGCATACATCAAGAATAAAACGCTGCGAGTCAGGTAGTGCATCAGGGCCGACCAATTTTACAACCTGCAAAAGACGTGTTTCTCTTCGGAGCAAATCCATTATTTCGCGTCTATCATCTGCCCAGCTTTCTGCAACCGAGTTTTTCCACCAGGCACTGATATCCTCAAGGTATTCACTGTAGCTATCGAGCCAGGAAATAGCAGGATAGTGACGAGCATTTGCAAGATTGCGATCGAGTCCCCAGAAGCATCGCACAAAGCGCCGGGTATGCTGCGTAACTGGTTCGGAAAAATCGCCTCCAGGCGGGCTTACGGCACCAATAATAGAGACAGAACCCTCTGTTCCTGATAGTGTATCCATGTAACCAGCACGTTCGTAAAATTCTGCTATGCGAGTTGCAAGATATGCGGGGAATCCCTCCTCCGCCGGCATTTCTTCCATCCGCCCTGATAACTCTCTGAGTGCTTCTGCCCACCGTGATGTTGAATCTGCCATTACTGCAACATGGTATCCCTGATCTCTAAAGTACTCAGCCATAGTCACACCAGTATAGATGCTGGCTTCACGCGCTGATACAGGCATGTTTGACGTATTGGCAATAAGGATTGTTCGCTCCATGAGGCTTTTCCCGCTTCGAGGATCTACAAGTTTTGGGAACTCAGTTAGCACATCGGTCATTTCATTACCGCGCTCTCCGCATCCTATGTACACAATGATATCGGCATCGCACCATTTAGCAATTGCATGCTGTGTCATTGTCTTTCCTGTACCAAAGCCGCCCGGTATAGCAACCGTCCCGCCTTTTGCAAGTGGGAAAAGTGTATCGATAACCCGCTGACCTGTAATGAGGGGAATTTCCAGTGCCCGTCTCGCTCTAACTGGCCTCGGTATACGAATTGGCCAATACTGTGTCATGGTTATTTCTTTTTTTTGCTGTGAGTTTTCTATAACTGCAATTGGTTCTTCAACCGAATAATCACCTTCCGGCACTATTGATAGAAGCCTTCCCGATATATCAGGAGATACTATAATTTTATGCACTATCCTGCTCGTTTCCTGAACCGTCCCGATAATTGCGCCTCCATGCAGGTCAATTCCCTTCTGCACTGCAGGCACAAAGTGCCACTTTTTATCGGAAGCTAATGCTTTTGCAGCAATACCGCGCTTTATAAAATGTCCGGAATATGCACGTAGAACCTCAAGCGGACGCTGTATGCCATCATATATTGAACCAATAAGACCTGGACCAAGTGCAAGCGAAAGGGGCATACCGCTCCCATATATCGGCGAACCTGGTTTTAATCCAGTAGTATCTTCATATACCTGTATGACAGCAGATGAACCTGATAATTTTATAACTTCGCCAACAAGCAAATCATCGCTTACATAGACAAGCTCAAACATGCGTGCATCAGTAATGCCACTGGCAGTAATGACTGGCCCATTGATACGCTGAATTGTTCCAATTATCCTTTTATCCATGGCTCAGTTCCTTTATATGCTGATATAGTCTTGAATTTTTTGTAATGCGACATTCAGTTCTTTATATAGGGCTTCATACATTGCTGATTCTTTTCGCAAAAATCGCGCAGTAAAAGTATTATCAAAAACCATATGTCCATCTGGAGATTTACCTCGTATACCACATATTGGAAGCACTTCAGAACTGATGATTATTTCCGGGACTTTGTTAAGATAGTGTGAAATCTTTTCTTTTACTTTTTTTATGAATGAGTCGGTTATGATTTCTTTTTCAATATCACCAACCTCTAAAATTACCTCATCAGTACCAATACCCATAATACATTCGCATGTCCATGTGAGTAAAATATCACAGTAAGTATCGGTTTTACGAATAGCATTAAATCTATCTAATGCTTTTTTGGTTATATCTCGTATTATCTTTGATTCAAATTCTAGAATGCTTTTGATTTTCTCTCTGGCCAATTTCGCTTCTGCACTACTCATGATTTCTCGAGTGTGTTGTTCTGCTTCTTTGAGTGTGCGTTCAAGAATTTGCTTAGCCTGAGATTCTGCAGATGCAATCATTCGTTGAGCATACTGATCAGCTTCATTCTCAATATCTTTTGCCTTAGCTTGAGCTTCTTCCAGAATTCCTCTAATGAGTGTTTCTGAATTTTCTTCTTCCGTATTTATTTCCTTACTCATAGCTTTATACCTATTGTCTTAGCTGCCAGTTCACGAACTCCAGGTTTCCCGGGCAAATGTCCATTTCGGTCAGGAATCTCAACAATCAAAGGGAATTGCTCAGAAAACACAAAAGCATCTACTTCCTTACGAATCATAGCAGCAATTTTTTCAGTTATGATTATTATTCCTATTTCGCCATTCGAAAGCAATTCATGAAAGATCCTGGATGCTTCTTCGCTATCCTGTACAATTTTTCCTTTAACACCGGAAAGTCCAAAACCGAGAACAGTATCTTCATCTCCAAGTACAAAATACTTCATGACAGCTTACTATATTTTACCAAGTATCATAAGTACTGTAATAAAACCAAAGACCACAAGACCTTCTGCGAGTGCAATAAATATAAGAGCCTGACCGGCAATCTCAGGTTTTTCGCCAATAGCACCCATTGCTGCTGATCCAACGTTAGCAATTGCTATACCTGCACCAATCGCACCAAGGCCAAATGCAGCTGCAGCAGCAATAAGACCAAATTTTTGCACATCGGCTTTCTCTCTAGTTAAAATCTGAGCCTGCTGCATTTGTTCCTGTGATAGAGTTGTTGTCTGCGCATTAGTCTCAGCAGACTGACCAAACAAATTGCCTGCAGCAAACATTGCCAGCGCAACAGCCATAATAAGTGATAATGAATTAACACCAATTAAATTAACCTTAAAATTTCTTTTTTGATCAGACGTGTTCATCTCTCTTCTCCTTTGCTGAAAAAATCTATTTAGCCTTTATCGTGATCGGGCTGTATGCCCTTCCGGTGCCATTAAAATACTTTGAGAAAAATTCATAATAATTTAGACGGAGTGACTGTATACCAGCCGAAAGTCCTTCAAGCGCAATAACAAGCACATTGCCTACAATAAGAATTATCAATGATACAATGGAAAAACCATGAGTTGGGTTAACCATGTTTGCTATCTGGAAAAACGCTGTCATCAGGCTGACATGTGCAATACCAAGACCTGCAACACGCATAAAAGAAAGTGTGTTCGCCAGATACCCTGAATATACTTCGAGAATGCTGACAATCCACTCCATAAAATAGTTCATATAGCGCATTGCTCGTGATTCATGTACATGAGATGCATGCTGTGAACCATGCTTTTTTTCTGCAATATGTTCCAGTGGTGCTTTCAGCGCAAGTAAACATGTAGGTACTATCAGCAAAAACAGCAGGCTGCTCACCGGCGGCAGCGCTTTATAGTTATGATTCACAAAATAAAATGCAACCCATGCTCCTGCTGCATATATCCAGCCACCTACAAGACCAGCTTTATCAAATACAAGCGTTATCCAATTCTTTTTTCGCGCAAGATTTATCCAGTTTAGTATGAGACCAGTACCGAGCACAATCATGCCAAACTTAATCGTTATCCCTAAAATGTCATATACCGATCTCACTCCTCCTACAGTTACCGGTTCTCCATTGATAATGCGGTGATAGGGAAACCAGAGCGGTGGCAACAGTGCATAGCCAAAGATAGAGCCAAAGAGCAACCCCGATATAATTGCTGATATACCACAGTACACAATAAGTAGTCCGAGCGTTGTGCTGCTGTTATTTTTTTTTGATCGTAAAAACCACAATAAGCCTGCGATACATAAAACTAAACCATGACCTGCATCACCAAACATGAGCCCAAACATGGTAAGATATGAAATTGCAACAAAGGCAGTCGGATCAATCGCACCATACTGCGGTACTCCGTAGTTAGTAACGAGTGTTTGAAACGGAGCGAGTACATGTGGATTTTTTATTTCAGTAGGAGGTTTTAGCCCCTGCTTTTCAGCATCTTCCACAGTAAGCCACTCAATATAGCAGCAATTATTGCTTGCTGTTCGTATGCCCTTTTCCACACGATCCATGTCTTTTTCAGGTATCCATCCAGTTATTAATGCAGTACTTGCAGTTTTTGCAAATGAAGACCGTATTGCACCAGAAAGTTCAGCTGCGCGTAGTTTTGACCAGATTTCTGCAAGCTCAGATCCATGGTCTTCAAATAATCTGTTAAAACTCTGGGCACATTCATCAAGTGTTGCTGTGAGTTTTTTCCGCTTATTCTCTAAATCTGCAAGCGAATTAGCTGTTGCGGTGGTATCGATGGCCTGTTTTATTTGTTCACTCCAGCCATATTTTTGCAATAATGCAATAACACGGCTTTCATCACGTTTGAGCATTACCACCACAATAAATCTGGTATTGTTCAGTGCTTGTTCTCCAGGGATGATAACAACGGGAAGCGACGAGAGTGCTTTTTCTACCGCTGTCCATGAACTCTCGTTCACTGTACCACTCTTAACGGTTAAAAATGCGGAGTTTGCAAAGATTTCAGTGCCCCCAGCTTTATATAGCTCTATCTGGCGGCGTATCTCATCCAGTTTTAAGATTTGTTCTTGAATTTCTTTTTGTCGTTCACGAATACCAGTAATCTGAGACGCGAATGTATCAAATTGCTTCTCAATATCCTTACTGCTGGGCACAGGAGTTCCAACATAGACAGACGGATCAGGTCGTGCTATCCGCATAGGTGCTAGCTGCAAAAAACCTTCAACCCGTCGCCTCAATTCTTTTATGGTATCCAGCTCTGGATCCTGCTCCTGTGCTTTTAGCTTTGTCCCTATTTCAGAGAGCTCCCGTACTGATACTGCATCAAGTACACCGAGCTTTAAAAGTTCATCGGAAACTGTTTGCACGTCCTTTGCCAGTATTGCAGCATAAAGCAGCTTCATCGGTACCGTAAAAATCATACAATACTCCGTATCCGTTCTTCAGATAGCCCATAATACTTGGCGTTAAGAATAGTTCTCACAGAAACAATTTCATCACCAAGTAGAATAAAGTATGCAATAATTATTCCTATTGAGAATGGATTCCCAGCCAGCAATTTTCTCGCTTCCATGTTACGCATTTCTCGCAGCACTCGTTCTAGAGTAGCAAGTTTTGAACTCAAATCTCCCCTGCTCCACAATGACGCAAGTCCTGCATATTTTTTGCCAAGAAGCACCAGCGCAGCTGCTGGGATATTTTCACTTGCATAGAGTGTTTTGAGTGATTTAACACTTACAGCATCTTCATACTGTATGAGATATTTTTCAATATCAGTATTACAAAGTCCTAAAAAGGTGTTGAGCCGGACAAGACTGGCAATATTTTCTATATCTACATCAAGTGCAATAAACTTTTGCGCAATGCTAATATCGCTGCGAGGAAGATTTTTGCAGGCTTGCTCTAGTAAAGCATAGTAAAGCTTATCAAGAGCTGTTTCCAGCTCAAAAAGTGTTCCAAGTTTCACAACGTTTGGTAAACACTCTTTAATGACAGCAAAATAGCTGGTATTTAAAAATTCCTGTATTACTTCATCTGTATTATTGGCGCTTAAGATTTTGTTGATATTGAAACTATCGATGGTCGGACCACGATAGCAATAGACTGTTCTATCATCAATCGATCTACCGCGCACATGCGCATCAAACCATAGCCTGATAGTATTCTTAACATGTTCAATCTCAGGCCCTCTCGCAAGCGCACGCACAAATGATGTTAACGGTTCTTCTACTAACGATATAACTTCTAAATACGCATTGAGTTCCATGGCAAAAAGCTCTGCTTCTGCCATTTTAAGATCTCCAGTCGAGGAATAGATTTTTTCTAAAATTTCAAAGGGAGTACTACGCAGCGGAAGAAAGCTTTCGATAAGTGTTTTTGCTTGAATAGCATTATTCAAGTTTTCTTTTTTAATAAATAAATCGAGCCGAGTTTTGAGTTTAGCATTGATGTAACTGTATAGTTCCAGACTCGATTTCATGATTCATTGTCCAGCACAGAAGCTGATACAATCATGACAGCTGTTTGCACCGCTTGCTCAATGACCGGCTCAAGCTGCTTATACTGTTCTGTAAATATGCTTTCGCGTTTCAGTCTGGTCTTTTCTATAAACTGTGCTGATTGCTGTTTTGCTTCATCAATTTTTTGTCTGGCAATCAGTGTGGCCTGTTCTTTTGCCCGTTGCAGGATACTGTCAGCATCAGCCTCTGCTTGAGCCTTTTTTTGTGCTGCATTTTTTTGAGCTTGCTCAATACGTGTTTTTGCTTCCTGTTCGGCTGTAAGTATAGAATCAATTAGCTGCTTCATACAGTGATTCCTTTCGCTCAAACAAACACCTATGTGCTGTGCGCTCTGGACGCCCATCACGGTTTAGTATATCCAATTTGCTCGTATGTGTCAAGTGTTTCAAGTGATTTATTTCAAAAAGTAAATTAATTACAAACAATATTTTTCACTTTTCTTTTTTAATAATTGTGCTATGATACTGGTACGTTATGAAACAACTACTAATAATGCTCGCATGCTTTTTATCGTTATTTATGTCTGGATGCTCATCATCAGTAGAGACAGCCATCAGTGCTACAGGTGCCATCTCGATATTTATTAAAACCGATGTCTACCCTTCGCTCGAATCGAAGATAAGACCCTTTAGCACTGCAAAGGATGGGCCAGTAATCAATGCTGCTGATGTATTTCACATATCGCTCCCAAAAGGATTAACGCTGCTCAGCTCTAAAAATCCTTCTCTGCTCTCGTACGAAGGAACATTTAGAATCGATAATCTGGAAGAGTTTTTAGCTATGAATCCAGAAATCAAAGAATCTGGTGCCATTATCAGTACTAAAACAGCATCATGGGAAGAATTGACACTTACTTTTTCACGTAAAACAGCCAGATTATTTGTAAACATATTCCCATTTCTCAATAACGATCTCCTTGATGCACTGGCGCCTCCTGCTCTATACGAGGGAGAAAGCACACCAGAGGAATATAAAAAAATGCTCAGTTCCCTATTTGGTAAAAAAGCCATGCAGGATATTGAAACTGCTGTTCTGCGCTTGAATATAAAAACTCCAGCACCGATACTTGAATTAGAAGGCTGCAGTAAAACAGGAAATGCTCTTGCAACCCTAACAGTGCCTCTTTTGACCTGTATTATACTAGAACAGCCAATAACGATACGATTACGCTGGCAGCGCTGATACTGTCAAAAAAAGGAGTCTGGTTTGGAATTTTGGACATTGCAAAGTCTCATCCGTAACCTGGTATGGATTGTCGGTACAGTGCTTTATGGTGTTATTACGTATTTTGTTACCGATGGATTTTCCTTTACCGCATCCTGGTTTATGAGTGCGTTACTGTTTTTTGTCTGGCTGCTATTTCTGGAAAATTTCCAATCAAGACTCGAGAACAGTGCCTATCAAAAAATCAAAGCCAGAAAAGCCAATGCATTATTAACGCAATTTATAGAGCGCATCGGTACCTGCTTTACATTCCAGGAATTTGCTTCTGCGATTCGTGAAGAACTCGAAATGCAGTTTGACGCTACAGTACTTTTAATACGCAGCAGCACATGGGAAATTATCTATAACAGTACAACTACAATTGGGAATCAAGAATCAACAAAAGAAATATTAAAAAAGAACTTTTTTGAACTATCCGAGGGGTTTGGATTTCTTGACGATAATCTCAATCTGACCAGTATCAAAACTGATTCACGAGGATTTTTTATTTACTGTAAAGGCTACTATATTTTTTGTATAACACGAATGGCGGAACGCGTTGATTCTGATATATACCGCATCTTATATGCTGAACTCCTTTTGTTTTTTGATCGTGTGCTAACTGTTTCAAGGCTATTTGAAATCGCAGCACTTTCTAAAGAATGGCATCTCATTGCAGAAACACAACGCTCATTCCTGCCAAGAGAGCTTCCTGAACACCCGCTCATGAAAATGGCAACTTACTTCCGACCGCTCATTAACGTTTCTGGTGATTTTTATGATGTGATAAAAATTGACAATGACCGTATGCTCGTTGTGTTAGGTGATGTGTCCGGTAAAGGACTTGGTGCTGCAATGGTAATGGGTATTGTAATCAATGCAATTCGTACAGCGTCTAACAAAACCAATCTTCCTGCAATTATTACAAAATGTGATGCTGCTATTCATGAAATGGGATTTGATGATAAATATACTGTGCTTTTCATTGGCCTCATTGATTTTACAGTAAAAAAGCTATTTTATGTTAACGCGGCAATGCCCGATCAGTTTCAGATTGTGCAAACCATTAAAGGCCCCGTCATTAAGCGTCTTGAATCCAACGCCAGTCTTATTGGACTTGTACCGCTCGACCAAATTCCTGTATCAGAAACTGAAATTCGTTCCAACGATGTAATCATTCTCACGACTGATGGACTTCTGGAATTAGAAAATGAAGAAGGAAAGCTTTTTGAACAGCATCCCGACACGCTAAAATTGCTCTATAAGAGTATTGAAATGAATATCGAAGACACTGTTGATCAGCTTGCTACTCTGGGCGAAGTTTATGCTGGTAAAAAACAGCTCCGTGACGATATTACTATACTGGGAATTAAAATGGAGCGTTTATGGGATTAATTATTGTATCAATTCTCGTAAGTATCATTGCCACCTTGTACATACTGCATGCAGTTAGATATTTCCATAATACAACATCGTTTTTCTTAAAACTTTCAACCGTTGCAATTTTCTTCTATGCACTATTGCTATCTCTGGGATACCTCATTGCAGAATCTAATTCGGAACTTGCGACCACCTTTGTAAAGACATCGGGAGCACTGGCATTCTCTACCTTTATCTTTCTTTTTAGAATAATACTATTTTTCCCTTATCAAAAAAAATTAACACTGCTCAATTTTTTTGTTCTTGCAGTTTCTGCATTCTTTGTCTGGAGAATAATTGGAACAAACGATTATGTCGAATCTGTCCGCCGTGTACAATTTGAATTCATCAGGTTTAATGGTCCATTGCACAACATTTATGCACTCATCGGAGTTGGTATCGGCATTGTCTGCATTATCATCTGTATCATTCGAGCGCTTACAATCTCAAGCAAAATTTATCGTCAGCAGCTACTGCTCATTGCTTCTGGTTATATACTGCACACTATATTTGGATATGTTTTTGCTATCTATCTTCCAGAACATGGCTTTGCATACCTGTATCCTGTATCAACAATTCCATCATTCCTGAGCATTGCAAGTATTGCTTTTGCCATGAATGCAACACGTCTTTTTCACCTACCCACAGTAATAAAATCAGTTACAACACGAATCCTGATATTTCTCCTTTTTGGCATTCCCGTCGGATTTATTGTTGCTTCTGCATATCTTTTACGGCTGGAATCTCCATGGGTCGCGCTCGGAGTAAGTATTTTCATTTTCCTTCCCGGGTTTAAATTAGCTAATAGCTTTTATGAAAAATACTTTGTAACTATTCAGAATGAAAGCACCCGTGAAGCTCTGGAAGCAGCCATTGCACATATCAATCTGGCAAGTGGCCGTGATGCTGTGCTCAATGAATTGCTTGGAATATTGCAAAACAGTTTTAACTGTAATGCAATTCAAATTCTAGTTGAGACAGAGCAAGGGAGAATTGAACAAGCCTGGCCGGAAACCAATCGCCCTATTATACTGGAGCGAACCGATCCATACATTGAACTATTATCAAACATTAAAGAAAAAGTCATACTTAAAACTGATATCATCTCATCACCAGCATTTCATGAGTATAAAGATTCATTGCTTGCATTATTTGAAAAATTATCTGCTGAAGCGATCGTTGTTTCAAAAGAAGGTCAAAGGATAATAGGTATCTTTATTTTTGGAGCAAAGCTGAGCGGTGCAGACTACAATACTAATGACTACCTTGCATTGAATGCTATACAGGGAAAACTATTTGTAATTGCATACTATGCACGCCATGTTGAGCGTGAAGCTCTGCTTATCACTGTTCAAAAGCAAATTGGTCTTGCAGACCAGATTATTCATTCTGTACAGGAGCATATTGATCCGATTGTATATCCTGGAGTGGATACTGCTTATAAGACCTTCTCAACAAGAAAACTTGGGGGCGACCTATTTGATTCGGTAAAAATCTCAGAACATCGCTGGTTTTTTATTCTTGGCGACATTTCAGGCAAAGGCCTCAATGCTGCTATGTCAATGGTTATCTTAAAAGCGATGATACGAAATCTATTGCATGAAGAGTCAGATTTTTTACAGCTTATTGCAAAACTCAATGAATTTATAAAAGATCACCTACCGCGCGGAACTTTTTTTGCAGGAGTACTTGGATTTCTGGCACTTGATAAACGGTCAATATATTTTGTTAACTGTGGCATTCCTGCAATGATGCTTCGCAGTCCAAGTTTTGATACTGTTATCGAAGTACAGGGAGAAGGCCGCATGCTTGGAATTGTGCGGAATATTATACCCTATCTTAAGCCTAAGAAACTTCCGCTCCCTCATGGTTCCACTCTTGTGATTACTACCGATGGCATTCTCGAAGCTGCTAACATACGGGGTGAACAGTATGGCAAAGAGCGTCTTACCAGAATTATCAATGAAAATAAAAACAAATCTGCTTCAGAAATAATCGACGCAGTACTTGCCAGTGCCAATGCTTTTACTGACAAAAAGCTTGATGATGATATCACAATACTTGCAATAAATCTTTATGATACAAGGAGCTCACAATGACAGGAATTAGCATTCAAGTCAGCGAAGAAAACGGTTTTACTATTTTAACAATTTCCGGACCAATCAACAGCTACACATTTACTGAATTGCAAGAAAAAATAAACAAATATGCCGGTAAGGTAAACCTTGCAATTCATCTCGGTGGCGTAACTACGATGACCTCAGCTGGAATTGGTGTAATACTTGCAGCAATTGAAGACACAGAAGCTGCTGGTAAAAAGATATTTATTATTGCACCATCAGAAATAGCCAGACTTGCAATGGAATCTACCGGATTTATGGATTCATTTCCTATACTCAACAGCATAAAGGAATTGCAATAAATAAATTTTACTACTTATGAAAAAAATAGCTATCAGAATAATAAAACTACACAATGTTTCTAAGCGATTAGAATTGTTATGCAAAAAAGCAGTTTTTTGCAATGAAAACGAACGCAATAAAATACTCATCACTGCAAGCGAACTTATTGATAATCTCATCACACATGGAGAGATTGGCGTGCTCGGGGTTATCGTAACACTGAGAATAGAAAAGCATCGCATTACCTGTGGCATATATGTTGAGACACATAATGCTTTTGCAGAGTTTTCAAAAAGAATGGAAACCTGCAAAGATAATCCCGATGCACATAAGCCATGGTATGACATAAAAGAACACCGCTGGCATGGACTTGGGCTTCGCATGTGTGAAAATTTAGCTGATCGCGTTCGGTATCGTGCAGGTAAAAAACTAGATAGAATCTATTTTGAGATTTTTAGATAACTACAGCACCGGGTATATGCACGGCGCTGTAGTACTTCATTGCTATTCACACCTATGTAACAATTATTCATTCATGACCAACAAAAGCTTTAACATATTGCAATCGATAATACGCATCACGTTCTTTTGCATTTTGCGCTGCAAGTCTTCCTTTTAATGATGCAATCGATGCTATATTGTGCTTTTTAAGCAAGTTTATTAAACCATCGATGATGCTGCCTACAACTGTAAAACCTTTTGCATACAGCACTGAACAGAGCTCAACAACAGATGCTCCAGCAGCAACCATCTTTAGAACTGTTTCTTCATCGTAAATACCACCTGATGCAGCAAAATCAACATCGATCTGTCCTTTAAGGAGGGCTATCCACCGCATACTTTCATGATACAACTCCGGACTGCTCTTTATTGGTCCAGATGTAAGCGCTAACGTATCGAGGTTTAAATCAAGCCGGTAGAATCGATTAAAAAGCACAAGGCCTTTTGCCCCAACTTGAGCAATACGCTTTGCAAGGAGTCCCGGGTTTGTAAACTGTGAACCTATTTTAACTGCTATTGGCATTTTAGTGGATGCACAAACCTGTTCAACGATTGTAATGATGTTATTTTCTATTTCTACTGATGTTTCATCAATCGTTTTAGGAAGCCGCCCAATATTGAGTTCAAGAGCATCAGCACCAGCAAGCTCCACTTTTTTTGCAAAATCCTGCCACTGCCCGCTATGTGAACAATTGATACTCGCAATAATCGGTAAGCCGGTTTCCTTTTTGCTTTGTTCTATAAGCTTCAGATAATCGGAGGCAGATGCTTCCTTATTCATTGCTTCTATCCATGCTTGCGCACCGGGATCCCAAGCAAAAGCTTCTGTCATACTTCCAGTCTCTGCAGCTATTTGTTCTTCAAAAAGACTCTTAAGCACAATTGCTGAAACACCAGCAGATGCAAGTTTCTTAATGGAATCCAACTTCCCGGTTAATCCTGATGAAGCCGCAATAAGCGGATGCTTCAATGTGAGACCTAAATACCGTGTTGTAAGATCAATCATACGTACTCCTTGTAATCAGCCTGTCATAACTGTTATAGCATTTTAAATATAAGATATCATAGAGTTGCTTTTTGTCAAAGAAAATCATATCAAAATAATTATTGATAACTGTTATACCGTTCCGGTTTTTTTGGCTAATTTTTCTTTAAATTTAGCAATATCAATAATAGCGCGAATATGTGTTCCCTCTCCTATTTTTTCTTTCTCATCATATGCTTCTACAGTAAAATGCAGCATTTTACCATCAATCTTAACAAGCTTTGCTTCGGCTCTCACCTTCATGCCCAGCGGTGTTGCGGCCAGATGTTTAACATCAAGATGATACCCTACTGTTACCTGATTGGGACCAAGCAGATGATCAACCGCATTGAGTGCTGCTTCTTCCATAGCTAGTACCATCATCGGTGTTGCAAAAACTGGAACACCACCTGAACCAAGATGCTGAGCTGTGTGTTTTTCTTCAACTACCAATTCCCTCTTGCCAGTAAGCCCTTCGTGCAAATTTTCCATAACGTTATCTCCTTTTTCCATTGTTTGATCAGAACTTATTTATTTACGATTATAGTTAACCTGTACCTTGATTGGCGCCATTGGGAAAAGCTGGCATGCAAGCCGTTCATCTGAATCCGCATTGATTTTTTCCAGCAATGACGCTTCACGAACTCCTTTAGGTGCTGCTTTTCCTGCAAGTACTTTGACACGACAAGTACCGCACTGAGCCTTGCCACCGCAATCATGACGTATGTATGCGGTATTACGCATTGCTGCAACCAGCAGTGAATTTTGTACTGTGATGCTAAAGGTTACTGTTGAACCGTCTGCATATACAAGCTGCACAGGAAAAGCTATTCCCATACGGAAACCCGGTTTTTCCCTTCCTGTTTAGAACGGTATAGTGCTTTATCTGCCCTATCAATGAGATATTTAGCAGAAATGTCTAAGTTCTGATCATAACAGGCAACACCGAGCGAAATAGTAACTGAAAGTTTAAAATTTTCATACTCAGTAACAGTACTTTCTACTTTGCTACGGATTCGCTCCGCAATCAATTTTGCCTGTTTGGGTGTAGTATTAGGCAGCATAATGCAAAACTCTTCGCCACCATACCGTGCCGCAATATCAGTAGGTCGTATGAGCTGCTGAATGATTTGGGCAACCTCTTTTAATACAAGATCACCGCAGTTATGGCCATAGGTATCATTAAAATGCTTAAAATTATCAATATCAGTCATGATTACACAGAGTGGTTGATTATTGAGCACGCTCTGTTCCATTTTTTCCATGAGTACTGTATAAAAATAATGCTTGAGCCTGAGTTTTGTCATCATGTCGGTAGTGGTCATTTCAAATAAAAACGCATTATTGATAGCTATCGCAGCAAGTGTAGCAATGTTAATAATGTATTCCTTTTCATAAGCAGTAAATTCAGTACCGAGGATTTGGTCACCCAATATAATCAATCCATTTATTACACCTTTTGTCTTTAAAGGAACCAGTAAACTTGGATTAAGTGTTACCAATACATCAAGACCGCCATAATTCCCAAGAATATTTTTTACTTCTTGCAGTGTATAGCAATGGTAGTCTTTTGAAAACAATTTTATGGCAGGAATATCTTCCGGTAAGGAATAATCAAGACCTTGAACCAGCTCAAATCCTTTATAGTTCCTGTGCAGACTAAAACAGGTTGAATCTATTCCCTTTTTAGCATAGAGAGCAGCTTTTAATACCTTCATCTGCCCCATGATCGTATATAAAATCGAATCAATGAGTATGTGATAGTCTAATGTAGAATTAAGGCTTTTTGAAATTTCTAGAAGCTGTTTTAGATCAAAAATCTGCTTTTCTAATTCTTCTTGATAATTCTCTTTTTGTTGTTCAGCCATGGTCTGTAATACTTACTCCATTCCAACAGTATACATATATTATAACACATACTGCTATGATTATAATAGTCGGAATAAAATCAACCCGATATAAATAGAAGTAGTTTTTTAATTATATCGTTATTATGTTGAAAATTCAAATAAATTGAAAAATTGTTTTGAACAGCGAAGGGAGATGGTCGAGCACCCAAAGGTTAACCTGCAGGGACATGGCCACGCACCCAGGGATTAAGTAGACAAGGACATGGCCACGCACCCAGGGATTAAGTAGACAGGGACATGGCCACGCACCCAGGGATTAAACTGCAGTGACATGGCCGATCCCCCGGGGATTAAACTGCGATATATCTCATGATATCTTTGTACCGATTATAGTGCTGAGTGCTTCAATAAACCAGATACTGAGCTGCTTTTATTAAAAATTGTTCCGGTGACAAGCTCTGTGCACTGTTCAAAAAATCGATAAAAACTACTTGTTTTATGCCAGAACAAGTAGTATACTAATAAATGAACGAACGTTCATTTTATATATAATTGTATAGAGGAGGTTTTTATGTGTCAAAAGAATCAAAAGGGACAGACCTCAGGAATAACTTCAAAAACCGTAGCAGGGACTAAAGCTATATGCACACCCCAACAAACCAGTACTGCAACTACCGTATTGGTCACAGGGGCATTTGGCAATGTCGGGCAAAGTGTGCTGGCCGCGCTCAATGAACCTAAAACATGGCAAATTGATACAATACCAGCAGCGATGCGCGCAAAACTTACTGAAGAGGGACTTACTATTCGAGTTCTCGATGTACCAAATACAAAAAATCGAAAACTCGCACGAAAATTACAAAAAAAGATCCCCATGGAAATCATTTGGGGAAGCATAAACGATGAACAAACAGTACAGCAGGCACTCTCCGGTGTCAGTGTTGTTATTCATCTTGCAGCTATAATTCCACCACTTTCAAACGCTATGCCTGAACTTGCCTATACAATAAACGTAGAGGGGACAGACCTGCTAATCAAGCTCATGCAGGCTCAAACTAATCCACCCAAACTCGTTTTTTCGTCTTCTGTGGCTGTATATGGTGACCGGGTTGATAACTTTTACATTCGCACAGATGATCCGCTTGCTCCCTGCGATGATGATGCATACGCCCACCACAAGGTAGCCTGTGAGTCGATGATTCGCACAAGCAGCTTATCATGGGTAATCTGCCGGCTCTCATATATCGTATGGAGAAAAAAGCTTTTCATGGACCCGCTCATGTTTCGAATGCCTCTTGAAACACATCTGGAAGTATGTCACACCCTGGATACTGGACTCGCTCTCGCTCGAGCGGGTTTTGTTCCAGAAGCAGAGGGACAGACCTTAAACCTGGGCGGCGGGGTTTCATGCAGAACCACCTATGGTGAATATCTTGATAAAATGTTTAAACTGTTTGGTTTAGGAGGCGCAGGATTTCTACCGCGTGAGGCTTTTTCTAAAAAAGGATACCATTGCGGTTTTATGGATACTGAAAAAGCGGAAGCCCTGCTTCAATTTCAGCACCATACTCTCGAGGATTACTATGCTGAGGTTCGAGAAGAAACACGCATGAAAAGGTTCTGGGTAGCTCTCGCGCGAAAGAGCGCACAAGCATGGCTCATTGCGCAATCACCTTTCTTAAGAGCACGGAAGCTGGTACCAAATTTGTAAATGTAACGACAGCATAAATGCTCACAATAGCCAGCGGTACCGTAACACAGAGCGAGTAGTGCTCCGTGTACAGTACACTACGATTATGGGTTAATCAAAACTTAAAAACAGTATGGACTATTTGTTTAGTTTCAATATTAAAGTAAGAAATGGACCACCTAGCAGGATCTACATAATAATCATAGCTAATAAACCAATAGTAGTTTTTATACAATCCGACAGGTACATAAACTCCATAGACATTATTATATGTTTTTTGAATTGCTGCGACCGTATCCTTTGCCTGAATCGTTGCTAAAATAGTTTCTTTCCCATCATATGCAGGAATATACAGACTGTTATCAAAATAGAAACCCGAACCATACCAGCAGACTGGAAGGCTTGCTGAATTCAAGGATAGAGTAATTGCAGGCTTATAGTTATTCTTTTCATAAGGGACATAGTATATATCGAGCCGATGTTTGGCTTTTGTTTGTGCGCTTTCATAAATATACGCTCCAGCACCTGCAACGATTATTTTAAGAAAAGATTTTTCTTTGCTTACTTGCAATAGTAATTGCGGCTTTTGCCCTGGAACGCACCAATACACATAATTAAACCTATCATCTTTGCTGCCACCAGCAAGTAATACTCCAGATGAAGTAATGAGGCAATCTGAAATGAAGAGATCTATTTTCCATGATGCCAAACCAAAAAGATTATATTTATTCTTAATTTGATATAAAGAATAAGTAAAACCATTTTCCCAGTTTCGCGATACTCCAAGAACCACGTCAGCATGAACCCATACTGACGATCCCGGCATTGGAAATTCCTTAATGACATCCAGGTTTTTATCAACAATAAATAATTTTTGCTTTACGCTATCCCAATAAATAAACTCTGTGCTCTTTGAGCCTGGGAGAACACCAAAGGCTCGCTGGTTTACCGTGCACGGAAGAACACCAATAGGCATAATCGATTCAGTTACTATAAACAATTTATTCTGAATCACAGCATATAGTGGTACTGTTTGCTCTGAAGCATTTTGGGCTAAACACTGTAAACTATTTACCCATAAAAAAACGATTGTAAATATCAAAGTTAAAAGTACAATTAATGGCTTTTTCAAACTTCAGTTCCTATACTAGGCGCTATTAAACTAAATCGAGGGGCAGATTGCTAAAACTTCTGCCCCCCATGTTTGCTGTTTGCAAAATTTTTGTAACCGAAAAATTAGGTTTTGTGCCCTGTCAATAATTATTCACGAATAGCTTCGAATACTTTTCTGAGATAAGGTGAAAGCATAATTTCTTCTGCCATAACAATCTTGCTGCGAGCATCATTAATATAAGCGTT
>ENA-UOWE01001136-UOWE01001136.1-activated-sludge-metagenome-genome-assembly--contig:-NODE-1136-length-34352-cov-7.265417_pt1 | contig 34352 bp, 40 predicted proteins | sample MGYA00249841_ERZ761562 | MGnify/ENA primary metagenome ERZ761562 (study PRJEB28883, sample SAMN05720200) | activated sludge metagenome | isolation source: Anaerobic digester | place: Japan...
GCAATCCAAATAACCAGAGAGATTACAATTGCTATAATTAAATTTTTATTTCCCATTACCGGTTCCTTTTAATAGGTTACCAGGAAAAGGAAGGCTTATTTTTCAGGAACGGGATCATATCCGCCCGGAAATAACGGATTGCAGCGCAGAATTCTTTTCATCGAAAGAAAAGAACCTTTCAGCAAACCGTATCTCTTCAGAGCCGTTACAGTATACTCCGAGCATGAGGGATAATACCTGCATGCCGGCGGAAGCAAAGGCGATATGACATATTTATAAACCTTTACGGCAAGGACCAGAATCCATGCGATAAAAGCGAAAAAATTTCCCAACACCGGTCTCATTAATCAATAATCCCGTTTTTCCGCGCGAGATATTCAAATTCGGTTCTGATGCCGGAAAAATCCGACTTCGAGATTCCGTCTGACGCTTTGATTATTAACACGGGGTTTCCCCTCATGCACGGCAGAAATTCTCTCACAACGGCTCTAAGCCTTCTTTTAATCCTGTTTCTTTCATGCGCCTTACCGCATCTTTTGCTGACGGAAAATCCGACAAGCGGACAAGAAGGAGCGGCAATAAGCCCTTCCTTCTCCCATTTTGCTGTATTTCCTGAAAAAATCGCGATATCGGCACCTCTTATCCTTCTTCCTTCTTTAAATACGAGCGAAAAGCTCTTTTTTCCTTTAAGAGAATTCCGCTTTTTAATCATTATTTCGCGTATTTAGTGTCAGAAACAGTAAGTTTGTGACGTCCTTTTGCACGGCGTCTTCTAAGAACATTAATTCCGTCTTTTGTTGCCTGTCTTGCTCTGAAACCATGAGTTCTGATGCGCTTCTTTTTACTAGGCTGATAAGTTCTTTTCATTTGAAATACCTCTTATATAAGTAATATAGTCTGCTTTAGTAATTCTTTTCCATTGTGGGAAAAACGCTTAAAGTTAAAAACATGCCTGGTATTGTCAATTGAATTTTTGGCACATTCTTTGAATTAAGCTGTCATTCAGAGCGAAAGACTGCCGAAAAGGATGGAAATAGATTCTTCAACTGATTTTCCTGCCGTATCTATTGATATCCGAGGAGTTTCCCATGCATCATACTTACGATTTATTACTTTATCCCAATCGGGCAGGATCAGACCCTGAATATCAGAAATCCGGCTTTCGACTCTTCTACGGTGCTCAATTTCATCAGAACAGATTACCTCAATATTTTCATAATCCGCATTAGCGCTTTCAGCTGTCATCTGCCATTCACTGCGGGTAAGATTCCAAGGATTGCATGAATCCGCAATAACAGAAACACCCAGACGCAGATTATCTTCGGCTATTCTGTATGAAAGACGGTATCCTTCACCCTGCACATCGAAAGCGCACAAATCGCGGATTGCCTGCTCGACAGTATCAATTCGAAGATAAACAGATCTGGTTTTTTCAGCGAGAGCTTTCGCTAAAACAGTCTTACCTGCACCGGGAAGTCCTGAAAAAATATAGAGAACGGATTTCATTTAAGCAGCCCGTCCACAATTTCTGCGGCATCCCGCACATAGTTGCTGCACAAAGAAGAAAATAAACCCTTCTGTTTTGCTTGAGGCAATTTACATTTTAAAAGCTCGAAGCAATTAATTGAACCGTTCTTTTCAGTAAATTTAGTAATCAAATCATTAACCAATTCATAAGTGTGTTCATGAGAAGCCGAGTCGTCTGATTTTGTTTTTCCATATTTAAGACCGATAAGCATTATGGCTCCCGAAACAGCGCCGCATACCTCTTGATTCCTTGCGATTCCGCCGCCGAATCCGTTCGCAATTTTAAGTGCGAGTTTTTCATCAAGACCGTATTTCTCTGAAAAAGCGGCTAAGACCGCTTGAGAACAGATAAAACCTTCTTCAAACATTTTCACAGCATCATCAATACGGTTTGTCATACAGAACTCCTATTACACGGAAATATTTATTATTATCAATTTCAAAAACTAATCAGTTATTCTTTTTCTTTTTATCGAAATTTTTCCTAATACAAAACCCAACGTAAAAGACATAAACAAAATTATAATTATTACCGCTGCAAAAATCATCAGAAAAAATAATGATATTTTATCATACCGGTATTCCATGTAAATAGAATAATTCCCTATAATATTGGATGTAAGCACAACAACCACGAACACAGACAGAAGTTTCCAATATCTGATACTATGAACTAAAATCGGGTATATAAATGATAGAATTATCATTATAACAAACCTATAAAACATAAGATCAGCTTCAAAATATAAACTTAATAACAAAAAAAGAATCCACAGCAAAACAGTCAGGAAAATATTTTTATCATTAACCATTACTTTCTCAGAAACCTCTTTTTTCTAAAATAGATTTCCGCAAAGGATCCCGTAACAGCAACAATGAACGAATAAATCCAAAATACTACAAATAAGCAGAGAAGTCCATTCGAACAGAATTTAGTTGATTCTATTATCGCTCCGTACTTTTTAAAAAGATACGGACTTAACCCTGCAGGAATATAAAGCAGAAATGAAAAACTATGATAAAGATATATATTTCTTAAAGTAAGATTCAGTATAAGAATTCCCGGAATTATACAAATTATGGCCATGAAAACCATATACGGCAAAAGAATCCATGTCGGCCATTCCCATCTGTCAACGAAACAGCTGTCATAGATAAACATAATTGCCGACATCATCAGAAAATAAAATAAAGAAATTCGCAGTTTTCTTTTATAATTCATCTACATTCATAATCCTTTATATCCTTATTTATTATGCTCAAAAGCAGCAACAAATAATTTAACTTCAAATATACATGAATAATCAATAACATTTAAACAACATTTCTCAGCATCTTCAACACAATATCAATACTTTTGCCGTCATAATCTTTTCCCTTTTCAACACTGATCCCCTTTTTCATATTTACAATAACCGAATTGATAAAAGAATCTATTCCGTCCTCACGAATACATATTGAAAATGCCTTTATCTTTGACATGGAGCCCAAACTGAATATCCCCTCAGTGCAGTCATATATTTCCGCACATTCATAACAACCTTTCAGTCCTTTCGATTCACAGCAGTTACGGTTGAAACAGCCTTCATCAGAACAATTCTTTTCGCAAAGATTCTTATCAGTTTTGCAGCCGTCACATCTATCCGCCATAAAACAAAGACGGCATATTAACCCGCAATAAGCAATTGTTTTAGATAATTCCGAATGCTCTGTATTCATACTACCGCCTTAATACTAAATAATTCTCTAAATTCTGGTAAGACATCCACCAGAATATTATTCATCCTAACATCATACTTCTGATAATTCAAAAAATGAGTTATGAGAGATTTGATATCAGAGCCATTCAAAACATAACCATAGTTAAACATTAGCAAAAAACCTTAATTGTCAAGATTATCACATTACACGATCATATTTATCAACAACCTCATTCGCATTATCAATAAAACATATTTCAGCAAACTTCATTTTTCAAATTATGTTAGTTTATTGCAATTGACATTCCGAAAAGAAAGTACAGAATTAGAACAAATATTTCAAAGAGACGGCTATATGACAGATTCCGACAATAACTATAAACTTAAAATTAAAGGTTATTCCTTAAAACAATTACTGGATATCGAAGGGAGTATTGACAGGAATAAATACCCCGAAAGATATAAAATGGTTGTTGAACGACTGTCTTCTCTTTCTTTAGATAATAAATCAAAAAAAAATAAAAATATTCTTAAACAGGAAATTGAATATGCCGGATTTTTAAATAGATTTTTTGCCAATTTAATAGATTCAGTAATAATCTCTGCTTTTTTTATTCCAATCTACTATCTATTGGAAATGAATCAGCATTACCTCTTCGGATTAATGTTTATTTCATTCACAACAATTCCCCTCTATTTTATTTATTTTCACACTAAATCAGGTGCTACGCCAGGAAAAAGTATTATTGGATTAAAAGTCGTTAAATTAGATTTCACTGATATTAATCTAAAAAATTCAATTCTGAGAAGTTCAGGGGACATTCTTTTCAGCATAATGAATCTGATCTGGCTTGCTATCACCATAGGAAATTATTACTCAAACGAGCAAATCACATCCGAAAAATTTACTTACAACGATTTCATCGCACTTTTCAGTTCATTATATTTTGTTGCAATCAGATTTATGGAAAGAATCTGGTTCTGGAGCGAAGTTGCATTTGTTTTAACAAATTCAAAAAGAAGAGCGATACATGATTTTATTGCAGGAACAGTTGTTGTAATTGAAAGAACTTTGCCTTCTTCAACATTAAGAATTTTCAAACAATGAATTATTTTAGATTTTATTATCATAATACAAATATATGTTTATAAATTAATATTTATTTATTTTATATAGTTTTAAACTAACTATGCTATAATTTGTTTGAATTTTTATAGTAATCTCCTATAATAACCGAATGGCAATGCTTAACGGCAAAAAATTACTTCTTGTTGAAGATGAAATTCTGATTGCCGAATGCGAGAAAAACGAACTCGAAGAATACGGCTACTCAGTAATTCTCTGTCATAATGGAGAAGACGCTGTAGAAGCTGTTCTTTCAAAAGAAAATTCCTTCGATCTAATTCTTATGGATATTGATTTAGGAAAGGGAAAGAAAGACGGAACACAAATCGCTGAAGAAATACTTCAGAAAAAAGATATTCCTATAATATTTCTATCATCTCATACCGAGAAGGAAATAGTCGAAAAAACAGAAGCCATTACCTCGTTCGGTTATGTCGTTAAAAACAGCGGAATAGTCGTTCTCGACACATCAATCAAAATGGCTTTTAGGCTTCATCATGAAAAAACAGCAGTTCAGAAAAAGCAGACCGAACTCTTATCCGCGAATGACAAACTGAACTCAGCATACGAAGAAATGGAAGCTGCTAACGAAGAATTAGCCGCAACAAACGAAGAACTTATTCAGATGAACAATCAGCTCATCAATGCAGAAAACGAAATAGTTAAAAGAGAAATTCTTTTAAGCAGCAGGCTCGACAGCCTTCTTAATCCTGAAGCCAATTCAAACGGGATTGATCTTAAAAATGCAGTAGATATCGAATCAGTTCAATCCATACTTGATAATTTCTGTTCTGTTACAGGAATGGTAACCGCCCTGCTTGATTTAGACGGAAATATTCTTGTTTCAACCGGCTGGCAGGATCTTTGCACAAAGTTTCACCGTGTGAATGATAAAAGTGCTGTTAACTGCACAGAAAGCGACCTTCATCTTTCAAAGATGCTCAAATCGGATGAATTCGCCGATTACAAATGCAAAAACGGCCTATGGGATGTTGTAACCCCTCTTTTCATCAACGGAAAGCACACCGGAAATATTTTTACGGGACAGTTCTTTTATGACGACGATGTGATAGATGAAAAGTATTTTGAGAAGCAGGCTGAAATTTACGGTTTTGACAAACAAGCTTACATTGAAGCTTTACGAAAAATCCCGGTCTACAACAGAGAGAAAATCCGGCACCTTATGCTTTTTCTTGTTAATTTTTTCAAACTTGTATCGCGTTTAAGTTTTTCAAACATTCTTCTTGCTAAAGAATCTTCTGAAAATCTGCGCACAAAAGAAAAACTTCAGCAGAACGAAATTCAAATAAAGCAGCAGCTGGAAGAAAAAGAAATGATTCTGCGCGAGGTACATCATAGAATTAAAAACAATATTGCCAATATTTCAAATTTACTGAAATTACAGGCCGTCTCAACTGACTGCTGTGAAACAAGAGAAAAACTCCACGAAGCAATCGGGGGTGTTGAAAGCATGAAGTTCATCTACGAAAAACTTCTACTTTCAGACAATTACCGAGACATTTCAATAAAGGAATATCTCGAAGATCTAGTTAAGGCAATTGTAGAAAATTTTCCTGAAAAATCAAAGATCTCCATTTATCAGAACATCGAAGATTTTCAAATGAATGCTAAGACAGTTTTTCTTATTGGAACCATTGTAAACGAACTGATAACAAATTCTTTGAAATATGCATTCTCCGGAAAGGATTGCGGACTACTGTCAATTACACTTTCAAAACACAATAATGGAATAGAATTAATCGTAAGCGATAACGGATCCGGCTTTCCGAATAATTTTGATCCCGATAAATCTAACGGATTCGGATTAACACTCATCAAAATGCTGACAAAACAGCTGCAGGGAAACTTTTCTGCAGAAAACAACAACGGAAGCATATGCACACTAAGATTTGCATTATAGCAGATAAACTCTTATTATCGTTTAAATAATATTATCTTGAATATTTTTAAATTAACCTTTATACTCCATTGAATGTGTAATAGAGAATCATAATGAAACGTCTTTCTTCAAAGATATCACTTCTTAATCTTGCAATAAGCACAATTACAATACTAGTTATCACATCTCTCTTCACTCTTATGATTTATCAAGACAATCAAAACAGCCTGAAAAGTATAGAAAAAACAATGCGGGATAATTTTGATTTCAACACCCGTCTCCAGGTTGAAACCGCAGTCAGTGCAGTAGATAATGTGAAATTATTATCTGAAAAAGGTCTAATTGATAAAAAAAATGAAGAAGCTATTGCTAAAACACTTTTAAGAGAAATCCACTACAACAAGGAAGGATATTTCTGGGCCGACACCGAGAATGGAACCAATGTTGTTCTTTACGGATCTAAAATAGAAGGAACAAACAGAAATGAAAACAAGGACAGTCATGGAAAAGAGTTCATTAAGGAAATCATCAAGAACGGAATGAACGGTGGAGGCTTTACAGATTATTATTTCCCGAGAAAAAATGAAACAAATCCTCTGCCGAAAAGAAGTTATTCTCTTTATACTCCTTCATTCAAATGGATTATCGGAACGGGCAATTACGTTCATGACATTCAGGAAGAAGTTGATAAAAAAAGTACAGCTCTGAAGGAAAGACTGGAACGCAACATATTAATAATTTTTTTTGTTTCGCTGATAATACTGATAATTTCATTTTTAACAGGTATTATCACCGGCAAAAAGATCAGACGTCCTGTTGAAAAAGTTACCGGCGAGATGAAAAAAATGTCGGATTATGATTTAACTGAAACCGGTTCGTTAAACAATCTTCTTATTAGAAAAGATGAAATTTCAGTAATGAGCGGATCACTTATGCAGATGAGAAAGCAGCTTAATTCAGCTTTTCTATCAATAAGGGACGCTTCGAACGAACTTTCTAGTTCCGCAACGGAACTTTCAGCATCAACTGTTTCATTTTCCAATAACGCACAAAGTCAGGCCGCCTCTGCTGAAGAAATAACCGCAAGCATGGAACAACTTTCAGCTGGAATGGACAGCATTGCATCGGACACAGAAGTTCAGCACGAAACCCTTCAAAAAATGACGAATACACTGGCATCCATGACTGAAAGCATCCGCGAAATGAATTCGCTGATCAACGAAACAGGATCTTTAACTAAAAAAATATCTGAAGATGCCAAGTCCGGCGAATCATCCATAAAAAACATGGAAAACAGCATGTCGAAAATCATTCAAAGTTCGGCAGATATAAGCGGAATTATTACAATAATCAGAGATATTTCAGAGCAGATAAATCTTTTGTCTTTGAACGCGGCTATTGAAGCTGCGCGCGCAGGGGAATCAGGCAGGGGCTTTGCCGTTGTAGCCGATGAAATATCAGCTCTCGCAGATCAGACCGCGGAAAGCATAAAAGGAATTGAGTCTTTGATAGAAATAAACACCGATGAAATTAATGCAGCCAGAAACAATATCGAAAACTCAGTAAGAACAACTCATCTTATTCTTAACGGAGTTAATGAAATTGATTCTAAAATGCAAATTGTTGCTTCTAACATGTCAAAGCAGGAGGAAGTGAGCAGTCATACTTATTCAGAAATCAAAAACGTAATAGAAAATTCAGAGAACATAAAAGTTTCGACCGAAGAACAGAAAATTTCCTCTCAGGAAGTTGTTTCTTCGATTTCAACAATAAACGAATCTGCTCAGGCCGTTGCAGGCGGATCAGAAGAGCTTGCCGGTAATGCAGAAAACCTTAATGCTCTTGCAGAAAAATTAAATCATACTGTAGGTATTTTCAAAATTTAATTTGCGCCATAAACAATTTTAGAATTAAAGCAATTTTCAAATGCATTTGCGACGGCAGAATATAGAGAATACTTATATTTTTATTGACCCATCCAATCAAACCATGAGAAAATAACTTCACTTTTTCACTCATGTATTATTTGCAGGAGAAAACTTCTATATGGCTTTAAAATTATATCCGCATCATGAAAGCACTATCGAAAACATCAGAAACGAATTTATTTCTGACGAAAATATCTTAGCGATTTTAGCGGGAGGATCAATCGCACACGGTTATGCAAGAGAAAATTCAGACGTTGACATAGTTTTTGTTCTAACCGACAAAGAATATGACCGCAGAAAATCCGATGATAATCTGCTGTATTTCAACCTTGAATTATGCACGTATTCTGAAGGTTATGTTGACGGCAAATGCGTCAATATGGATTATTTACGGCTGATAAATGAAAAAGGAAACGAACCGACCCGCTACGCCTTCAAAGACGTTTTTTTCATTTTCTGCAAGGATGACAGCATCAAAAAACTTGTGGAAGAAATTCCGTCTTTCAACGAGTCAGCCAGAGAAGATCATGCACAAAGGTTTTTCGCACAACTTACAGCATGGAAATGGTTTCTCTCTGAAGGCAATAAACACAAAAACCGCTACCTTGAAAACCTGGCTGTCAGCAATTTTGTCATGTATTCGTGCCGCTTGATTCTTAATCATAACAGACTTTTATATCCGTTTCATAAGTGGATGCTTAAAGAAACCGAAAAAGCCGAACATAAACCTGAAAAATTCATGGCGAACATTCAAAAGCTTATAAAAAACAGAAACACCAAATTAATGGATAGAATATATGCGGATCTGAAAGACATGAAACTTTGCGATTTTGACGAAATCAGATGGGGAACATTTTTTCATAAAGACATTGAGACAACCTGGATGCGCCATGAGCCTTACATCGCTGACTTATAAGGAAATAAGTTCTTCAACTAAGCATCATCATCTTTTCCAAAATCCATATCAGGATAAAGTTTATTCGCGCAATCTCTGCACAAAGAATGACTGAAGTCAGCACTTGAATGATCTTTAATATAGTCTTCAACCTGCTCCCAGTATCCTTTATCATTACGAATTTTTTTACAAACCGCACAAATCGGAAGCAGACCGTCAATCCGCTTAATTCTTTTGATTGAATCTGAAAGCTCCGCAACGAGATTTTTTCTTTCCCTGCTTAGAGAACTTATTTTATAAAGAGCAACCGACAGTATACACAAAATAATCATATAAACGTAAATAATGCTCAAAATATGCTTCTTAATTCTATTTGTATAAATTATATTTGACAACACCAATCGGATGTATGCAATCTTATAAACGCATTTTTAATGCGATACTCTGGCTTTTCCGGACATGTGATTACCGCAATTTTGCGATCGAAGAAAAGCTTCTATTTGGACAAAAGCAATTGAAAAAAACAATTATATTATTTTCTTTAATCTTTTTCTCATGTTCTAATGAATCTGATGATAATGATAGCGTCAATTATATCGGCTTATCATACGGTTCTGAAACAAATCAGAAAATGGATCTTTATTTGCCTGCCGGAAGAAACAGCGAAACTCCTTTGCTGATAATAGTTCATGGAGGCGGATGGGCCGGCGGAGACAAATCAGAGGGCGGCGACTGGCCGAAAGGAATTTCACAGAGAAATATGGCAGTCGCCAACGTTAATTACCGGCTTATCGACGGAGTCTCAGTTACTTGGCGAGATCAGATCGAAGATATTGATTTAATTGTCGATTTTCTACAGTCCAAAAGCGACGATTTTGAGTATTCAAGTAAGAAAATAATAATGATGGGGCAAAGCGCCGGAGGGCATCTTTCTCTGCTGTATTCTCATAAATATGATACGGCTGGAAGAATCAAAGCTGTCATTTCACTAGCCGGACCTACGGATCTGACATCGTCGGAGCTGAAAACATATCTGACGGCCAAAGGAATACTGCTCAGTCAGGTGTTTACCGACGCAACTCAGGAAAACGATGCGAGCCCTGCAAAAAATTACAGGAATCTTCCGACTTTGTTTCTGCACGGTAAAGTTGATGATGTCGTCCCATACAGCCAATCTAAAGATATGTACACCGCGATGAACGCCAGCGGCTTCTTCTGCTCTCTAGTTCTATTTGATGATACCGGTCATTCCGTTGTATCAAATGATTCCAACCCAAGCGTAAACAGATTCAATGAGGTTAACACGGCAATTCTCGACTGGATAAAAAAATACTCGAAATAATTATCATGGAACTTTATCAGGGAGATTCATTTATTAGTCATTATGCCCGAGAAGCCATGTCAAATCAACATAAAAAGTAAAAGACAGAATCATCAATAAATGCATATTTCATTAATCACATGTCGCAAATTATTTATCACTCTCCATTATTATTTTTTTATCACATCTGTATTCATAAATTATATTTGACCGAATCATTCAGTAATGATATACTTATTGATGGATTTCTATGCGATACATGAATTTTTCCAAATGCGGAATCACTGCAAATCGGTGTTCAACAGGAGAAATTACTATATGAGTATAAAAACTGAAAATTGGGAGCTAATAGAAAAAGAAAATAGTTCCTGCGATTTAATATTTCACAGAGATTGGAAACACAAAACTAAATTAGAGAAAAAAGATTTTTTAAATAAATTCATATATCTTTTTATCTTAATTAATGCCGTCCCATTTGTTTTTCTGATTATTGATTACTATCAAAACAATTTCGTTTACATAAGACCGGAATTAAAACAACTAGTTGTATTATTTATGATCCCATGGTTTATAATCTTATTAATAAGATTCTTTTTCCCCTTTAAACCCTTAATCTGGGAGTGCTCAGACGGCACATTAAAAATTAAAAATAAAATATTAGCAAAACCCGATTTAACGCAGATACGGCTGAAAACAATTAGTCGAAAGAAAAACGCCTTAGCGTCTTCAGATTTTTATCAAATACTGGAATTTGAATCAAAATTTTTCAAAATAGAGTTAAAAGGTGAAAAGAAAGTCATTTATTCAAAGCTAATTAGCTATTACGAGAAAAGCAGTCTTTCAGATGCCCTACAAAAAGTAGCCGATATAGTAAATATCACTTATTCTGACAATTAAACTATTGCCAGAGACTCTTTTTTCCTCTGATAAAATATGTTTAATCAAAAATGTTTGGAAAGGTATTTCGCATGCCACTCATCTCTAGGCCTGCATCATAATAAATATTTTCATACACTAGACTATTAATCAATATAAAATACCCTGACACGTATCCCGCATACAAACGTTTGCAATAATAAAATTGACAAATTCATACCATGAAACGCACTTAATCTATAATTATTACTCAAGCTATTTTAGGAGGATTAAATAATGAAATACGGTTATTTTGATGACGCCGCAAAGGAATATGTTGTCACAAACCCTAAAACACCGGTTAAATGGATTAATTATGTCGGAGGACTTTCCTTCGGCGGATTCGTAGACCACACCGGCGGCTCTCTGATCTGCAAGGGAGACCCTGCCCTAAACAGAATTCTCAAATACATTCCGCAAATGCCTTCATCGGACTTCAAGGGAGAAAGCGCTTATATCCGTTTTAAAGAAAACGGAATTTACAAAGTTTTTTCCCCATACTTTGTTCCCACACTCGACAAGTATGATCTTTTCGAATGTCACGTAGGCCTCGGCTATTCAAGGTTCGTCAGCGAATTTTACGGAATACGCACCGAAATAACAGTATTCGTTCCGGCAGGTGAATCCCGTGTAATCCGAGATATCAAGATTACGAATAAAAGCGGAAAGGAAATTGAAATAGATTATATTCCGGTTGTTGAATACACCCACTTTGACGCCCTCAAACAGTTCACCAACGCAGACTGGGTTCCTCAGACGATGCAGAGCAAGGCCCACAAAGAATCCGACGGAAAGATGGTTCTTTCACAGTGTGCATTCATGATGAAAGGAACCGCGGAAAACTATTTTACGTCAAATCATCCCGTTTCTTCATTCGAATCAGACAGAAAGAATTTTCTCGGAGACAATGAATACGGAACATGGAAAGCGCCTCTATCACTATTTAATGATGAACTTTCAAATTACGAGGCTCTTAGAGGCGATAATATCGGAGCTCTTCTTCATCATCTCGGCAAATTCGCAAATGGAGAAACCAAGCGCATAATCACTCAGCTTTCACAGACTGCTTCAATTGAAAAAGATATGCCGAATATCAAGAAGTTCCGTGAAGGCGCTAATGTTGATGCGGCATTTGATGCTCTCAAAAAATTCTGGGACGAATATCTCTCCATTCTTCAGGTCAAGACACCAGACTCCAACATGAACAGCATGGTTAACATTCACAATCCGCGTCAGTGCTACATGACTAAGAACTGGTCGCGAGATCTGTCTCTTTATCAGCTCGGTTTCGGCGGACGCGGACTCGGTTTCCGCGACAGCTCACAGGATGTAATGGGGATGCTTTCAAATGATCCGGCAGGCGGAAAGGATCTTATCGTCAAACTGCTTCATGTTCAGAAACGTGACGGCTCCGCGATGCATCAGTTTTTTCCTTCGACAATGGAAGCCACTGTCGGTGATTCTCATGAGTTTCCGGACAGACCGCATTTTTACGGGGATGACCATCTCTGGATCATTCTTGCTGTTAACGCGTATATCAAAGAAACAGGAGACATGGACTTCCTTAAAACTGAAATTCCTTTCTACGAAAAAGACGCTGACAAAAAGCCTCTTGAAAAAGGGACAGTACTCGAGCATTTGAAGCGTGCTGTCAAATTCACATGGGAGAACAGAGGAAAGCACGGACTTCCTCTTCTTGGATTTGCTGACTGGAATGACACAGTAAACCTGCGCACAGGAGCAGAATCAAATTTTGTTGCACCTCAATTTGGAAAAGCTCTCCTTGAAATGATAGATATGATGGAAGCTCTTGGAGATTCTGCGGCAGTCAGCGAATACAAAAAGTACTATAACGAAATGAAAGAAACCGTAAACAAAGAAACATGGGACGGAGAATGGTATCTCAGATATTTTGACTGCGACGGATCAAAGCTCGGCTCAAAAGAAAACAAGCATGGAAGCATTTATGTAAATGCCCAAAGCTGGAATATCATGGCCGGCTTCGCAGACAAAGACAGAGCCGTAACAGCAATGGAATCCGTGAGGAAGCATCTCAACACTTCAAACGGAATCAAGCTTAGCGGTCCCGGATATAATGGTTACGACAGAAATCTCGGCGGAGTCTCAACATATCCTCCGGGAGCAAAAGAAAACGGTGGAATATTCCTTCACACAAATCCATGGGCAATGATATCTGAAACCATAATAGGCAACGGCGACCGCGCTTACGAATACTACAATCAGATAAACCCTGCTTTTAAGAACGAAAAAATTGATGAATTTGAAGCTGAACCTTACTGCTATCCTCAGAATATTCTCGGCAATGAGCATCCGCAGTTCGGACTCGGAAGAAACAGCTGGCTTTCGGGAACATCTTCATGGACATATCAGGCTGCTACAAAATATATTCTAGGAATTCTTCCTACATACAAAGGACTCGAAATCAATCCTTGTATTCCTAAAAACTGGGATGGATTTTCAGCAGTGAGAAAATACCGCGGAGCAGTATACGAAATCGAAGTTAAAAATCCTTCTAAAGTATGCAAGGGCGTTAAAAGCATGACTGTGGACGGAAAATCCGTTGAAGGAAACATTGTTCCACTTTTCAAAGACGGAACTCACAAAGTTGAAGTAATTCTCGGATAAAATTTAAAACAAAGAGCTGTTAATCAGCTCTTTGTTTTTTAACTGCGTTAAGAACTTCAGTTAAAACTTTTGCCAATTCGCCTGCGGAAAACGGTTTCATAATCAGTCTTGAAATATCTTTCATATCTGTGTTTTCTTTCATAAGCTCATCACTGTATCCGCTGCATAAAATTACAGGAACGTCTTTTTTGACAGCATGTATTTTTTCTGCAAGTTTAAGTCCGTTCATTTTGGGCATTGCCATATCCGTTATAACCGCATCAATGCTCTCCGCATTATTTTCAAAATATGCAAGTGCTTCCATAGGATTTGCAAATGAAACAGTTTTGTTCCCCATATTGGAAAGAATCTTCTCTCCTACTTTTACAAGCAACTCTTCATCATCAACAAACAAAACAAGGGCATCTTTCACAGAATCAGGATTATATTCTTCTGCTACGACTGACTTGACTCTATCTGCAGCTAGAGGAAAAAATATTCTAAATGTGGTCCCAATTCCTTCTTCACTATATACTGTAATTACTCCGCCGTGATTTTTCACTATACCATGAATTATCGAAAGACCTAGTCCGGTGCCTTTGCCTTTCTCTTTAGTAGTAAAAAAAGGCTCAAATATCCTGTCTATTATATCTTTCGGAATTCCGCATCCCGTATCACTGACTTCTAGTAGAAAATGCTTGCCGGGTGAAAGTTCCGGATTTTTCTGCATCAGATTTTCATCGACATACGCATTAGATGTTCTGATTCGGATGTCTCCCGAATATTTCATTGCGTGTGCAGAATTTGTACATAAATTTATAACAATCTGGCTTATCCCCGCATGATCAGCCAGAACAGCATCATCTTCGGCAAATTCAGTTACTTTTATAGAAACACTTGCCGGAAGAGTTGCCTTTAATAATATAACCGAATCACGGATTATTCCGTTAAAACTTACAGGTTCATATTTCTTTTCTGTTTTGTATGTAATAGAAAGAAGCTGTGTTGTTATATCACGTGCTCTTCTGCATGCAGTTATTATCTGATTCAGATTATCCCGGAGATCTGTATTATCTTTAACTTCATCAAGTGATATTTCTGCAAGACCCATAATGCCGCCGATAATATTATTGAAATCGTGGGCAACTCCGCCTGCAAGTGTTCCAATAGCTTCCATTTTTTGAGACTGGTTAATCTTTGCGGCAAATTCCGCTTTTTCAAGTTCAAGCTTTCTTGCTCCGGTCATGTCACGAAAAACGGCTAACACATATTTCCGGTTCTCTATTTCTACTGCACTTCCGCTTATATCTGCATAAATAATATCTCCATCATTTTTATGGATCATTACATTATTCAAAAAACGTATTTCGCCTGATGCCATCTTTCTCAAGGCATTTTCAAGATTTTCAGCATCTTCTGACGGAAGAGCTGATGAAAATGAAAGCAGCGGATTCTCCGAATGATAATCAAACATGTCGGCAAAAGCTTTATTGCAGAATTTGAATTTGCCGCTTTCAAGATCCACAACGATAATTCCGTCGCTAGCCTGGTGAAACAATGCTATAAAAAGATTTTTATTTGCTTCAGCCCGCTTGAAAGATTCTTCAGTTTCCATGCGGCTTTTCTCGAGATTCAGCACATGCTCCTGAAGCTGAGTATAATAACTCTTTTTTAAAGAAGCATCTCCCATCCCCATTATTTTATTTCTGAGACTATCTTTATCACTGATTCCGTCAGAAGGCTGCGACATACAGTTCCTCTATTTCGGATTTCAATGCCTCGCGCGGATTTGTAACTATACAGATATCTGAAAGAGCATAATCCGCAAGAAAAGGTATTTCATCCTTTTTTAAACCGAGTGCTGAAAATCCGTGGCGGATCCCCGAGTCGTAACGCAACTTGCCAATAGATTCCGTCAGAGCATTTTTTATCTGAGAGTCAGTCATTCCTTTAGTTTCAATACCCATCGCTGATGCAAGGTCATTATATTTTTCATGCGCACTTTCATAATTATAATTTACCGCATGCTCAAGAAGAATTGCATTACATTCTCCATGTCTAAGATCGAGAAATCCTCCAAGAGCGTGAGCCATTGCATGAACAATTCCCAGACTCGCGTTTGAAAAAGCAAGACCGGCAAGAAGACTTCCAAGCATCATGTTATCCGCTTCCTCTCCTTTACCTCCGCATTTAATCATTCCGACAAGATTTTTGCGAATGAGTTCTACTGCACGTAAAGCATTTAGATCGGTTATGGGAGAACTTGCATTTGATACATACGCTTCAAATGCATGAACAAGTGCGTCCATTCCCGTTTCTGCCGTAAGTTTCGCATCCATTGTAGAAAGAGTCACGGGATCAATCAATGCGGCGTCAGGAACCAGAATTTTGCTGACAATTGCCATTTTTACTTTTCTTACAGAATCAAGTATAATCGAAAACTGCGAAATATCAGCAGAAGTACCGGAAGTTGTCGGAATACAAACCAATGGCGGACCCGGCAAAGGGATTTTGTCCACACCTTCAAATTCCGAAATATGGCTTTTATTGATACATACTATTCCGATTCCTTTTGCACAATCCATCGGACTGCCGCCGCCGACTGCTACAATCATATCGCATGACTCTTTCTGATATATTTCGGCACCTGTCATAACTTCACAGTCACGCGGATTCGGAGAAACATCTGTGAATAGAACATGAGGAATATGAGTGTCTTTTATTTGTTTTTCAACAACCGAAACCCATCCTGCATTCATTACTCCTGGATCTGAAACTAGAAGTATTTTCTTCACCCCAAGATTTTTAATGTAACGTGAGAGCATCGGAATAGCACCGCTGCCGAACAAAAATTCCGGCGCAACAAACTTTCTAAGAGGAATAGAAGAATATTCTTTCATATCTAAACCGCCTAACGCATTTTAGTGCGTTAAACGGTATAAGTCAAGAAATGATAAAATGGAAAATGAAGGCGTTTAGTTAGACGGACCTCAGCGGGCCTGCGCGGACATCAAAATCTCAAAAACCTGCTGAGGATTTTCTGCATTAATAACACTGTCTTTTATAGCAGGATCTTTCAGAAATGCCATGATATTGGACAGAAGAGACAGATAATCCTTATGCTGTTTTTCTCCGGCAACAACGAGTATCACCAAATGTACAGGATTTCCGTCCATTGAATCAAAATCAATTCCTTTTTTTGACACACCGATTGCATAGGCAATATCTTTGACTTCAGGAATTTTTGCATGCGGAATCGCAATGTTACATCCGATTCCCGTGCTCATTATTTCTTCACGCTCTTTCAGTGCAGAAACGAGTTTGTCGATATTCGAACAAATTTCGGTTCCCTCAAAAACTTTAGCAAGATCCTCAATAGCTACAAATCTATCTTCAGAATCTATCTTCTTTATATAATTCGCGCTTGTATACTCGTGAATCGGCTTCATGTTATCTCCTTTTTTTCTTCGGAGCGCTGTTATTCTGATTCTTTATACCTGCGATAAAAATTCCTGCTAGTTCGATAGTCACATTTTTCTTTTCCGGAATACTTGAATATATCTTATCCTCGGAAATTAGGGTTACAATCTGCTGACCGACCTTGGCAATTACAAGAGGCAGTTTTTTCAGTTTATAAATAGCCGGGATCTGATCTACAACTGCTTTCGGCAGTTTAGCTTCGGATATTTTGGCCATTTTCTTTTCGATAACAAAAATCGTAACCGTCTGTTTGTGCTGATTAACGACTTCCTGCTGAGCGGCAATTTTTTTCGTTATTCTCTTTCTGATTATTTTATAAGCAATAAAACCGCCGATGATAACAACGAGAATTATTCCGTAAACTACATAAACCATTATATCTCCTTTGCGCGCTTATAAGCGGCAGTTAATTATTGTTGTCTCAAAAATAGCTGTAGCGCCGAGAGATTCGAGCTCATCCATGACTTTAGGAACAGAACCCTTCTCAACCATCACTTTTACACCCACCCATCCTTCCGTGTCAAGCTTAGATATGGTCGGAGACTTAAATCCCGGTGTAATTTTTTCCGCTTTCGGAAGCTCTGATTCCGAAATATTATACTCAAGAATGCTGTATCTTTTTGCTGTTAAAACACCTTCTATACGGCGTTTTGCCTTCTCAATACGCGCATCATTTTTTATGTCTTTGTTAGAAATAAGAACCGTTTCATATTTGCCGATATCGCAAAAAACTTTGAGATTATTATCTCTCAGACTGTCTCCGGTTTCAACTATGTCTACGATAGCATCGGCAAGACCGAGTGCAACCATAATTTCAACGGATCCGTTCATTTCGATTACTTCAATATTAACTCCATTCGAAAGAAAAAACTCGCGTGTTATATGAGGAAAAGAAGTCGCAACCTTTTTACCTTCAAGCCATTTGAGAGAAGATTCCTGACATTCGTCACGGACAGCCACACACAATCTGCATCTTCCGTAACCAAGCGAAACAACCTCGTTTACGGAAGCTTTTCTTTCAATAACAAGATCGCTTCCGGTAATTCCGGCATCTACCACCCCGGATTCGACCAGAACAGGGATATCGTCTGCACGCACAAAAATAAAAACAATATTTTCGTTAGTACATGTTGCATAAAGGTGCCTGTCTTTCTCTCTGAAGCTGAATCCTGATTTCTGAAGAAGATCAATAGTCGGCTCTCTCAGTCTTCCTTTTCCCGGAAGGGCAAATCTTAGACGGTTTCTGTCGCTAATCATTTGTTTCCTCTCTGCGCTTTTTCGGTAAGACCGCTAATTCCATGCCGTCTCTCAAGTTCTTTCCTTATATCATCAATAGTTATGTTCTTATAGCCTGCAAGCACAAAAGTATGAAAAATAAGATCACAGATTTCATAAATCAGGTGTTCTTTATTATCCTCAAGAGCCGCCTCACAAGTCTCGGCAGCTTCTTCCGTGATTTTGCTGTTGATTTTTTCCGTCCCTTTTGCCATCAGTGAAGAAACATACGACTCTTTCGGATCTTTGCCCTTACGGTCTTCAATCGTCTCAAAAAGTGTGCTGAAAATATCCATAAATAATCCTCACTTGAACATAAAATAGACTGCACCGACCATGCAGACCCCTGCATAGATATAATTTGTCTTAAACGGCTGATTCATGTAAAAAACCGAAAAAGGAATAAAAACCGATAAAGTTATTACTTCCTGCATAATTTTAAGCTGACCAAGCGAAAGCTCGGTATATCCGATACGATTAGCCGGAACCTGTATCATATATTCAAAAAAGGCTATTCCCCAGCTTGCAAATGCCGCGATATACCATTTTGTCCCGTTCAGATTTTTGAGATGACTGTACCAAGCGAAAGTCATAAACAGGTTCGAAAGAACAAGAAGAAATATTGTTTTGAAAAAGACGGAAGACATAAAATCCCTTTGCTGCATAATAAATTCAGATTCGATAAAACAAACATGCCCCAAAACTGTAAAGAGAAATTTTGTCATTAATCATCAGTGATTTTTTTCAAAAAGTTTTAGCCGAAAATAAAATATATTGGAATTCCGAACCATATAATAGATGTTTCCAATAGAGACCGAACCAATGAGTCCGGACGACAATGTATTCAATTAATGCTTTAATATAATAATCGCAATTATCATAGATTATATTGTATCTTTTTCTTGATTTAAGCATCTAAAAAGAAACCATCAGCATAACGGAGAACAATGAACTGATGAAAGGCTTTTTTTACTTATTAATATTCTGCTTCTCATTTTTATCGCTCTTTTCGGCTGAAAGATCGACATCAGAAGCTGATAAGACAATTGATCCTCAAAATAAATTCGCAGTTAAGTTATTTACAGAAGCCCCTTTGATGTCTCTTAATGTGACAAACGGTGACAATGAATTATCTTATGATTCAAACGCGAAATGGGCAAGCGGCTTCTCGGTTTCATACAAAAAATTCGGATTCAGCATGTCAAAAAGCTGGTGGTATGATAAAAGCACGGAGAAACATGGAAAAACCAAAACAACCGACTACCAGTTATACATGTTCAAAAAACACATCGGTGTCGAATTGTATTTTCAAAAAATGAAGGGAGTTTACATGGATAATCCCGGAAGCTATGACTATTCCTCCGGAGATGCCGAAACAATACGATCAGACATTAAAACCCGTCACATAGGAACAAATGCATATTATTCATTTTCTGACAATTTTTCCCTTGCAAATGCATTTGACTGTCAGAATATCATTGATAAAAGCAGCGGCTCATTTCTGTTATGTCTGGGACTTGATTATACAAAAATTTCTTCAGATTCCGGATTTATCCCGAGCAATGCCGAAAAGGACTTTGATTTCGCGTCAGATGTCAACAATGTAAACGCAGTTAACTTTTATGCTGGTGCCGGATATGCTCATGCATTTGTATATAAAGGCTTTTTTGCTGCCGTATCAGTAATTTTTGCTGCGGGTCCGTCTATTACAGAATACAATATGCGAGACAATCAGGATGACTTTAAAAAAGTATATCCGGTTATTCACTATAACATGAAATACTTATTAGGATACAACGAAGATTCTTTTATGATGGGAATTTACGCATTCTGGCATGCTTCAATGTACGGAAAGAAAAACTGTTCAATGCAGATAGATGCCGGAAAAATAGGATTTTTTGCAGGAACACGCTTTTAACCGGACGTTCAGTCTAAAAATAAAGTACTTATAATCAATTAATAAGTTTAACCTGCTTTAATCATTCAAAACTCTTTAATATGTAAATTACGCTTGAAAAAAACAAACGTCTTTTGTCAAATGCCGGGCATTGTTTATTTTCTGCTCAGTGTTTTAATTTTTTATTATTTTGTGACATTTCCATTCTGCTGTATTGTTATTAATTTGAAGTCTATTACATAAAGGAGCCGTAAGCAGAAAATGAAATTTCTCGTTTTAATAGGTGCCGTACAGGGACTTTTTCTTTCCTTGGCTCTTTTTTTTAAAAAAGAGAAGCACGGCAGGTTTCTAGCAATATTTCTTTTTCTCTTTACAATTGAACTGTTTACCGAATTTCTCGCTATTGACGTAAAATCAAACGCTGATCTGACTTATATCAACATTCCGTTTTTTTTACTCGAAAATGCTATATTCCTTCTCTATGGTCCGGTTTTCTATTTTTATGTTTCATTCATTACAGCTGAAAAAGAAAAATTAAAAAGAAAAGATATTATTCATTTTATACCTTTCATCATTTTCTCTCTCATTCTTACTGGAATTTTCATACATATTGCCGTTACCGGATTAGAGAACTTGAAAGATTCCGAAGATTCCAAAGGTGAAAAAATCTTTTCTGCAATTACCAATATCTCGTTTTATCTTCAAGTTCTTGTTTATATTTATTTCTCACGCAGAGCGATGAACAGGTACAAGAAACGCATTCTTCAAAGTTTTTCTGATATACACAAAATAAGCTGCAGATGGCTTTCAATACTTATTTATGCCATATCATTTATATGGGCCGCAACATTTTTCTCGACTTTGTGTTCAATCATGTTCAGCGAAAAAGCTGCAGGCATAACTTTGAACATATTCTTTGTCGCTGTAGTTATAATGTTTTTTTCAATCGGATACTTTATTCTTTTGATGCCGGACGTGTATGGAAAAATTCATTCTGAGATAAAAGAAGATTCAGCAAAAACCGAAAAGTATAAAAAGAATTTCATCGAAGATAAAAAGAAAAGAGAATACATTTTAAAAATAAACAAAGCTCTTAACGAAGACAAGTTATATCTTGAAAGTGAAATCACAATCAAACAGTTTTCTGAATCAGCCGGTGTACCGTCTCATCATCTTTCCCAGATATTAAATGACGCTTTTGGCAAAAATTTCTATACATTCATCAATGAATCAAGAGTTGAATACGCGGCTCAGCTTTTAAGCGAAAATCCTTCTGCGAACATTCTTTCGGTTTGTTTTCAGTCCGGGTTCAATTCAAAATCTGTTTTCAACGATGTGTTCAAAAAGTTCAAGGGATTTACTCCATCCGAATTCAGAGAAAGATTTTCATCCAGAATGTATAAAAATACTGAATAGTCCGGTCTTAGAAGTCCGGACGACTATAAAACAAAAATATGTATGATACAAGTGACAAGAAAAGCGGGCTCACTTGTTATAAATAGAAACCGCATATAATTGGAGGACAAAATAAATGAAAAAAATCATTACATCGGCATTCATTACTTTAATGTCAGGATGTCTTTTTGCACAGGAAGGTGCTGACGCATTTGAGGGAATGAGTCTATTTGAAACAGTAAAGGCAGGCGGAAATCTAATGCCTTTCATAATAGCTCTCGGAGTAATAGGACTTACTATTATTATCGAACGGGTTATTTATTATTTCAGAAAAGATGCCTGGACGGCAAACGGTCTCAAAAAAAGACTGGAAACCATTGCTTCAAAATCTACAGCGAAATACCGGGAAGAACTCGAAGATGAACTAAGAGGCGAATTTCAGGTTTTCGCAAGCTCTCTTGAAAAAGGAATGGGTCTTCTTTCCGGATGCGGGAACCTTGCGCCGGTACTGGGATTTTTAGGTACTGTTACAGGAATGATAGGCGCATTTCAGGCTATCGCGGCGGCTACCACAGTAAACGCAAAAGTCGTTGCAGTCGGAATACAGATAGCTCTCATAACAACAGCGGGCGGATTAATAGTAGCGGCTCCGATTCTCTTTGCTTTCTATGTTTTTACACACATAATCCAGAACCGTTACATTCTTTCAGAAGAATACATTGCAAAATTGAGTGCAAAACTCCCGAGGATGTCTGAGAAACTTTCAGACTGAGAGGAATAATGAAAGCAAAAAGATACATTAAATGCTTTCTGTCTAGACAGAAGGCTCACAGCCCGAAACCGAAGGATTATCTTCAGTTTGAAGCTACTTCAATCGGAGATATGGCTTTTCTTCTTTTAATCTTTTTTATTGTTACGGGATCATTTGTTGTCCGTCAGGGAATATTCTTCAATCTTCCTTCAAAGACAGCAGGCGCCGTGAAAGTCGAAGAAAGTAATATCGCAGACGTTTTTCCTGCTAATGACGGATTTTATTACGATGGGGATCTTATTACCAGAGAAAAGCTGAAAGATTCACTTACAGCAAGAATGAAAAACAATCCGAAAACTATCGTCGTAATAAACATGGAAAAAGATGTCAGATACGAACGTCTGGTCGATGCCGTCAGCGCAGCGAAGGAAAGCGGAGTAAAGGAACTTTCACTAAAAGATTTCGCGGAGGAGAAATGAGAAACAGATCGACTCTATCGAAAATCAAACAGGGTTCTTTCGGCGCGAGCATGGCGGATATCGCAATGCTGCTTCTGGTATTTTTCATGTCTACGACCACAACCGAACCGCCGAAGGGTGTTGAAGTCAATCTGCCCAAAGCGCAGACTAAAGGAGCAGAACAGGATTCAATTTATATCACCATAGGAAAGGATGAAAAGATTTATTTCGACTCGAAGGAAGTCTCTCTTGAACAGCTTCATGATGAACTTGCCATGAGACAGAACGAGAAAGACAGAAGCGTTTCCGTGACGGCTGATAAGGATTTATCATATGAAGCGGTTTCAAAAGTACTGAATGCTCTTCAGGAGCAGGACTTTCTGAATGTTCTTTTTATGTCCGAACCGAATTCGGCGGGAGGGGGACAATGATAAGAGGATTACGAAAACTGTTTCTACTATTACTGAACATTGACGACAATCATCCGTATCTTTTTTCATTCGTGATCTCTCTTTCGCTTGTGCTGTATATTATTTTTCGAACACCGAGCGTCGATCTTTCAAGCGCGGATTTGAGTAATTCAAATGACACGATTCAGTTTATCGATATTGAAAGAATGAGCGCTCCAAAAAGAGTTGTTAAAAAACAGATAAGCACAACAGAAGGAGAAGTCACCGCAGAGAGCACTGACCGCGCAATGGGAACAAATGACGATGCCAATGCAGTTGATATTTCATTTTACCCGAACGTTGCGCCGCCCAAACCTGTTGGAAGACTTAAGAAAATATATCCGAAGAGTGCCAGAGAAGGCGGAATTGAAGCAACTGTAACAACTGAGATACTCATCGATATCAACGGAAAAGTTGTAAACGTCCGAATTATCGGCATCAGGCTCTCGAAGTCCGTTCCCCTTGAAATGGGAAATGTATACAACAGAGACTTTGCATCTGACGCAAAAAAGATTCTGCTCGGCGCTCAATTTTCGCCGCCGGTAGTCAACGGCAAGCGTTCTCCGATAAAGATGGAACTTCCTTTGAAGTTCAAACTTGAAGATTTATGAAAGGTAAAATGATGAAAAAAACTACAATTCTCATTGGAATCTTTCTTTTCAGTACAATGATTTTTGCTCAGGCGAAAATATCCCTGAAAGGATTAGTAATTGATTCAATGACTCGTAAGCCGGTCGATATGGCAACTGTTATGGTTCTTGAGACCAAAACAAAAACTTATACGGATGAATACGGAAGATATAGTGTTTCTTTTCCATCCGCCGGAACATATACTCTTATTGTCAAATCAGAGGGCAATCAGCTTTATCAGGAAAAGATAGTCCTCAGCGCACCTGAAGAAAGAAACATAGTTCTCAAACCTCTAAAAGTTCAGGGCGGCGCGATAACAATCAAGGGCGAACGCGATATTCAAAAAACTTCACGCTATACAATGACCGTCAGAGAACTCAAAGAGGTTCCGGCTTCTTTCGGAGATTCAATCAGTGCGCTCACTTCACTACCGAATGTTACACGTACTGACGGTTTTTTCGGTCCGCTTGTGATAAGAGGATCAGATCCTAACTATAACGGCTACTTTATTGACGGAATTCCGATATACAGTCCTTACCATTTCGGGGGTCTTCACTCTGTAATTAACAATAATATGATGTCAGAGATAGATCTGTATTCGTCAGCTTTTCCGGCACATTTCGGCTATGCTCAAGGTGCGGTAATAAACATAAACACTGTTGATGATGTAAAAAGGACAGGCGGATACGCCGACATCTCGCTGCTTTCATCGGCAGCTCTCGTTCAGACACCATTTCTTGAAAAATATTATGAAGACGGAAAAGAAAAAACCAGAAACAAGGGCTATTTTATTGCATCAGGAAGAATAGGATATATTTCTGTTTTTGTTAAAGCCGCTGAGGAAATTTATAATCTTCTGGGAAAAGATGTGAGCGCACCTCTTCCATACTACGGTGATTATCAGCTGAAATTCAAGTATTTTCTGAATGATCAAAACTCACTAACATTTCTTGCTTTTGGAAGTTATGATAAAATTGACGCAACTCTAAAAGACGACTATTTAGATCCGGGCGATGATCCTCTTTGGGAAAATGCAAACTACTATGAGAACAAGTATTCTCATGGACAGGGTTTAACGCATACTTATACCCCTAATGATTCACTTAAAAATTCCATTCTGCTTTTCAATTCACTACAAATATCTGAAACTGTAATGCGGATTCCGAAATCATATGATTCATTGCTTTCCGAGGGAATTAATCCGAAAACCAAGCCGCTAATAACGGGTCTCAAAGAAAATATTTCCGTGGATCTTATAAAGGAACATCTGAAACTTAATGCCGGGGCAGAAATTACACATTATTATTTCAGCACCAGCGGGAAGAGTTTCAATCAAAAAAATGATCTGGATGAAAATGCAGGTCTTAATCCCGGAGAAACAGGCAATTTTGAACTTGTGGACCTCGGCTATAAAATTCACAATCAGACAGTAGCCGGATTTGCCGAAACTAAGATCAACGCGGGATGGATTGAATTCGTACCAGGCATTCGAGCCGATCATCTGTTTAGAACAAACTCTACAGTCATAGACCCGAGAGGAATGCTTGCAATTAACTTGCCGACAAACACAACCGTATCTTTTGCAGGCGGAAGATATTCATATTTTGTTCAGACATCATCAGCTCTTTTTATAGTAATGCCGCATATTGCTAAAGCTGAATACATCGATCCGATGCGAGCATACCATTCTTCAGCAGGCATCGAACAGAAATTCGGAGATTACAGCATTAAGGCTGAAGGCTTTTATAATGTCTTTAAAGATGATATCACTCTTCACAGATGGGATGATGACGGAACTGAAAGATACTACGCGAATGTCGGAGAACTCCGCACACGCGGAATAGAATTAATGTTAAAAAAAGACATCAAAGAAACTGAAAACGGATTTTACGGCTGGATCAGCTACACCCTTGACAAATCACAGTATAAAACAAAATCGATGACAAGCGATCCCGATTATTATGACCAGTGGATTGATTCATATTACGACATGACACATGTCGTCAAATTGGTTGCTGCGTTTAAATACAATCGCCACACATTCTCGGCGCGTTACCAATACAACACCTCAAAACCTTATACTCCGATTGCTTCAGGGTCTCAGGACACAAGCTATATTGATCCGGATGACCCCAATCACGAACGCTGGGTGCCTGTTTCAGGAGAACGAAATTCAAAACGCTTTGCTCCAACATACAGACTTGATCTAAGATATTCATATAAGCAGAATTATGAATGGGGTTACTTCAGCTGGTATGCAGAATTGATTAATGCAACCAGTTCGCTTGAAGAATTTCTTTCATGGGATTATCGGTATGACTATGGGGCATCAAATCCGGAAATACGCAGACAGGGAATTCCAGTTCTTCCGAATTTCGGAGTAGAAATAAAATTCTGATGGAGACAAAGATGAAATACATTTTAGCAACAGCCGCGGTCATTATTATACTAAATGCCTGCACTTCTTTTCATAAAACCGGAGTTGCGTCTGAGCCGCTCACCGGCAAAACCATTTCCGAAAAACTCGGACAAACCGAAGGAAGCGATTTAACTTTCAGATTTCTTTGGTACATGATCGGAATGCCCGATTTTGATTCTGCAATGAGAAGAGCAAAAGAAAGCAAAAAAGCAGATGCGGTTATCAATGCAGAAGTTAAAGAAACAAGATACTCTTTTATACTCTTTTCAGTCGACAGCATCAATGTCAAGGGTGAAGCCGTTAAGTTCGCACAGTCCGAACAAAAAGACAAAACCAAGGGGAAAAAATAATGAAAAAATTATATCTCATCATCATGGTTTGCCTGATTTCGGCATGCACAAAAAATGTAAAACTTATTGATTACAAAGAATCCGCAAAGCCGATGACATCTCAAAACTACGAAGTCATTGCAGAAAGCGAGGGGTTAAGTTCTTCTTTCAAACTTATGTTTTTCGCCAATCTGTCAGGTGATGAAGCTGATATCGCAAAAGCTGAAGAGTATGCGATTTCGAGAGAAGCGGCTGATAATTTGATCGGCGTCAGCTATTATGAAGAAACGGTATACATTCTTCTCGGCAAAGTGAAAGCTTATTACGTCAAAGGGACAGCAGTTAAATACAAATAGTTTGATCATCTGAAAATAAAGGCTTCGGCATCAAACGAAGCCTTTATTTTATTTTAATTCCGATACCTTTGACGGTTGCCCTGTACGATACAGCGAACAGTATTAAAATCAAAAGCAATGTCATCATAGAAGGCAAAAATCCCGGAAGAGAACCGCTTCCGATATATACATACCGCGTATAAGAAATCATTACAGCAAAAGGATTATAAGAATCAATCTGCCGGAAAAGAGCCGGTAAAGTTTCGATGTTGAAAAAGACTCCGCCGAGATAAACCAGCGGCGAAAGAATCAATATTACAATAAAATTCGATTTCTCAACAGAATACATATAAATTCCGGTAAGATAACCGGCAAGTGAAAGAATCAATGACACCACACCGACGATCAGCCAGAAGAATACAGGATTAGCAATCGTATAACCGGCAAACAATCCGGCCGCGAGATAAGTCATTATGCCGACAAGAAAACCTCTCAGTGCTCCGGCAATTACAAAGCCTCCGAGTCTTCCAAGTGGTTTCATAGGAAAATAATTGAATTCCTTGATTGTGTCCTGGTATTTCATCATTATTATTGAAAAAACCGGATTCTGATATGCCGAACTCACTACGGCGGAAAAAATGAGTCCGGGGGTTATGAAACTGATATAATCAAATCCCTTTACGGATTTATCTCCATGTCCTGCAAAAAAACCGGCAAAAATACCCAGAAAAAGAATATTGGAAATAAAAGGAGCAACCAGAGTCTGAACTCCAATCAGCATAAAGCGTCTTATTTCTCTTATTACAAGAGTCTGAAAACTTACATAGTAACGGATGAATATTTCCCTTGAATTCAATTTCTTCCTCCTTTTTCGGTAAGCCTGACAAAAAGCTCTTCAACACCCGGAGATGAAATATTCATGTCATCAATTTTTTCTTTTATCTGATTGAGAGATGAAATCAGTTCCGGAATTTTATTTTTCGGAACTTCCAGAATTTTGTTTATACCTTTGTTCTCCCTGATCATAGAAGAATCAATAATTTTTGACATATCAAAATTAACCGAAAGCTTGACGATTAAAAAATCGCCTGCCATTTTAAGAAATTCTTTTTTCGGTTTATCCGCAATCAAACGGCCCTCATCTATCAAAAGAATACGCGAACAAAGCTCCTCCGCTTCTTCAAGATAGTGCGTTGTCAGAAGAATGGTCATCCCTTCTCCGTTCATTTCTTTGACAAAACGGTAAAGGTCATGCCGGAGATTTATATCAACTCCGGCAGTAGGTTCATCCAGAATAAGAATTTTGGGCTTATGAAGAAGAGCTTTTGCTATCAGCAGTCTGCGCTTCATGCCCCCGGAAAGGCTTCTGACAACTGAATTCATTTTATCAGACAAGGAAAGTCTCTCCGCAATGTATGCGATATAATCACTGTTCTTCCGCATGCCGTAATAGCCCGACTGCAGATTAAGAATTTCTCTAACGGTAAAAAAATTATCAACAGCGATTTCCTGAGGCACAATTCCTATCGCGGTTTTCATTTCAACTCTATTCTGGTCAATATTATAACCGGCAATGCTGACATTGCCCGAATCACGTACGACGACTCCTGAAATAACATTTATCAGAGTAGTTTTGCCGGCACCATTCGGACCTAGAAGTGCAGCAAATTCGCCTTTCTGCAGTTCAAAACTTACATCATCAAGAGCAAGCTTGCTGTTTTCTTTATACTTTTTGGATAGATTTTCGACTTTAATCATTTGTTCTCCGGAAGCAGCATTCATTCAAGCAGTTAAAAACCAAGTTCTTCTTTTACTATAACAACATGTACGGATTCCTTTGGAAAAGATCTGTGAAGTACTGTGGTTACTCCGCATATCCGGTTTTCCGATGAACAGTCAGAACATTCACCTGTTATCGTGCATGGATTCTTTGTATCAAAACGGATGTTGTTCAAAACAGAAGCCGTATTCTTCTGCCGGTCAAGAGCGGTGATTAAATCATCAGTTATTTTTGTCCATGATGTAACCACTATTCTTGTTTTCGGCCCATAAGTCATTCCGCCGCAGCGGTTTCCCCACATATCAATGAAAGTCAACTCCCCTGTTTTGGTCAGGGCATTGCATGATGACACAAAATAATCCGCACCAAGGGCGCTTATCTGAAGAAGTCTTTTCTGTTCAGCGGAAAGTGTTCCGTCATTTCTGTCATATAGATTCGGGTATTTTTGTTTTGTAAATTCATCAAAAAAACCGATTTCTTCCAATGTTCGAGAACCTCCGAAACCAATTGATGATTGGAGCGGAATAATTTTTACAAGATAATCAAGGGCGTCTTTTGCAGAATCGGCAACATGTACTGTAAAAAAATTTTTGCGCAATGCCTGAGCTGTTTTTGATATAATGATGTCTTTGAGTTTATTCTTTTCTTTCATCGGCTTTCCTTATAATTATTTACATCGATGCACAGACTAAGTAAAGACAATGAATCGTTAATTTCGTCAATTTCATTTTCAGCCAAGGGATTGCCCACAACCTCAGTTTCAACTATCTCAAGTAGTGAGACCTGGGCAGCCGTTGCAGTGAGGAGATTATACTTTCCTTCAGCTTCGCCGAAAGGAAGCTTGTCAAAAATCATCAAACCCTTTGATTCACTGACTCCGTCAATATTAATTCCGGAAGGAATGTTTTTTAAAACATCTTCTTTCTTTGCTTTGCCAAGAGAATAAAACATAATACGGAATTTCCCTGTTTTTATAAAAATCAACTTACGGTTTTTTTCAAACTTTTCATTTATGATTTTGATTGTGTTTTGATAAAGAACATTCTTTATTTTTTCTATAAGAACATCTCCGTCTATCGGTTTAATGATATAATCGTTCCCGCCGGCCTTCATACCTTCCATTACATCATTTTTCGCATTTTTAGCGCTGATAAATATAATCGGAATATTTTTAAACCGATCATCCTGCTTCATCCGGGCTGCCAGATGAAATCCGTCTTCATCAGGCATCATTATGTCAAGAAGAGCAATATCAGCTCCATAAGCTTCCAGTCTTTTCCAGAAATCTGAAGCACTTTCAACGACAGTCGTCTTAAAATCAGAAAGAACATCGGAAAGAAGAAACCGGTTAGCATAAATGTCATCAACTGCGAGAATTCTGATTTTTTTGCTATTAATCATTTGCACACATCCTTTCAATTAAATTTATAAGAAGTTGATCATCAACCGGTTTTGAAACATATCCGCTGAAACCCTTATCCAGTATTTCTGATTTTTCTTTTTCCATCGCCCTTGCCGTAACCGCAATAACCGGAATGGAGTCATATTGCTTCATTTGTCGGAAAAGACGGAGTGTTTCAAATCCGTCCAGTTCAGGCATCATAATGTCCATCAATACAATATCCGGTATCCAAGAAGATATTTCATTTAAAAACATTTTTCCGTCAAAAGCGAATTTCAAATCATACCGCGGGTCAAGCATCAACGAAAAAGTCATTCGATTTATTTTTTCGTCATCAACGATGTAGATTCTTCGTTTACCTGAATATTTTATAACTTCTGCTTTATCACCTGTTTCGGCATTACTCGACGAAACCCCTTCTCCGTACGGAAAAGAAAAAACTACTTTTGTTCCAGCACCTTCAACACTGCTCAAAACAATACTGCCTCCTATAATATCAGCCATCTTCTTTGACAGAGGCAGTCCAAGACCGCTTCCCGCATGCTTTTTTGTCATAGGATGACCGATCTGATAGAACTGATCGAAAACTTTATCTATTTCAGATGGAGCAATACCTTCACCTGTATCTTCAATAATTATAACCGCACTTGCATTTTCTGCTTCTACCTTAATCTTGATAGAACCTTTGTCAGTATATTTTGCCGCATTTCCGCATATATTCGTAAGAATCTGATTGACCTTCGAAAAATCCGAATTAACGGCAGCAGGAATATTATCCCCGATTATTAATTCAACCTCAATCTGCTTATCCGCAGTCAGTGTTTTAAGCATTTCAAATTGTTCATTAACAAGTTTTTTCAGATCAAATAAAGACGGATTAAACTCCATTTTACCGGCTTCTATCTTGGCAATATCGAGAATATCATTGATGAGAAGAAGCAGCCGGTTTCCGCTTTCGTTTATCAGATTCAAACCCTCGTTTTGCCTTGTAGAAAGATTTTCAGAATCCTTCTTGGCAAGCATCTTCGATATTCCGATAATGGCATTCAATGGTGTTCTAAGTTCATGGCTTACATTCGCAAGAAAACGGCTTTTTTCAACATTCGCAGCATCCGCTGAACTTCTTGCTATTTTAAGTTCTTCTGCGGCGAGTTCTCTCTGCACAGCAACTCCGAGAGCTGAAGCAAATGAGGATAATATATTTTTTTCAGCCTCGCTCCATATTCTCTCCTTTTCACAATCATCAAAACCTACAAATCCCCAAAACTGATTATTCAAATGAATCGGAATAATCATTATCGATTTAATCCCCTGCGGTTCGAGTGCATCTTTGAGCTGACTTCCGAATGAGCTGACTATTCCTGAAAAAATACGTTTCCGGATTCCTGCATTAAGAAGTTCAGGAACAGAATCAAGAGGAACATAAGTCGTGTAAGGAGATCCCATCTGAGAAGGAATACCTTCTTCAGCCCATTCGTCAGTCTGAGTTGAAAAAAGATTACCGTCATCCGCGCTGTAATTTCTAAATAGATATACCCTGTCTACACCGGCTGCTTTACCGATTTCTTCAATGCAAAACGGAATGGTTTCATCGACACTATCGGAATAAAAAAGCTGTTCGATGCTCATCGCAACTGCAAAAAGAATTTTATCCTTTCGGTGAAGTTCAGTTTCCATTTTTTTACGTTCAGAAATATCCCTAAAAAAACCGGTTATTCCTATTGCTTCTCCGTCTGAACCGAAAAGGGTACTTTTATGCGTCTCGATCCATTTTTCTCCGGATTCGCTCACGATCAGATCTTCATGCGATTTTCTGCCGCCGGAATTAATTATTTCTTCATCATCCTTAAAATAAAAATCGGCGGTGTTTTTGGGAAGAAATTCATCAGCAGTCTTGCCTATAATTTCGGATTCGTTAAGTCCGAAAAATTCAGTAAACATATTGTTTACAACTTCAAATTTTCCTTCTCTGTCCTTCATCCAAGCAAGAAAAGGAAGATTATTAATAAGCGCCTTTTTCTTCTCCTTGCTCATTATGAGCTCACACTCAACTCTTTTGGTTTCACTTATGTCGGTATGAGTTCCGACTATTCGCAGAGGCTTGCCCTCTGGGGTTTTTTCTACCACCCTGCCGCGGGTAAGAATCCATTTGTATTTTCCATTTTTACACAAAAGCCTGTGCTGGCATTCGTATCGCGGAGTTTTACCTTTGATACATCTTGTCAATGCACGGCGTATATCATCAAGATCATCCGGGTGAACACGGCGCTTCCATTCGCTAAGACGGTTTTTTATTTCATCATCATTATATCCAAGCATGCTTTTCCAACGGCTTGAATAGAAAACAGCGCCCGTCTGAAAATTCCAGTCCCAGACACCGTCACCGCTGCTTTCAATCGCATAAAACCACCTTGAATCATTACTGTTTTCAGAAGTGTCCATTTGATCATTATCTCTCAAAAAATAATTAATTCAAGTTTTTTGCAGACGATGTCCGGTTAACTGATTAAATAATTATTGACTAAAAACACCTTCAGCGGACTTTTCAATTATGAATAAATTAACAAGCCGTCAGAGAAAAGAGCTTAGATCGCTCGCGCATCACATGGATTCGATAGTTAAAATCGGAAAACAGGGAATAACAGACCAGTTGATAAAAGCTATAGGGATAGCTCTTGAAGATCATGAACTAATCAAAGTTAAGTTTGTCGACCATAAAGATGAAAAGAACAGCATGGTGCCTCAAATAGCGGAAAAATGTTCTGCGGAAATTGTCGGAACTATAGGAAATATTATCATACTGTACAAAGAAAACGCTGATCCGGAAAAAAGAAAAATCAAAGTTTAGCTCTAATATTCAAGAGCCATTACTGATTCTTCCTCTCCGTCAGATCTCTCAAAAATCAAAACGTTATCATTTATAAAAATGTAGTTAAATCCGTTTGTGTTAAGTCTCCAGACTTCACAATCGGAAAACGGAGAATACCCTTCATTAGCGGAGCTTTTTATCATTATTGAATCGTCGACATATGCCCAGATGTAAACAGATCCGCCTATCGCTGAAGGTTTGACGGGGGCGCAGAAAAATTCCGAACGGTCATCAAAAACTAAATACGTCTCCCGATCCGCGATAAATCTCCGCTTGCACAATAGTTTTGAAAAAAAATCCCTTTTGCCTTTGTCATTCAAAAGCAGATATTCTTTAATCAATTCGGCGTTTCGTTTTTCTGAAAATTCCGAATAAGCAATCTCAGTTGAAGATCTCAAATCGGAAAAGAAATACTCGCACAGAAAACCAAATTGGAGCTTTGCAGCAAAGATAAATGCTGCTGCAGCCGACAAAATTAAAAGTACGAGAATTATTTTGACCGGTTTGTGTTTATTAAATAATTTCACAGAGTTTTAAACTTCCTCGTTTTATAATACTCTTGCTGATGCTGACCTGCTTTTTTCAAATAATCCCTGTATTTTCCGCAAATTTCCGGAAATTCCGCAGCTATATTGTTTTTTTCCAATGCATCTGCATCAGTATCATAAAGCTCTTCCTTTCCGTTATCGGAAAGAATATACTTCCATTTGCCGTCCCGAACTGATCTTTTTATTTCATCCCAGTCCGTGTAAGAAAAAGCCATTCTTTTTTTATGCTTTGATATTAGAGATATTCCCTGAAAGTTATCTTCCTGTTTTATCCCTGCAAAATCAAGAGCAGTCGGAAGAATATCAACGTGGCTTGATACTCCGGGGTATTCTATTCTGCGTTTAAAAATATTCTTCCCATAGATTATAAAAGGAACATGCACGTTCTCATCATAGAC
>ENA-UOWE01001139-UOWE01001139.1-activated-sludge-metagenome-genome-assembly--contig:-NODE-1139-length-34336-cov-93.740673_pt1 | contig 34336 bp, 23 predicted proteins | sample MGYA00249841_ERZ761562 | MGnify/ENA primary metagenome ERZ761562 (study PRJEB28883, sample SAMN05720200) | activated sludge metagenome | isolation source: Anaerobic digester | place: Japan...
CGCCTCGCCGGATCGCAGGGAGGCGCGCTGACGGGTGGTCATCCACCGGCATCCATGCACGGCGGCAGTGGCAAAATCGCGGCGCTGTGCTATCATCCGACGCAGCGACTGACCTGTACTTTCACAGCACATCCATTCGTTGCGGGCCAAACGGCGCGACCTCCACCCTCACCTACCTCCACGCCGACCACGGCTTTCGCAGACGAAAGCTTGGGCAGCGCCTCCTTGAGCACGAACGCCAGCGGCGGCAAAGTGAGCGATATGCGCTACTACCCGTATGGCGAGACGCGCAGCGGCGCCATCGCCACCGACCGCCGCTATACAGGTCAGCGGCAAGAGATCGGGTTGGGCTTGTATGACTACAACGCCCGCTACTATGACCCTTCGCTTGGCCGCTTCATCCAGGCGGATACGCTGGTCCCCAGCCCGGCCAATCCGCAGAGTCTCAACCGGTATGCGTACACCCTCAATAATCCGCTCAGGTATACGGATCCGAGCGGGCACGACTTGATGATTGTGGGTGGAGTAGGCGGAGACTTTGATGTGGCAAAATGGAAAGATTGGATTATGGCGTACAAAGGGTGGAACGAGTCTCAATGGAACGAGTTCTATGGCAACAAGGAAGAGTGGAGCGACTCGAATTTTGCCGCCGGACTAGCACGATTAGATAAGGAGGGAATACGCATTTTTTCATGGGGTGGGAGTACTTTGAGTGAAAAGAGAGAAAATGCTCAACACAAGTGGACAGACGACGCAATGGCCGAGGAACTAGCCGATGAAATGGCAGGGATGCAAGATATCACGTTATTGGGGTTGAGCAAGGGCGGTAACTTGGTGATGCATTACCTGAAACGTTTGGAAGCAGGCAAATTGGACGTAGATGCCCCACGTCCACTTCATGCAATATTAGTTTCGCCCGCAACACACCCTGGTGGAGTCTTTCGTTACACCGATCCTTTTTTGAATAATTCGGTTCCTAATACAGGTCCAGAAACAGTCAATATCTGTGCCGTAGGGGATATTGCCTGCCCGCTTAAGGTACGTGGGGCTCTTAATATCAATCCTCCCGAGAGCTTTGGACACACGGGACCTAAGGGGCATTTTGCTCATGGTGTATATGCAAATAGCGTATATGCCTCTCTCAATATTCAGGGGGACCATGAAGCGTATTCCAAGTATGTTCCTCGTTAGGTAAGAAGTAAGACTAGACATTTGTATTGTCAAGCTGTGAAAAGGTCAAACAAATGAACAAAAAACGATGGCGAATCCTGTCGCTACTCCTGTTAATTATGACCAGTATTGGTGTAATCTACATATTTTTTGAACTTTCTTATGCGATGGATGGCCCACCGCAACGTATCCGAGCTTATAAGCAGATACTTAATTCGTTACCCAATCCGCCGGGATGGCAATCTGATGCGTATTTTGAATTGTCTACTGGCGCTGTTTATGGGAGTAGATACTATACAGTGACAGGTCAATATACGGATGTAATCACATTCTTTAAGACTGAATTACCACAACAGGGCTATGAATTATTCCGTGAGAGGGAAAATATTCCACCGGAAACACAACCAGGAGAACTACGTGATCAATGGACATCATTTACTTTCTACTCAAGTGAACATTATTGTTTGGATATTCATGTGAATATTGATGTAGATAGACAACTTGTCCAGGTAGGAGTAGTTACGGTAAGAATCACACTATATGAAGCGGAAAGCAAATTTTTCTGCAGTTCATAATGCACAAGAGGAGAATTTCGTATAACTATAGTTTCCGGTAAGTGAAAGCGCTCCGAGTGAAAAGCGGAGCGAAAGGGACCTTAACAATGCTTTGGAAATGCTCACAAAAGCGATAAATTACGTCTGAATTGGGCGTTTGGAGCGTCTGTGCCCCAGAATTCCCTTGGGTAAATGCTCCGTAACGGAAGCCTTTTGGCGAATTCGCCCATGGTGGGGCAGAGGAGGCAAGTTGGCGAAAGTAATGCTGGCCAACCAGCGGCGCAAACGTCCCGGAGTAGCCTTGGGGGTGCGATCCCAGAAGCCGGTAGGAATGGGGGGCGCAGTCGCCGCCAGATAGGAGAGGATCGAACCGGCCAGCAAAGCCAACTCCGACAGCCGATAACAGCTTTGGGGGGCCGAAACGAACTGTCGCTGCGCGCCGAGCATTTGTTTGGCGGCTAAGGGGGCTTGCTCAATCGGCCAACGGGCATGATACAGGGCGGCCATCTGTGGGCCAGACAACTTGAGTGGGCAAGCCAACAGCCAGGGCTCCGCGAAGCGCGGATCGTAGAGCGCAACGACGGTGAAAGTGCGGTTGTCCGGCGCCACCGGGCAATCGGGCAACACCAAGTCGTACCAGAATTCCGCGCGCAGCAGCACACCTTGTTGTTCCCAAGTTTCGACATGATCCGCAGGCGTGGCGGCGGTGGGCTTACCCTTGTAAGTGCGCGCCAAGGGTCGTACGACGACTCCATAGACAGGTGGTCGTCCGCCACGAGATTCCGGCAACACGTTGCGCCGCGCGGTGAAGTTCTTGGCTAAGCGCACGACAAAGCGACCCATCCCGACGGCCAACAGTTCTTTGAGCTTGAAACCCGCATCGAGAACCGCGATTTCATCGGTCGCTAACGTCTGCGCCACATGGCGCATGAGTTGGCTTTGGAAAGCGGACTCGGAAGCTTCCTGGAGGTCGGCGTGCAGTAAATCACTGAGTAAGACCAACCGTTGGTCGCCCACGTGCCCCACCCGCCCGATTACGCCCATCACCACCCCACGCATAGCCTTGCCCGCACGGCGCTCATAGTGCCGACTCTTGAGCCCTTGCAAGGCTGGACGCCAATAGGCACTAATATCCACGGCTTTGACATAATAGCCCGCGTACTGATAGGCTTGCCAGCGTCCTTGCGCGACCACATACCCACTCCACTCCTGCAAGAGTTCCGTGATACACCAAGCGCCTCCACGCATGGCCGCCCACGCCCGCCGCATCTCTGCTGCAGTGAGTCCGAACGCCTGTAAACCCGGAAAGATGGCCCCGCGACTGCTCAGTAACTTCCCGCTGATGAGCATCCAGAGAAATTGGTAAAGTGCTAAATTGGTCCCGACGGGCAGTTTTTCGACCAACACTGCCAACGCTTCTGTGGTATGATTGTAGATGTTCACGGTCTCACCTCATGGTAGAGAGATTGATACCTTATTCATACCATAGGTGAGACCTTTTTTCTACCCCCTTTTAGCGGAAACTATAGATAAAGCTGTTACGGACTGTGCAAGTGGATACCGTTGTGCAAACCAGGGGAATTTGTTGTATACACCATGGGTCTGGGTTCGGGCGGGATCTTTCCCCGACTATTTGACAATTTCAGATGCACCAGAGGAAAATAATATACACCATTGGGGTTGGGCAGTTGTTCTAGGTTATCATCGACCTATGTTAGCTAAAGCGTTAAATACCCTCCGAGAATACATGCAGACTGATTATTTTAAAACTGGGGTTTCTCCCTACTCGAATCCCTTGCATAGTGCCGATGTGTATATGGGAAATCGCGCTGCTGGATTTGGTGCGGCCCTAAGAATTTTCGGACATTCTCCCAAATCAATCGCGTTTTTCTGGAGACGGAACATGATATACAATGGAGGGATAGTAGAATGACTTTGGGCATAGGGAAGATATTGAGAATTGTGGGGAATGTATTTTCGCTTTGTGTGTTCTTGGTTGCTATTTGCATAATCGTACTCTGGATAGCTTTGGCTTTATTACCTCATCAGGCACCAGATATAAATGTAGAGCAGCTTGTATCTCGCGTAAGCGTCGGTAATCAACGTGTTGAGGCATTACAGTCTTACACAGATGCTTGGTTTCACATAGTATGCAGTCCGGTTATTGACAATAGTGTAGGAATGCATGACTTGTTTTTTTACGGTCCTCATGACCGAGAAAAAGCTGTGATTATAAACGTAGCATCGAGAGGGCGAGGCGATACCTACGTGATTGTACAAATCACCCATTTTGAGAATTATTGGTTAGGTACTTATCCTTTTGATGACGGAACATGTGTGCCTTCACCGTCTTTAGTATTTCAATGATATAGGATGACTGAGCTTTCCCCATTTGCTAGACCACAAATGGGCCAAGATAAGTTGAAATAGCAGCGCGACAATGCCAGCTTCGTCTATGATGGCAGCCTGTCCTGAGCGTAGCGAGGGAACGGCGACCGCGTCAAATCCGTGTTGAACGGCGTGACCATTTACTACGTCGGCACCCACTACGAGTGGACCGGCAGCGCCAGCACGATGGTCAAATACGACTACGCCGGCGGTCAGCGTGTGGCGATGCGCCAGGGGAGCAGCACGCTGTATTTCCTGCTCGGCGATCATCCTTCACTGTGTTCGGGAAAGGCCTGGGCAGCACATCAACCACTGTCAACACAGCGGCAGCAAAATCGCCGAACTGTGCTATAATAGTTTTTCGTAAATCTGAACAGCAGCGTGACTTGGTATGCGATACAGGGCCTCGTGTTCACCACGAGGCGTTTTTATGCCTGCAAGAGTATACCACAAGTGAGTGAAATGAGCGCGGCGGTCAGCGTTAGCACAAGCTGGCCGCTGTCTTTTGCGCTGTATCTGGGGGTAGGGGCTTGGGGGCGGGTGCGCCCGCCCCAAAACTTGTACTTTCTCCCCTTTTCTTGAATTGATTGTAGAAGAAGGTAAGACAATGGCTAAAAAGAAAGAAGCGCCGCTAGAAAACGTCCGCATCATCGGCATTTTTGCCCATGTGGATGCAGGAAAAACGACAACAACCGAATCCATCCTGTACTACACCGGTCGGATTCATCGCGTTGGCAACATTGACGACGGTGATACCCAGATGGATTTCTTACAGCAGGAGCGCGAGCGCGGCATCACCATCATGTCCGCCGCGACCGCCTGCCACTGGCGTGGACATCGCATCAACCTGATTGACACGCCCGGCCACATTGACTTCACCGCCGAAGTCGTGCGCTCGATCCGCGTCATTGACGGTGCGGTGATGATCGTGTGCGGCGTCGGTGGGGTGGAGCCGCAAACCGAGGCGGTGTGGCTCCATGCCGACCACGAGAAGTTGGCGCGCCTGATTTTCATCAACAAATTGGACCGCATCGGCGCAGACTTCGACCGCGCGCTCGGTGAAATCCGCGAGCGGCTGACACCCAACGCCGTCCCTCTGACGTTGCCCATCGGCATCGAGAGCGACTTCGTCGGCGTGGTAGACTTGTTCACCGAGCGGGCACTAGTCTGGCGCAACGGCAACGACAACCCCGACATCGAACCTGTACCGGCGGCGATGGTCGCACAGGTAGCCAAAGCGCGTGAGGCGCTGTTCGACGCCATCTGCGAGACGGATGAGTTGTTGCTGGAGCAACGCCTTGAAGACCTGCCCGTTGATCTGGAAACCCTGCGCGCTGCGTTGCGCCGGGCAGTGATCGCGGGGCAAATCGTGCCGGTTTTATGTGGCGCGTCGCGCAACCGCATTGCCGTGCAGCCCCTGCTCGACGCCATTGTGGACTATCTCCCCGCGCCCGTGGACATGCCGCCGGTGCTGGGCCACGATCCCACCCGCGAAGATGAAATCATCGAGCGTCAGGATGCCTTCGACGTGCCCTTCTGCGCCTCCGCGTTCAAGATCGTCACCGATCCACACGTCGGACATCTGACGTGGGTGCGCGTCTTTTCCGGGCAGGTGAATGCCGGAGAGGAAGTCTACAATCCGCGCACAGGCACCTCTGAGCGGGTCGGACGCATCTACCGCATGCATGCCAACCGCCGCGAGCAGGTGGAAAGCATGGCCGCTAGCGACGTGGTGGCACTTGTGGGCATCAAATCGGCCGTCACCGGCGACACGCTCTGCGATCCGGCGCATCCCATCGTACTGGAAGGCATGCATTTCCCCACGCCGGTCATTGCCGTCGCGCTGACGCCGCCGTCTTCCAAAGAACGCGAAAAGCTGCACGAGGCCGTGAATCGTCTGTGTGAAGAAGATCCAACGCTGGTGCAGCACTTCGACGCCGAAACGGGGGAGTTGACACTGGCAGGGATGGGCGAACTACACCTCGACGTTTCGGTGGATCGGCTGCGCACCGAATTCGGCATCGTCCCACAAGTGAGCGCGCCGCAGGTCTCCTACCGCGAGACGGTGGGCAAGCGCGCCGAGGTGACGACGACGTACAAAAAGCAGTCCGGCGGTCACGGTCACTTTGCCGAGATCACCCTCAGCATCGAACCGTTGGCGGAAGATGAAGAGGCCGATGAACAAGGCATCCTGTTTGTCCACGCTGCGCCGCCCGCGGAGCTGCCGCGCGACTTCTGGCGTCCGGCAGAAATGGGCGTGCGCCGTGCGTTAGAGCAGGGCGTGATCGCCGGGTATCCCGTCGTCGGCGTCAAGGTGACGCTGTTGGGCGGGCGCTATCACGAAGTAGACTCGGCGGCGATGGATTTCGAGGTGGTCGGTGGCATGGGCGCGCGGCAAGTGGTGCGCGCGGCGGCACCGGCGCTGCTCGAACCGATCATGCGCATTGACATCAACACGGCGGAAGAATATGTCGGCTCCATCGTGGCCGACCTGGGACGGCGGCGCGGCATTGTCAATGCGATGCGTGTGCGCGGGCTGTTGCGCAACGTGGACGGCGAAGTCCCGCTTGCGGAAGCGCGCGGCTACGCCACCGACCTGCGCAGTATGACGCAGGGGCGTGGCACGTTCACATTGGAATTCAAGCGCTACGCCGTCGTGCCGGAGAGTATTGCGGCGGGCGTCATCAAGGAGCGGCAGGCGGCAGGAAAACTACCGGTGCGGTAGGGAATTTTCTATGGACCTGCGGTTCACCAGTAGTTGGATGAAAATTTATCAAAGGAAGTTTTTATGTCAATCGAGTTTCAAGCGTTTGCCCTGCATCCGGCGTTGATGCAGGCAGTGGATGAATTAGGATACGAGTGTCCGACTCCCATTCAGGAGCGGGCGATTCCGGCGTTGATGAACGGGCGCGATGTGCTCGGGCAGGCACAAACCGGCACGGGCAAAACGGCGGCCTTTGCGCTGCCGATGTTGCACGCACTGGAAACCAACGCCGCGCATGGACAGGTGCAGGGTCTTGTGGTGACCCCGACCCGTGAACTGGCGATCCAGGTAGCGCAGGCGATCTACGAGTACGGGCGTCATCGCGGCGTGCGTGTGCTGGCAATCTACGGTGGACAATCTTACACCCATCAGATCGGGCGTTTGCAGCATGGCGTGGACATCGTCATCGGCACGCCGGGTCGCCTGCTCGATCTGATTCACAAGGGCGCGCTGGATTTGAGCGGCGTCCGCTATCTTGTGCTTGACGAAGCTGACGAAATGTTGAGCATGGGCTTCATCGAAGACATTGAGGCCATCCTGCGCGAAACACCCGCGACACGGCAAACCGCGCTCTTTTCCGCCACGCTCCCCGAACCGATTCGGCGACTGGCGGACCACTATATGGCCGCGCCGGAAACGATCATGATCAACCCCAAACGTCTCACCGTTGCCGAAACGGAGCAGCGTTATTACGTCGTCAACGAGGAAGACAAACTGGCAGCGCTCACCCGGCTTTTGGAGACGGAGGAGATGACCAGCACGCTGATCTTCGTCCGCACCAAAGTCCGCGCTGCGGAGCTGGCGGAGGCACTCTTCGCCCGTGGGATCCAGGCCGAGGCGCTACACGGCGATCTCAGTCAGCCGGCGCGCGAAACAGTGATGAACCGCTTCCGCCGTGGGCAAATTACCGTGCTGGTAGCGACGGATGTGGCGGCGCGCGGGCTGGACATCGAAGATGTATCCCACGTCGTCAACTACGACCTGCCGTTCGATCCTGAAATCTACGTCCACCGCATCGGGCGCACCGGGCGGGCCGGCAAGCGCGGCGTCGCGCTGATGCTGGTCACCCCTCACGAGCGACGGCGCTTGCAGGAGATCGAAGCCTTCACCATGCAACCGATCACCCGCGCGAAGCTCCCTTCGGCGGCCGACATCCTGGCACGCCGTGACGCCCAATTCTTGCTCAAGATGGGCGGACAATTGGAAAGTGTCTCCGGCAGCGAACGCGCTCTGGTGGCGCAGATGGTTGCTGCGGGCTACACCGTGGAAGACATTGCCGCGGCGGCGATCCGCCTGGCGCGCGCGCAGGAACAACAGCGTCCCATCGAAGAGATTCGAGAAGTCCCCGTGCGTGCCCAACGGCATGCGCAGTTCGAGGGACGGCAGCCGGAACGCCCGGCGCGTCGCCCGCAATTCGAGGACAGGCACGAACACCGTCCTGCCCGTTCCCCACGCCGTAAGGATGAACGTGAACCGGGCATGGTGCGCTTGTGGCTCAATGTCGGTGAAGCGCACGGTATCCGTCCGCGTGACATCGTCGGCGCGATTGCCGGCGAGACGGGCATCCCCGGGCGTGCCATCGGCGCGATTGACATCCAACCGCAGCACACATTCGTGGACGTTGCCGAACGGCATGTCGCCCAGGTGCTATCCCAGATGAAACATTGGAAGGTGCGTGGGCGCACGGTGGTACTTAAAACACTGGATTAACCCAAGCCTGACAGTTCTCCTGAGACCTGTCGGTTTTTGATAGTCCCCCTCTTGGATGTTGACGCTTGTGTGGTGGTTAAAAATAGGCCAGCAACCCTCAACAGAGAGACTATCCAGTTTTTTGTCATCCAAGAACCCGGTTGCGATCCAGCCGGGTTTTTTGTCATCCAAGAACCCGGTTGCGATCCAGCCGGGTTTTTTGTCATCCAAGAACCCGCTTGCGATCCAGCCGGGTTTTTTGACATCTATGGGAAGTCACTTATACTCGAACGCGGTTTACTGACTAACGACTAACTGACTACCCGACTACCCGACTAACGACTAACTGACTAACGACTACCCGACTACCCGACTACCTGACTACCCGACTACCTGACGATATGCATATTGATCTCAACTGCGACATGGGTGAAAGCTTCGGGCGGTACACGCTCGGCGACGACACGGCGATGCTGGATGTGGTCACATCGGCGAACATTGCCTGTGGGCTGCACGCCGGTGACCCTACGGTGATACAGGCCACGGTTGCGCTCGCAGCACGGAAGGGTGTGGCAATCGGGGCACATCCGGGCTACCCGGATCTGCAGGGCTTCGGGCGGCGGGTGATGGCGCTGACGCCCGCCGAGATCGAGGCAACCGTCCTCTACCAGATCGGTGCGCTGGCGGGGTTCACCCGCGCGGCGGGTGTGCCGTTGGTCCACGTGAAGCCGCACGGCGCACTGTACAACGTTGCTGCCCGCGATTACGCCGTCGCCGAGGCGATTGTCCGCGCCGTTACCGCGTTCGACCCTGCGCTGATCGTCATCACCTTGCCGGATTCCGCGTTGCTGCACGCGGCGCTTGCGGCGGGCCTGCGCGTGGCCTGTGAGGGTTTCGCCGACCGCGCCTACCGCGAGGACGGCAGCCTCGTCCCGCGCAGCGAACCCGGCGCGGTGATCCATGATCCCACTCTGGCGACGGCGCGCGCAATTCGTATGGTCACGCGAGGCGAAGTGGAAGCAATCACAGGCAAAGTTATCCCATTACACGTGGACACGCTCTGCATCCACGGCGACACGCCCGGTGCCGTCGCCATCGCTGCGGCGCTGCGGGCGGCGCTGGAGGTGGAAGGCGTGGTCGTCGCGCCGCTCATTGCGGCTCCGTCAGCAGATTGAGCGGATGAAGCAGATTTTAACCGCGGATCACGCAAATCTTCGTTGATTCACAAAAGATTCGCAATTCAACAGGGAGACTATCAGCGGTTTGTTTTTGGGGAAATGGTGTTGCCCATAACTTATTTATACCCTCGTATTCTCGCCGTGGGCGAGGCGGCGTTCACCGTGGAGTTTGGCGATGCGGTGGACGCGCTGCTCAACCGGCAGGTTCACGCGCTCGATACGGCTTTGCGCGAACGAGCTGTGCCCGGCCTCATCGAGACGGTTCCCACCTACCGCTCGCTGCTGGTGATGTACGATCCGCAGGTGAGCAACGCCGAAGCGATACGCGATGCTTTGACGGAGGTCCTGAACGCGCTGCCGTCAGTAGGGGTACCTGAAGGCCGGCTGGTCGAAATTCCCGTGCGTTATGGCGGCGCATGGGGGCCGGATCTGGCGGACGTCGCCGCGCACTGCGGAATGTCGGCGCAGGCGGTGATCGAATTGCACGTGCAACCGGAGTACACGGTAGCGATGCTCGGCTTCGCGCCGGGATTCGCCTATCTGCTCGGCCTGCCGGAAAAGCTGGCGACGCCGCGCCTGCCAACGCCGCGCCTGCGTGTGCCACCGGGCAGCGTCGGCATCGCCGGAGCGCAGACGGGGGTGTACGCACTCGCGACGCCGGGCGGCTGGCGCATCATCGGACGGACAGACCTGACGTTGTTCAATCCAGGCCGTGAGATGCCATTTACGCTGCAAGCCGGAGATCGTGTGCGGTTTGTGCCGTTATGAACAGCCCCAATATGCTCGAAGTGCTTGAACCCGGCTTATTGACGACGGTCCAGGATGCCGGGCGGCGAGGATGGGCGCGTTACGGCATTCCGCCCTCCGGTTCGTTGGATCCTGTCGCCTTTGCCGCTGCAAACGTGCTGGTGGGCAATCCGCCTGATGCCGCAACGCTCGAAATCACGCTCGTCGGTCCGAGGGTGCGTGTGCAGCAGGAATGTCTCATCGCAGTATGTGGCGCGACCTTCGAGGTATGGGCGGGAACGCTGCCCGTACCGTTGTGGCATGCCGTCTACGTGCGCGCCGGGCGGATCATCACGTTTGGAGCGCGACGGAATGGAGCGCGGGCGTACTTAGCCGTTTCCGGTGGGATTGCGCTGCCGCCGTTTTTGGGATCTCAGGCCACCTATTTGCCGGGCGGATTTGGGGGTCTGGAAGGACGCGCGTTGCGGGCTGGGGATCGGCTTCCACTGGGAGAAACGGCGGTACGCGACCTGCTGGCGCGCGCCGGGCGCGTGTGGCCTGAAAACCGCCGTCCCCCATACACCTCCCAACCAACGTTGCGCGTGGTGTTGGGGCCACAGGACGATTATTTCACGGCGGAGGGACTGGCGACTTTTCTCAACAGTACCTATCGGCTCACAGGGGACGCGGATCGTATGGGGGCGCGTTTGCAGGGGCCACCTGTCGCGCGCCGTGGCCCCACCGGCATTGTGTCGGACGGCGTGGTGTGGGGCAGTATCCAGGTGCCGCCGGACGGACAGCCTATCGTAATGCTGGCCGATCACCAGACAACCGGCGGCTACCCAAAAATCGCCACCGTCATCCGCGCCGATTTGCCGTTGCTGGCGCAGCTTGTGCCCGGCGATAGGGTGCGCTTTGCGGCGGTCAGCCTGACGGAGGCGCAAATGTCAAGCCTAAACCTACCTGTAACCGGCTTGTAATGGTACATATTGTGTTTCACGGATAAAATTGAGTTATAGTCAGAGAACTGGAATTTCATTATCTCCATTCCCCATTTTCTGTGCTCAAATGGAGGGGTAACCATGCCATTCTATAACATCAATGGGCAGGATATTCACGTTATCGAAGAGGGAACGCCGGGTCGGCAGATAGCGTTGTTGATCCACGGGTGGTCCAGCTCATGGTATGCCATGTCCCCGTTGATCGGCTTATTGAGCCAGCGTTTTCGTGTCCTGGCCGTGGATTTGCCGGGGTATGGACAATCGCCGCGTCTGCCGCAGCGCACGACGATCCCCCAGTATGCCGACCTGTTGGCGGAACTGATTGCCCGTTTCAGTGATGGGCCGGCGGTCCTGGTGGGGCACTCAATGGGCGGGATGACCAGCGTGACGATCGCCCTGCGCCATCCGGTGCTGGTGGAACGCATGGTGTTGATCGGTCCGACGATCACCGGCCGGCTTTCACTCTACATCAACGCGGTGGTTTCACCGATCACACTGCTGGAGCGCTTTGGCCTGGGCAGCCTGATTGTGTCTTTCGTAGAACGCGCCGTCGTCGGCATCAGCGACCGCATCATGCGCCCGGCCTCCTTTGCCGAACGCACCGGCATCACCGAGGAGGATTATCACCGCCTGCGTGAGGATGCCCGCCGTCCCGGTCAAGGACGGGTACGCGCCGAGTGTTACTTCGCCATGCGCGAGAACAACCTGAGCGGGCAGCTTGCCAAAGTCGAAGCGCCGGCGCTGGTCATCTGGGGGGCAGAGGACAACACCGTGCCCCTGCGCGATGCGGGGGTCATCGCCGACGAGTGGCCCTCCGCCGAACTGCGCATCTTGCCCAAAGCCGGCCACTGGCCGCAGTTCGAGGCGCCACAGGCCACCCGTCGTCTTGTTGCCGCTTACCTGGGCTTGCCACTTTCGAGCGACAAAATCAACGTGCCGGTTGACGATAAGGCACTCATACAAGTGCGCGATATCGCCCAATTCCTGGCCCACTCTGACATTGCCAACAACCTGAACCTGGCCCAACGCATTCGTCTGGCGGCGCAAGCCGTGTTGCGTACCTACGCGCCCGGCGAGAAAATCGCCGAAACCAGTCAGGCGGGAAGCGAGTTGTATGTCGTCTACAGCGGCACGGTCGAGGTGTGGAGCGACCCCGATGGGCCGGGCGCGGGGACACAAGAGCACAAACAATTGGTGACGCATTTACGCCCCGGTACGATGACCGGCGAATATGCAATGTTCGATCAGGGAGGGCGCAGCGCCGACCTGATCGCCGGGAAGACCGGGGCAACGGTGCTGGCCTTCGACCGTGACCGCCTGTTGGCGCTGTGTGAGGACGACGCGGTGTTGGGCACGCGGCTGCTGTGGAACATCGGCACGGCGATGACGCAGCGGGTGCGTTTCATCATCTGGCAGTTGCAGCGCGCCAGCCGTCGCCTTGAAGAGGAACGCCAGGCTCTCCATGAAGGCCCCGACAAAACACACCGCTACCAACCCCTGTGACTGTGGGATTGAGCGTAATCGCTATACCTCTTTAACGAGGCCACGCGCCAGGTAAACTTCGGCAGCTTCGCGCACCAGGGCGGCGGTCAACGGGGCGTTGAAGTCACGCTCCAGCCGCCCGGCAAGGGCGAGCAATTCGCGGTACGTCGTGCGCCCCGGACGCAGAGTGTTGTACATCGCCAGCACCTCCTCGTTGGAAATGCCGGTCAGTTCGGCGGCGCGGCGGAAGTTCTCGGCCAGTTGGCGATAACCGGCGGCTTCGGCGGCGTCGGCCTGCGCCCGCAACGTCGCCGCGTTGATGCGGAAGTCATCTGGGGTCAGCTCTCCTTTGAGAACGGCTTCCATGTTCAGGGCATCAAGTGACCGGCCTGTCGCGCTATAAATCGGCTGCTGTTTCATACATTTCCCCTGTGACGCAGACATTCCCTCTCTAGCTCCCCCCGATGGGGGGAGAGAATCCAAAATCTCCCCCCACCGAAGAGGATTAAGAGAGAGCTTCCCCGGTTATCACGCCTTGTGCCGGATGATCGCCCCTTTATCCGCCGACTCTGCCAGGCGACTGTAAAGCGTCAGGTACCCCTGCTTGATCTTCGGCTCCGGGCGCTGCCAGCGAGCCAGACGCGCCGCGATCTCTTCATCAGGGACGTGCAGATGGAGCCGACGATTGGGGATGTCAATGGTGATGAGGTCCCCATTCTCGACTACGGCAATCGGTCCACCCTCGGCGGCTTCCGGTGAAACGTGGCCCACGAAGCAACCGTTGTTCGTGCCAGAAAAGCGTCCGTCGGTCACAACCGCCGTGCTGAGCGCCAGACCGCGCCCGTAGAGCAGCTTCATAGCGATGTACATCTCGCGCATCCCCGGCCCGCCTTTCGGGCCTTCGTAGCGGATAACGACGACTTCTCCCGCCTGCACCGTGCCGTCAAGGATGGCCTGGTTAGCCGCCTCCTCGGAATCGAAGCAGCGCGCCTTGCCGGTGAAGGTGTGCATCTCCGGCTTGATGGCCGCCGGTTTGGTGATGGCGGTATTGGGCGCGAGATTGCCGCGCAGGACAGCCACACCGCCCATCCCCCACGGTTCGGCGAACGTTTTGATGATGCGAGGGTCGCGCGTCACAGCACCCGCGACATTCTCCGCCACCGTCTTGCCGCTGACGGTCAGCGCGTCGCCGTGCAACAGAGGCAACAATTCTTTCATCACTGCCGGGACACCGCCCGCCGCGTGGAAATCGGGCACATTGAGCGGGGAGGCCGGGTTCATTCTGGCGATGTGCGGCGTGGTACGCGCCAGTGTCTCGAAATGGTCCATCGTCAGTTCGACATCGGCCTCGTAGGCGATGGCGGGAAGGTGCAAAGCCATGTTCGTAGAACCACCGATCGCCGTCCCCAGGCGCACCGCATTTTCGATGCCCTTCTGGTTGATGATCATCCGCGCCGTGATGCCCTGTTCGAGCAAAGCAACGATTTGTCGGCCGGCCGCCTGCGCCGAACGTAACCGGTCGGCGTGGGTTGCCGGAATTGTAGCGCTCCCCGGCAAACACATCCCCAGCGCCTCGGCAATGCAGCACATCGTATTCGCCGTCCCCAGGAACGAACATGAGCCGCAGGTGGGCGCGGCGTTGTTTTCCAGGTAGATGTAGGTCTGCATATCAATTTTTCCGGTCCGCAACATGGCCAGCCCTTCGGTGAGCGAAGTCGAGTCTGCCGGGCGGTTGTCGAACATGCACCCCCCTTCCATCGGGCCGCCGACGACGACAATCGCGGGCACGTCCAGGCGCGCCGCCGCCATCAACATCCCCGGCACGATCTTGTCGCACGAACACAGCAGCACGACGGCATCAAACTGATGTGCCTGCACCATCATCTCCACGTCGTTGGCGATCAGGTCGCGGCTGGGCAGGATATAGTGCATACCGATATGACCCTGTGCGATGCCGTCGCAGGGCGCCATCACGCCGAATTCCACCGGCGTCCCCCCGGCCTGAAAAATCCCCTGCTTGACGTACTCCGACACCAGGTTCAGATTGTAATGCCCCGGCAAGACGCGGTTCCACGAATTCGCGATGCCGATGAGCGGACGCTCCAGGTCGTAGTCGCTGTAACCCATTGATTTGTACAGCGCGCGGTGCATCGAAAACTCGGGACGTTGTAAAACAGCTTGACTGCGTGAAATCATTGTGAATCCTCCTTGTTAGTCTGGTAGTCGTTAGTCTGGTAGTCGTTGGTCTGGTAGTTGTTAGTCTGGTAGTCGTTAGTCTGGTAGTCGTTGGTCTGGTAGTCGTTGGTCTGGTAGTCGTTAGTCCTGTAGTCGTTAGTCCAGTAGTCGTTAGTCTGGTAGTCGTTAGCTACAAAGAATGTTGCGTCGGCATGTCGGTAAAACGGATGCCCCTTCAAGAATGAACATCATTTCCGCCTGAGTTCCTTACAACCCGCAGTTCCGTCGGCGGCCTGTCTTCTACCATCTCCGTCTCGCGGTGATGCAGCAGCGTCGTTTGCACGATGAGACGCAGGCGCGCGGTGTTGTCGATTTTCACGGGCGCGGGCGACGTGGGTTTGCGCAGTGCGTAGCGCGCGGCATTGCGCCCGATCTGGCGATAGGTTTCGAGCGTCATGTTCGGCGCCATCGAGAAGAGTTCCAGGTTCTCCAACGGGGCGAGATCCCGCTGGTGGATGACCGTCGTGCCCTTCGATTGGATGCCAACCGCCACACCGGAGCCGCTGAGCTGCGCCCCCGCGTGCCCGATGAAGGCGCAATCCGACGTGTGATGCACGCGCACAATCCGCGCGGGCACGCCCTCCTCGGCGATTCCTTCAAGCATCGCCGCAAGCACATCCCGCAGCGCCAACCCGCTGATCGCCTCCTGAATCGCCGTCCCAAACGCCGGCCCCACGGCGATCACGACTTCGGTTTCAGTACCAATCTGCGCCGGGCCGATCTCCACAAGCCAGCTTTCCGATTTTAGATTTTGGATTTTAGATTTTGGACTTGCCGACTCGCCAATTCGCCGATTCTCCATTTGCCATTTGCCATTTGCCACTTGCCATTTTTTCGGATCCCACGCCTGCGGAATGTTCTGCAATCGCTCCCAGCGTTCGCCTTCGACGCGGTAGCCTGTGCCGGGGCCGGCGTAGTCGTTGGGGTCGGTGAGCGCGCTGAGGACGTGAAAGCCTTCGGCGAAGATGCCGGACGGCTGCAAGTAATCGCCGATGACGCGCTGGCGCTGCATTTCCAACAGGTTCGACGCGGCATCGTGATAGCCCGCCTCCGCCAGCGCCTTGATGACGTCCAAGACTGTGATCGGGCCGTTGAGCAACATTTGCGCGGCCTTGATGTCCGCCACCTTGTCACGGTCGGGCATGTCCTCGCTGGTGAAGGCGGTGATCGCGGCCTGCACTTCGGCTTCGGTGATGCTGGCGAAGTCGAAAGCGTCGAAGACGGCCTGGATCGCCCGTGCGGCGCGCTCGCGCACGCGCAGGATGTCCGGTTCCGCCAGAGGATGAATGCCGCCATCAACCTGCATGTCGCGCTGGATCACGTACCAGTCGTCCAGCTCCGTCGTGTCGAAATTGCCGCCGCCGAACATGTTGTCGTAACGTGGGATCGAGCCATAACCCGATGTGACGAAGTCCGTGCCGGGGATGAATTGCAGCATCAACTTGGCGCTCTTGCGCATCTCGGAGTGCGAGGCCAGCGCGTCGTTGCCCGCGGCCACTTCCAGACCGAGCATCATGGCGATGAGGTTCTCCGCCAGCACCGCACGCACGCCACCCGGCAGCGATTCGGGCAGCGCGATGCAACTGATCGAGCCGTTCTGCGTCCCCTGACTGCCCGCGCCGCGCGTGACGAGCAGGCAGCGCGCTTCCAGGTAGAGCATGGATTTGCCCTCGGCGTGGCCCATCAGCGCCTCGGAGCCGGTGCCCGATGTGAAGCGCGTCTTGACGCCGCGGCTGGCGTAGGCGGCGTTGAGGAACGCCTTCGACCAGGGCGTGTCGTCGCCATCCACGAAAGCGCGCTCCGTGCCGTAGACGGAGAGCGTCTCCGAGTATGTGGTCAGCCCGCGAAAGCCCAGGCGCAGGTTGGTGGCCTCTTCGACGGAGCACTGCGTGAGCACCCCACCCCGCCCGATCTGCGAGCCGACGAGAATCGCCAGCGCGTTGAGCGGCGCGTAGCGACTCACGCCCACGGTCGTTTCGATCTCGGCAAACCCGCGCAACGCAGCCTCGGCGGCGTCGGCAGCGAGAAGCGCGGGATGCTCCTTGCGATTGGTGACGTGGGCCTGATTCGCGGGCGTGCGGCGGGCGCGTAGCTTCGTGAGACCCATCATCATTTCGAGGACGTTCATGTGGTGAACGATGTCCACAAGCTTGGCAGCAGTGCAGCCGCGCGTCAGACGCAATACCTCATCGCGGCTTACGTCAATATCCACGATCATCCGCGCGATGTCACGGGAAGGCGTCGCCATCGCCTCCCCGGCCACATCCAGGTCAAGGCTGTGCGCGACGATGAAGCGGTCGAGCATGTCGAAGTCTTCACGGCGCACGCCGTCCATCTCCACAACGATACCACCCTCAACCGTGAGGCTTGGTGCAGGATCGTAAGGGCTGTCAACAACGATCAACCCCAGTTCCGGCCAGGGGCGGATGAAGGTTTCGCGGTTGACGGGGCGGTCAGCACGAATTAAAAAACGTTTCGATTTCATGAGTGTGTTCTGCTTTAATCGCCAGGACTTAACCGTATAATCTCTCCCCACAAAACAAGCGCTTGGTCTCATTGTAGTATTTTCCAGATGGCTGGCAAATTGCCATTTCCATCCAATGCGGTAGAATACCCGATAGTTATCAAAAGAGGACGGCCTATGAAACCTACCATTCTCAATCAACGTTATCGCCTTGTCGAGTTGGTCGGCGCGGGCGGGATGGCAACCGTGTACCGGGGCGAGGACTTGCTGTTGGAACGCAAAGTCGCGGTGAAGTTCCTGCGTGAACCCTTCGCCAGTGACCCGGACTTCCGTCAGCGGTTTCTGGGGGAGGCGCGGGCCGCAGCGCGCCTGGATCATCCCAACATTGTGCGCATCTATGACGTTGGCGAGGATGAAGGCAACCATCCATACATCGTGATGGAAATCGTTGAGGGAGAAGACCTCAAAACGACCATCCGCAGGGACGGCCCGCTCCCCGTGAACCGGGCACTCAACCTGGCGCGGCAGATCTGTGCAGGAGTGGGGCATGCGCATCGCGCCGGGATCGTGCATTGCGATCTCAAACCGCAGAACATCCTCGTCACCTACGATGGGCAGGTGAAAGTCACCGATTTCGGCATCGCGCGCGCCTTCCAGGACGAAGAGCATCCAAAACAGGAAGAAGCAGAAGATGTGGTATGGGGCAGTCCTCACTACATCGCACCGGAACAGGCGATGGGCAAAATGCCGACGCCTGCGACCGACGTGTACAGTATCGGCGTGACGCTGTATGAGATGTTAACCGGCGTGCCGCCGTTTCACGATCCCGATCCCGCCGCGCTGGCGATGAAACATATACGTGAGGAACCGGTTGCTTTGCGCTCGCTGAATCCACGCGTGCCGCCGGGCCTGGAGATGTTGGTGCTCAAGGCCCTCGCCAAGGAGCCGGGGCAGCGGTATCTCAATGCCGATCAATTCGGCGCAGTGATCAGTGCCTACATGCAGCAGGCCGAGGAATACACCCGTCCCCAGAGCGTCGTCGCGCCTGCGGCCCCCGATCTCACACTCACGCCACCGCCAGCGACCATCGTCGCCCCACCTGAAGCAGCGGAGAGCGACACACAGCCGGTCGTCGTCCCTGCCGGCCCGGATTATAAATTATGGGCGTTGATTGCTTTTGCCGCCCTCGCCGTGATGGGGCTGGTTCCGCTATGGATTTTCGTCTACCGGGCGTACACGCGCCCCGTCGCCTTGCCTGTGGCGGGCACCATGTCCCCAACAGTCACTACCCCGGCTAACGCGCAACTCGTCAGCGTGCCGAACCTCACCGGCCTGAGCGCGCCGGATGCGCAGCGGCTTGCCGAAGGCCTGGGATTACGCTTTGAAGTCCTCGGCGAGAAGGAAAGCACCGATGCCCGGCCGGGCGCGATCCTGGAGCAAACGCCGGCCGCCGGAAGTCGCGTGGCGGCCAATACCCCCGTGCAGGTGATTGTGGCTGCCGGACGGGCTATCCTGCTCCAGGATGTCGTGGGGTTCAACATCAACGATCCCAATATCAATGTACAGGCCGGATTGGAAAGTCAGGGGTTGCTCGTCTACATCGAGAAAACCTGGAGTCTGGAGCCTGAAGGGGTGATTTTGCGTCAGGCACCTGATCCCAACACCGAGGTTCGCGCCGGCAGTACCGTCACCTTGACCGTCAGCGGTGGCGCCAACTTTCCCATTCCCATGCAGGTCAATCTGAACAACCAGGTCATTCTGCAAGACGCGCGTGTCTCACAACGGAGCTACCGTCCCGGCGACACCATCGCGGTTACGCTGCGCTGGGAAGTCCTGCAACCGTTCAACAAATCCTACAAAGTTTTCATCCATGTCCTTACCCGTGATTTCAGCACACTGCTCACCCAGCGCGACATCGAGCCGCTCAACGGGCTGCGCCCTACAACAACCTGGACGGCCGGTGAGATTATCAATGACCCTCACCAGGTGCCGATTCCCCAAAACGCGCCGGCAGGCATCTACCAGATCCGCGTGGGGTTATACGACGCCGAAGGGCGGCTGCCGGTTGTGGACGCCGGTCAAACGCAGGTTGTGGACGACACCATTTTTATCACCGAGATCGAAATACGCCCATGATTGCAGATCGCTGCCCCCAAGGCAGACATATCTCAACGCAGGGGAAAAAGCCGGATAAGCCTCTGATTTAACCGCAGAGTTCGCCGAGAACGCAGAGCAATCTTTGATAACTCTGTGAACTCTATGTTCTCAGCAGTAAAAGTTACCCCCATCCTGAAATGCACCCTACAGCAAGACCAGGGCTATCGCATTTGGCCGCTTCCGGCAACTGAATACGGCCTAAAGGCCAGGGACCCCTCCTAAAGATGACGCTTTAGCGATACAACAGACAGCACGACAGGACAAAGTTTCCCCAATGCGATAGCCCTAACAGCAAGCCCAATGATGCCGTTTTATACTTTTGACAGTTTCCTGGTATAATAATGCAAGGAAAAAGGAAAATAGTGGTTACGTGAAATAAGAATCGCGTAACTGTTAAAACAATACAGGGTAAACTGAGACCCTTGTGGTCTTTGGGTTACGGGGCTTTGTGAGGCTGAGGAGGTTTTTTAAGGTATGAAATCAAAACAAGGTAACAGCAATTTTGTTTACCTTCTGGTGGTAGCGGCGGTGCTTTTCCTCATTTACAGCTATCTGGGAGGAGGAACCGAACAGCCGACCGTGCCGCTCAACAAAATTGCCGATGACATAGAAGCCGGAAAGATCACCAGCATCAGTGTCCGTGGCGACATTTTGCAGGTGACGTATAAAGAGCCGACCGGAACGGGGGAACAAATCGTCCTCTCGCGGAAAGGTCGGGAATCTTCACTGGTTGAGCAACTCCATGCGCTAGGCGTCAGTGAAACGACGTTGCGTCAGGTCACTATCGAATTCAAAGAGCCGACCGATTGGAGCACCCTGGTCAACCTGGGGCTGACACTCCTGGGAATGATCGTGCTCAGCGTGGTCATTATCATTGTCTTTCGACAGGTGCAGGGCGCCAATAACCAGGCGCTCTCATTCGGTAAAAGCCGCGCCCGCATGTTCTCCGGCGACCGCCCGACGATCACTTTTGATGATGTGGCAGGCATCGAGGAGTCCAAAGAAGAACTGAAGGAGATCGTAGAATTCCTCAAAGAGCCGCAGAAATTCATCAACCTCGGCGCGCGCATCCCCAAAGGCGTCCTGCTGATAGGGTCGCCGGGAACCGGCAAAACGTTGTTGGCCAAAGCCGTCGCCGGGCAGGCCGGTGTTCCGTTCTTTAGCATCTCCGGCTCGGAATTCGTCGAGATGTTTGTGGGTGTCGGCGCAAGCCGCGTGCGTGACCTTTTCGATCAGGCCAAGCGCCACAGCCCTTGCATCGTCTTTGTGGATGAAATTGACGCTGTGGGACGCTATCGCGGCGCAGGATTGGGCGGGTCGCACGATGAGCGCGAGCAGACGCTCAATCAGATCCTTGTGGAAATGGATGGGTTCGATACCGACACCAACGTCATCGTCGTCGCGGCGACCAACCGCCCCGATATTCTCGATCCAGCCCTGCTGCGACCGGGACGTTTCGACCGGCGCGTCATCCTCGATCAACCCGACATTCGCGGACGTGAGGCCATCTTCCGGGTGCACACGCGCGGCAAACCCATCGCTGCCGAGGTAGACCTCGAAGAACTGGCGCAGTCCACGCCGGGGTTTGTGGGTGCCGACATCGAAAACGTGGTCAATGAGGCCGCCATCCTTGCGGCGCGTCGTGGCTTGAGGCGCATTGGGATGAGCGAATTCAACGAAGCCATCGAGCGCGTCATCGCCGGGCCGGAGCGTCATAGCCGTCTTATCTCCCAAGAGGAACTGCGCGTCTTTGCCTATCATGAAGTCGGGCATGCCGTCGTCGCGCACGTGTTACCCAAGTGTGACCCGGTGCGCAAGATTTCGATCGTGGCCCGCGGTATGGCCGGTGGCTACACCATCGCCCTCCCCGAAGCCGACCGGTACGTCTTGCAACGCAGCAAGATCGAAGACGACATCGCCTATGGATTGGGCGGTCGTGCGGCCGAGGAAATTGTCTTTAACGAAGTGAGCACCGGCGCTGCCAGTGACCTGGAAACGGTCACCAAGATGGCCCGCGCCATGGTCACCCGTTATGGGATGAGCGACACGTTGGGGCCGCTGGTTTATGGACGTAAAGAAGAACTGGTCTTCCTGGGCAAGGAAATCGGCGAACAGCGCGATTACAGCGAAGCGATCGCCCATCAAATTGACGATGAAGTGCGTAAAATCGTCACCCAGGCTTACGAAAGGGCCAAAACAGTCATCCAGGAACATCGAGAGCAGATGGATCGAATTGTGAATTACCTGATGGAGCGTGAGACACTTTCCGCAGAAGAATTCGTCGCCGCTTTTGAAGGCCGTCCGTTGCCCAAGCGCGCCGAGAAACCCAAGCCGTCACCGACGTCGGAAGCCGAGCCGGTGCTCAAAGCCGCGCCGGTAGCCGCCTGAGATGAGTCACGACAAAACTCCGCCCCGATGCTTTGAATCGGGGCGGAGTTTCGGTTGAAAAATCAATCACTTATGCTATAATCTCCGCACTTGTGGAGAGGTAGCATAGTCCGGTCTAATGCGCGCGCCTGGAGAGCGCGTGAGCCGAAAGGCTCCATGGGTTCAAATCCCATCCTCTCCGCCAAAAAACCAGGCCCTTCGAGCGGGGTACGTTATCCCGACGAAGGGCTTTGCGTTTGTGAGGTACCCCGCACGTTCAGGCCGTATGAGCCTGCACAAAACGATAAGTCTATTGTACCAGTTTACCCTCTATAAAGCGCACGGTTAAAGCCGCGACGTCTTCCCATTCCTGATCCAACAACACGCAATGGGTGGATTTTTCAAACCAGTACAGATACTTTTCGGTTGAACGGACACTCCGGTAGATCAGCTCCGGCGCGTCGGCAGAGACCGCAGTATCCAGCCGCCCCTGGACGATGAGGATGGGCTGGGTGATTTCGGAAAGGCGTGCCCGCACGACGGTCTGCAACGCAAACAACTGCTGCGTTGCACGCAGTGGATTGTGATCATACCCCTGCCAGCGCGCGTCTGCCGCATTCGGTTCGCTTGGCCCTTTCGCCAGGATGATCCCCAGTGGCGCCAGAATGGGCAACAGAAAGGTTCGGGCAAAGCTCGACGGTACGATCAGGGCGGCAGCGTAGGCCATCACACCCGCGATTTCAGGATGCCGGCTCGCCAGATAGAGCGCCAGCAGGCCCCCCATAGATTCGCCACCCACGTAGACACGGTCACAGCGAGCGGCAAGGTCACGGTAGGCGGCTTCAAAAGCATCAGCCCACGTTTGCCAACGACAGCGGTTCATCTCCTGCGGTGTGGTGCCGTGCCCCGGCAGCAACGGCCCGGAGACGGTATAGCCACGTTCATGCAGGTAGTGTCCCAGCGGGCGCACTTCCGCCGTAGTCGCCGTGTAGCCATGCGAGAGCAAAACGCCGACCGGGCCACCTTCCCAGAAAAACGTCGTTCCTTCCAAATGCGGATTGCGCAATGTGTAAGCCATAGGACCTCCAGAGAATGAAGAACGGAGAATGAAGAATCGGCGAATCCCTAGTCCCCAATTCCTGATCCCAAAATCACGCCAAAAACCAGTGCAGGATTTGCGGCCCCCAAAGCAAAGTGGTGGCACAGCCCAGGATGATAAAGGGGCCGTAGGGAATTGCCGTTTTGAGCGAACCTTTGCCGGCGATAATGACGCCTGCCGCCCCAATGCCCCCATAGAAGATCGTCAACAGCAGGGCAATGATCACCAGGGGGAAGCCGACCAGCGCACCGCCATAGGTCGCCAGAGTGATGTCACCTTCGCCCAACGCCCCGGGGCCGAAAACCGCCACACCCAACGTCACCAAAAGGCGCAACACGACGAAGGCCACCAGTCCGCCGGCCGGCGAGTGCCACCATACCCAGGTTTTGAGGGCAGGCAGCGCCGGGCCGAAAAGTATCCCCAGGACAAAAATAGCCCCGACAGCGGGCAACATTATGACATTGGGCACAAGTTTGACTTCCAGGTCCGTAACCATAACCATCGCCAGTGGAATGAGCGTCAGCATGGCAAACGCAACCCGCAAATTCAAGCCGTTCAGTCCTGCCAGCAATCCCCAACTGAGGGCGAGGAAAAGTTCTGCAGCAAGGCGCGGTAAGCGGAAGTAGCGTCCGCACTGCCGGCAGCGTCCTCGGCCGGTCAGGAGGGCGAGCGTCGCACACCATTGCAGGGGTGTGTACGGCGCAGTGCAGAAAGGACAGGCCGGCTTCACCAATGAGCGTTTTGCCATTATGGCCTCGGCGGCATGTGCTGCGAAGGCTCCGATCAATAAACCGGGTATGGCGATCAGAAAGGCCATTATTGCGTCTCCTCGGAAGTCGTTTGAACGTCGGATACGTTCATGGTAGCACAGGTGTGAAACAACACAAAATGGCGAAAGCGGGGGAAATATGAACAACCAGCGTCAGATTTTTGAAAGATTAACGTAAGGTTTGCGTCAAGTATGAAATGCGACGTGGGATTACAATGAGAAGGTGTAGTAAAAAGAGTCAGTCTTCCTCCTTGTGTAAAGCCGAGGGCGCAGGCACACCCTCGGCTTTATGTTTATGTGGGTGCCCCATATCATCACCGCAAGTGTAAATCCGCGAAGTTGAGATATTGTTCCCAGTCATAAGCAGTGACATCGTGCTTCCCAGAGCGGATATGATAGGCAATTGCGCCCACCGCCGGTTGCTCGAGGTCAGGCATCTGATCAACCGGCAGCCCTTCTGTGCCCAGCAAGCGGTAGACCGGATCGGCATGCAGCGCGCTGAGGAATTCACCGCGTGGATCAGCCCAGCGATCTTCGACGGCGCTGGCAACGTACAGCGGACGTGGTGCTATCAACGCCAGGAGCATGTGTTGATCCACCGGCAAGGCGTCTTCGTTATCATTGTAGCGTTTGAAGTTCGTGCAGAACCAGTGGGGGAATTTACTGTTGATAATACCCACTGTCTCGCCATAACGCCGTCGCGAAAGCGCCGCCCCACCGCAGCCGGAATTGTTGGAGATGACAAGAGCAAAGCGTGCGTCAGAGGCGCCGGCCCATAACGTTGCCTTGCCGAGCCGCGAGTGGCCGATAACCGCAACGCGCGCCGCATCAATGTCATCATCCGTCTCAAAGTAGTCTAGCGCCCGATGCAGCCCCCATGCCCATGCGCCGAGTGTCGCCCAGGCATCGCCAGCCGAGTCGTTACGGGGGAAAAGAGCATGGACGCCGTTCTGAAAGCCATCGTCAAAGTCCGGGTCAAGGTCGCCGCAGTAGATGGTTGCCAGGCCGTAGCCGCGTTCGAGGATGCGTTCTACGGGCCAGCGTGAGGCCGCCACACCTCGCCCGGCATCGGTCGCACGGTTATTCTGAATCCCCGCAGCCGGGAAGAAAGCCGGCACCCAGCTTGTGGGAAGCGCGATGCCGGGGTCCGCATGAATGGTGTGATTGCCCATAAAGTTCAAACCGACGAAAATCGGCGTGGGGCGTGGATGAGCGTTTGGCAGGTAGATGAGGATGTTCATGCCGGCGGTGTTCCCATTGCCTGCAAAATGTACTGTAACCTCTTTGCGGGTCGCTGCGCCGGATAGGGCCTGCGTATCCACAGATGTGACCTCGAAAGTCATACGTTCCGGCCTGCCGGGCAGCACGCCGTAGACGTGATGTGCAAACAGCGCGAGAATTTCAGCCCGCCGCACCGACCAGGCTTCCGGCGTCGTCACCGGCGTGCCATCAGCGAAGGTCAGCGGATCAGGTAGGACATAATCTGGAACTTCGGCTTCATCGTAAATGATGGTCATACTCCCCTCGGAAAATCAAAGATGTTCCAACCCCAACCGCTCAAACTGCTCCGGCGGCGCGTCCATCGCCTGCATCGTTTCGACGAGAAGTACGGTGTACTCGATCTCCAGCTCGGTCCCGGCAAGGTCTTGCGTCTGCGCGTAATCGCGGCGGATGTCGTAGAGCCGCGTGTTGGCCCATTCCGGGCTGCGACGCTTGTGGGCGCGCGCACGGATGACGGGATAATCGGTGTAGGGCAGCCACAAGCCCAGCTTCGCCTCGTCATAAAAGCTGAGCGGGCACACATCGCGGAAACTGAAGGTGCCGGGTGTGAGAAAGTAGCGGTAGAGCGGCTGGTTCTCCTCGGTGGCGGGCGCGCGGAAATAAGTGCAGCGTCCATCGGTCACGTTGACCGTCTGCCCGAACCAGCCGTAGAGCGCGGCACGGCGTCGCGCGGGAGCTTTCTCTTCCAGTATCGGCCGCCACGACTCGCCGTGGATCGGGTGTTCGATGGGCACATTGTAATAGTCGCAGAGTGTGGGCATGAGGTCAATGTTCTGCGTAAGCTGCGCGCGGTGCTCGCCCGCGTGCGCGTCGCCGGGCAGATGCACCATCAGTGGAATGTGCGCCAGCTCGTTCCAGGCGTGCCAGGCGTTCTTGCCAGTCAGGCCGCGCTCGCCGAGCAGGTGCCCGTGGTCGGTGGTGACGATGATGAGCGTGTCCTTGAAGGCGTTCTGGCGCGCCAATTCGTCCATCAGCTTGCCGAACCAGGCATCCATCATCGTGAGCGTGGCGGCGTATTGCCTGCGCAGGTGACGGGTGGCGGGGCTATCCTCATCCACCTTGTCATAGCCGCTCCAATTGTAGAGCGGGCCGTCCCAATCGTCGCCGTACATATCGAGATAGTGCTGCGGGCAGTCGAACGGCTCGTGGGGATCAAAGACTTCCACCCACAGCAGATAGTTGTCCGCGCCCTCGTTCGCCTGGAGCCAGTCAATGGCACCCTGGAAGGTTTGCGGCGTCGAGTAATCGGCCTCCGTCTTGAACGCCAATTGATTCTTCGCATACTGCGCGCGCCACTGCCCCAGATGTTCCGGCTCCTCCGGTGGCGCCACCCGCGAGACGAACGCATCGGCCTCCTGCCCACGGTGCAAGGCCCAGGTGTTGAACGGGCTATGGTAATTTTCGCCGCCGACGTGGAAGTAGTGGTAGTGGTCGGTTTCCATGTGACAAAAGACCCCAGCCTTATCGCGCAGCAGGTGCGGGAACGGCACATCGAACGGCTCCATGCCGCCCCACTCGCGCTCGAGGAAGTTCAGCCGCCCGGTGAGCATATCGCGTCGCGCGGGCATACACGGCGCAGAGCCGATCCAGTGATTGTCGAAGATCACCGACCGCTCGGCAAACCGCGCCAGATTCGGCGCAATCACCCAATCGTTGCCGTACATCGGCAAGTAATGGCGGTTCAGCGAATCGGATAGGATGACGATTGTTTTCATAGTTGCACTCCTACAAAATATGGTCAGCAGATTAAGCAGATTTAGCAGATAAAGAAAGCAAAAATCCGCTAAATCTGCTGACAGAAATAGCACCTCAGGCAAAAAACTCATAGCGGCGCGTCCATCGCTGCGTTTCGCCGGGCCGGACGTTGAGTGGGACGAAGATTTCGGCGCTGGCGACGTGGCTTGCACCCCACAGCACTACACGGGCCGGCGCAAAGTCGTCGAATTCGCGCATCCCCACGCCGGTCGGTTCGTGGACAAGCTCCCATTGCGCAGCGTCGGTCTTGGAGAATCCCAGCGGACGGCAGTAGAAATTGCCTTCAGGCGTCGCCTTCCAACGAATATCGCCACCCTGCACGTCGAGGACGGCCACAAGTTGCGCCATACGTTCGGCGGCCGGTCCCTCCGGCGCGGCAAAGTGGATGGCGTAGGGCAAACGCAGCCGGTACGCCGGGCCGATCGCGTGTTCGTCAACGCGCACAAAGTTGTGGACATACTCCGTCGTCACAATCGGTTTTGTGCCCACGTTATCAAGTGCATAGGCAATCGTCATCCCGGCGCCTTCTACCGTGACCGTTTTGGTCACGCGGACGGCATACCCCCGGCACTCCACCGGTTCAACGATGAACGTCACACGCGCGGCCTCTGTCGTCACGTGAATAGGGAACGGCGCGACGATCTCGTAAGGCCGGAAGAAATTATACGGCTGTTCGTCCGGGCGCGCCAGCAGGCCGATACCCAGCTTGGGGAACGGCTCGCCCGGCTGCGTCTCGTCGTAGCCGATGACCTCCTCAATACCGAACTCGCCACACAGCCCCACCCCGCCGGTCCCCTGCCCCGGCGTGAACGATTCCGGCACGCAGAACGTGTGTCTATCGTCCAAAGTCACCTGCGTGATGAACGCCGACCAATCAAAACGCGAGCCGCGGTAAATGCTTCCCGGCTGGGCGATCTCGACCGTCAGGCGATCGCTATGCAAAACGATAGGGGCATTTTCTGTCGGTTCCATGTCACAACTCCTTCGGTGATTTTTTTGTCAGCAGATTAAGCGAATTGAGCAGATTTTTTGCGAATTTGTGCAGAAAGTAGAAAAAGTAAAGTCAGCAGATTAAGCAGATTGAGCAGATTGAGCAGATTTTCTGACTCTATGGGGAAATCTGCTTCTGCTCAATCTGCTGACCAAAATGCAACATCAGTTGCCCAGGCGACCGCTAAATAACCTGCGCCATCAACTCATGAATCTCCAACGGCGCGGGACGCTCCGAATCGCGCGTCAGCGACAACGCGCCACGCGGACACGTATTGACGCACACCCCACATCCCATACAGGCCGCCGCATCCACGATCACATGCCCATCCCGCAATGCCAGCGCGCCAAACTGGCACTTTTCGACGCACGCGCCGCAGCCCACGCAGCGTTCCTCATCCACCTGAGAGATGTAACCCGATGAAATCAGCATCGGGACGCCGTTTCGATGCGCCTGCATCGCGCCACAACAGCAGGAACAGCAATTGCAGATCGCGTAGAAACGTTGCAGCATCGCGTCCTTGAAGAAAGCATGGTGCACGTGCCCACGCCTGTCCTCGGCCTTGAGGATGTCCACGGCTTCATCCGGCGTGATGCGGCGCGCGTGGTCGGGCTGGTGTTCGAGGACAAAACTGGCGAACGGTTCACCCACAATGAGGCACACGTCGAGCGGCAAACACGGATGTTCGCGCGCCATCCGGCACGGACAATCCAGCACGACGAGGTGATCGGGATGCTGCAACACAATGTCGCGGGCAACGGCAAAAGGGACAACGGATTCGGGGACGGTAAGGCGAACTTCTTCGTTCACCTGCACCAGCCGCGTCGCCGCCTCCAGCGGCACAACCTTGCCGTGGTAGGTATCGGCAATCGTGGGTGAAGCCGGTTCATGCCCGTTCCCGTGCTTGTGACGGCTCATCTCGCGGCGGCGGATCAGCCAATCGGCCAATTGCGCCAGCGGACGCAACAGGCGCGGCGGATTCACCGCCGTCCCGATGTAGAAATAAGGCCAGCGTCCATAAATGTACCCGTGGATAAAATCAAACAGCGAGAAACCGGGAGTCCGACGCGCTTCTTTGATAAGTGCTCGGGTCGATGATTTCATGAACACCCCCTTAAGAGTCTCAACGGATGAAACGGATTCAACGGAAAGTGATCCGTTAAAATCCCTTGAGATGTAGACACTTTCCCCTCCCGTCTAGTAGACCTGTCAGGTCTGGTGAATCTGTTCTACAATTTCCGCTGCCAGGTCGTAGCGGTTGAACGCGGGCATCAGGTAGATACCGCCGGCCCAATCGCGGATCTGGGCGATCAGCTCCAGCGCGATGCGCACGCCCTCGCGCGGTGAATCCGAGCCGGCCGCTTCCAAACGCTCAAAAAACTCCGGTGCAATGGTGATCCCCGGCACTTCATTGTGCAGGAAACGCGCATGTTTCACACCGTACAACGGCAGGACGCCGACCAGCACGGGCTTATCCAGCGGCCCGTACTTTTCCGCGTACTGGTCAAGGAACGCCCGCGCCGTCGCCGGATCGTAGACCGGCTGCGTGAGGAAGAAATCCGCGCCTGCCTGCAGCTTGCGCCGCAGCACCTTCATCTCATTGTCGGGATCACTCGACGTAAGGTTGAGCGCCGCACCCACAAAAAACGTCGTCGGCTGCCCGATGTCACTACCGGCATAATCCACGCCGGTGTTGAACTTTTCCTTAATGAGTTGAATCAATCCCGTAGAGGTGAGGTCATAGTTGTCCATCGCTTGCGGATAATCGCCGATGGACGTGGGATCGCCCATCACCACAAAGACGTTGCGGATGCCCAAGGCATGCGCGGCCAGCAGATCGCCCTGCACCCGCAGCAGGTTGCGCCCGCGAATGGGGAAATGCAGCGTCGCTTCGACGCCCACCTTGTCCTGGATCAAGGCACACACGGCCCAGGGACTCATCCGCATCCGCGCCATCGGGCTGTCGGCCACGTTGATGACATCGGCACCGGCTTCGGAGAGCAACGTCGCGCCCGCCAACAGCTTGTGCGTAGAGAGACCGCGCGGCGGGTCCATTTCCACGGCGATGACAAACTCACCGGCGCGCACTTTCTGCGAAAAGACCGAAGGCTGATCGGGAGCAATGTCGCCGCGCACCGGTTGCAAGACGGCCGCGCGTTCAAGGGGCGTACATACCACCGGTGGCCCCGCATCCAATGCCGCACGCAGCGCCGCGATGTGCGCAGGTGTCGTGCCACAGCAGCCACCGATAAAGTTGGCACCGGCCTGGCAGAAGGCCCAGGCATACTCGCCGAAGTACGCCGGCGTGGCCGGGTACATAATCCGCCCGGCGACCTGCTCAGGCCAACCGGCATTCGGCTTCACCCAAAAGCGACCTTCCGGCACAGCTTCCCGCATCTGCTGAACAAGGCGCACAAGTTGCGCCGGGCCACCGGAGCAGTTGACGCCGATGACGTCCGCGCCCGCTTCGTACAGTCGTCGCGCCACTTTCGCAGGTGAATCGCCCAACAGGGTGCGATCGTCGCGGGTAAAGGTCATCGAAGCAACAACCGGCAGATCGCAAAGCGACCGTGCGGCCGCAATCGCTTCTTCCATTTCGTAAAGATCGGTCAGCGTCTCAATTACCAACAGGTCAACGCCCGCTTCCACCAGCACGGTCATCTGCGCCGTGAATGCCTCGCGGGCCTGTTCCTTCGTCACCCGTCCAAACGGCACAAGATGAACGCCCAGCGGGCCGATGTCCCCCGCCACCAGCACATCTTTGAACGACGCCGCCACGATGCGCCGCGCCAAATCTACGCCGCCCCGGTTGATCTCGGTGAGTTTATCGGCCAGGCCGTGCATCGCCAGCTTGTAGGGGTTCGCGCCGAATGTGTTGGTGAGGATGATCTGCGCGCCGGCTTCGATGTAAGCGCGGTGGATTTCCCCCACAAGCGCGGGACGGCTCAGGTTCAATTCGTCGAAGCACGTCCCAAAGGGAACGCCGCGCCCGTGCAGCATCGTCCCCATCGCCCCGTCGGTGAGCACCGGGCCGGTAGTTTTCGCCAATAATGTCAATAGCTTTTCTCTAGACATGGTTTCCTCTCAAAGATGCAGGATGCAGGAATCTTGTCTCTGACTCCTTACTCCTTACTTGCTGAACCGCCTCCATCATATTCCGCAACGCCGGGATGACTTCGTCCCAGGCGCGGGTCTTGAGGCCGCAATCGGGGTTCACCCAGATTTGCTCCGGTTTGAGATGCTGGACAAAGCTCGCCAGCTTCCCGGCGATGAACGCCACGGTCGGCACGACGGGGCTATGGATGTCGTAGACACCGGGACCGACTTCGCGGGGGTAGCCATACTCGGCCAGGGCACGCAGCATCTCGTCGCCGCTGCGCGCGTTCTCGATGGAGATGACATCCGCATCCAGCCGGTCAATGGCGGGGAGGATGTCCTGGAATTCGGAGTAGCACATGTGCGTGTGGATTTGCGTCTGCGGCGCTGCGTGGCCAACTGTGAGGCGAAAGGCGTCCACGGCCCACGTCAGATAGGCATCCCAGCGGTCGGGCTTGAGCGGCAGGCCCTCGCGCAGCGCCGGTTCGTCCACCTGGATCGCGCGCGCGCCGGCCGCTTCCAGGTCGGCGATTTCATCGCGCAGCGCCAGCGCGATCTGGTAGGCGATGATGTGACGCGGCACATCGGCGCGCGGGTACGACCAGTTGAGAATCGTCACCGGGCCGGTGAGCATCCCCTTGACGGGCTTCTGCGTGTACGACTGCGCCACGCGGAACTCGCGCACGGTCATCGGCTGTGGGCGGCTGACGTCGGCGTAGATGATCGGCGGGCGCACGTAGCGGCTGCCGAAGCTCTGCACCCAACCGTGCTGCGTGAAGGCAAAGCCCGTCATCTTCTGCGCGAAGTATTCGACCATGTCGGTGCGCTCGGATTCGCCGTGGACGAGCATGTCCAGCCCCAGCCCATCCTGCACGCCGATTGTGTAGCCGATGAAGGCGTCAATGCCGGCTTCGTACTCGGCCTGGCTAATCTCGCCCTTGTTGAAGCGCGCGCGCAGGCGGCGCACCTCCGGCGTCTGCGGGAACGAGCCAATCGTCGTGGTGGGGAACGGCGGCAACTGCACTTGCAGCGGACGGCGCTCGGCATAGGGCAGCGCGCGGGTGAAATCTGAGGGTTGCAGGGATTCGATCCGCGACCGGACAGCAGGATCCGCGGGCGCGAAGGCGTGGAATTCAGCCCAGGGTGCGTCCATACCGCCGGTTTCACCGGTTGCCAGCAGTCGCACTTCCGCCAGTTTCTCCTCGGCGAAAGCGAGCACACCGCGCAGCGCAGCGGGCAGCGCCTTCTCACGCGCCGCCGTGTAGGGGACGAACTGCAACGATGACGACGGGCCGATGCGCATCTGTGGCGCGTAGCCGCGCAAGGTTTCCAGCAGCGCCAGCGTTTCGGCGGGGCGGACACGCCACACGCTGCGCGCATCCACCACACCCGCGCCGAGCGTCTTCTCCTGCGGCCAGCCGTGCGCCTGAATGAGCGCCAGATTGTCGCCGCGCGTGAAATCAAGCGAGATCACGTCCACAGGCAAGGCGGCGATCCAGGGGTAATTCTCGCCCAAATCGTCGAAGTAGGTCACGAGATTGAGCGGCACGCCAACTTTGGATAACTCCGCGTAAGCCTTTTCGACGTGCGGGCGCAATGCGGCAGCATCGCCGAACACGAGCGCCGGTTCGTGGAGTTGTACTTCGGTCACCCCCAATGCCTTGAGTTCGTCGAGCAGTTGGCGATAGAGCGGCAGCAGCGCGGACAACATCTCGCCGAAATCCACGGAGAGCCGCGCCAGGCGCAGCAGCGTCACCGGGCCGAGCACAATCGGCGCGACATGCGCGCCCAACATGGCCTGCGCCTCACGGATGAGCGCCAGAAAATCGCCGAAGTTCGCCTGGGGTGTGATGCTTGCGTCAATCTCCGGGGCCAGATAGTGATAGTTGGTGTCGAACCACTTGGTCATATCGAGCGCCGGGATGCCGGGAACGCCACGCGCCATCGCAAAGTAGCGGTCCAGTCCCGATAGGTCACGGAAGCGCGGCGGAATCAAATCAAAACGGACGCTCCAATCCAGCACGTGATCATAGAGCGTTTCCATGCCCACACCGATCAAATCAATGCCTGCGGCTAATTGCGCGCGCCAGCCCTCGCGCGTCACCTCAGCGAAGGTCGCCAGCAACGTGTCGCGGTCCAGCGCGCCCTGCCAATACGCCTCCAACGCCCGCTTCATCTCGCGGTTTTTGCCGATGCGTGGGTATCCCAGTGTTTGTGTGATGTTCATAAAGTTCCCCCCTCATATCACAATTTTACGATTCTTGTCTGGTAAAATCGTGAAGGCAGTGTACCTTAAGGCGAAAAGTTGTCAATTCCCCCGACTTGACAACCCTCCTCGAACAAAGACAATAGTCAGGTAGTCGGGTAGTCAGGTAGTCAGATAGTCAGATGGTCAGATAGTCAGATGGTCAGGTAGTCAGGTAGTCAGGTAGTCAGATGGTCAGATGGTCAGGTAGTCAGGTAGTCAGATAGTCAGGTAGTCGGGTAGTCAGGTAGTCAGATAGTCAGATGGTCAGATAGTCAGATGGTCAGTTGGTCAGATAGTCAGATGGTCAGATAGTCAGATAGTCAGATGGTCAGGTAGTCAGATCGTCAGATCGTCAGATCGTCAAATCGTCAGATAGTCAGATGGTCAGGTAGTCAGATAGTCAGGTAGTCAGATAGTCAGATGGTCAGATAGTCAGATGGTCAGTTGGTCAGATGGTCAGATGGTCAGATAGTCAGATAGTCAGGTAGTCAAATCGTCAGATCGTCAGATCGTCAGATCGTCAGATAGTCAAATCGTCAGATCGTCAGATAGTCAGATAGTCGTTGTCAAGCGATTTTCAGACTATCCGACTCCCTGACTACTCGACTACCTGACTACTTGACTATCCGACTCCCTGACTACTCGACTACCTGACTACTCGACTACCTGACTACTTGACTATCCGACTCCCTGACTACTCGACTACCTGACTACTTGACTATCCGACTACCTGACTACTCGACTACCTGACTACTTGACTACTTGACTATCCGACTACTTGACTATCCGACTACCTGACTACTCGACTACTCAACAGGAGGATTTTGTATGGCACTCTCGAAAGAAAAACGGAAGGAATTACTGGCGTTGTTTGCGGATCTGCGCGTGGCGGACGTCCGCGACGGGATGGACTGGCTGATGC
>ENA-UOWE01001143-UOWE01001143.1-activated-sludge-metagenome-genome-assembly--contig:-NODE-1143-length-34271-cov-5.763327_pt1 | contig 34271 bp, 22 predicted proteins | sample MGYA00249841_ERZ761562 | MGnify/ENA primary metagenome ERZ761562 (study PRJEB28883, sample SAMN05720200) | activated sludge metagenome | isolation source: Anaerobic digester | place: Japan...
TTATGGTATCGGTACTGTAACAGGAGGTGTTGCCGGCATTCATCTCTTTCCATATGAATTGATATACACCAAATTGGGTTACGGATACAGTTGCATTGGGACTTGTGCTCGGAACAAAAGTCGGCGTTCCCGGATTGGTCATTATGTTCATCCATAAACCACTTGGATTATCAAGACTCCATGTGCCTATATTGGTATAGTTTAAACCGCATACTGCTGTATCAACTCCACCATGAGCTACAGGTATTTCATAAAATGTTACTAAAACGGAGTCGACATCACTACAGCCCGGACCATTGGTCGCATTCCAATAAAAATATACCGGGCGTTGGCTGTTTATGAAAAAGCTCGGAATGTTGCTCGCATCTACCGTCGGATTATAGGGTATATTACCACTTTGATTTATTATCATTCCGGGTACATTACACGTCCAATAAGCAGATACAATTCCACTGCCTATCGTGTCTGCGTTGAGTTGCGTGGTCCTTCCGCATACGGATTGAGTCGTTCCTGCTTCAGCCTTTGGAGGACGAACAAAAGTTATAACGACATCATCCGTACCACCGCATATGCCGTTAAAAGCATGCCACGTTAATGTTACTTGGTAATACGATTGTCCTTGCGGAATGTTGGGTAGCCATATCTGTGCATTCGGATCGGCTGAGTTGGGGGTATAAATTAGGTTGGTTGAGGAGGTCCAATAACCCGGATAGGTTCCATCAGCATTTAAATGTGCATATTTACCGCAACCAATAGTGTCAATTCCGGCATTGGCATTCGGTACAGCTAAAAGTTCTATTTGAACCGTATCCCTACTTACACAGTTGCCGTTTTGTTCTGTCCATATAAAGAAATAAGTTCCATAACCCGTCGTTCCATGTGCCGTTGCATTCGGAGAATGTACGTCGCTAAAGGTTGCCGACATAGGAGCTAATACTGACCAAGTCCCCGTAGCACCGGAAATACTCGGAATGGCATTTAATGTGTAATCTAAACCGCATATCTGATCTTTATTCCCTGCGTTTGCTATCGGTTGAGCTGTGAAATTTATTACTACAACATCCGAAGAATCACAAGCACCACTCACTTCATGCCATTGGAAAGTGTAAGAACCAGGAGTACTTACGGTTACAGCTGAATGATTTGAAGTAGGATTAGAAAATTGAGCTGTACCAGGTCCACTCAATAAAGACCATGTTGCTACATTTCCAGGGGCAGCATGGTCAGCTGTCATGGTGTATGTTAACCCACAAATACTTGCATCAGCACCTGCATTGGGATTCGGTGTTAAACAGCAATTGGGTGTACTAGCATCAAGTACTTGAACATATTGACTTGATACTGAAGAAACACATCCGGTTTGAGTATTAGTAACCTGAAGTGTAATAACTTGTGGTCCTAATGTACTCCACGACACCTGATGAGGACCGGCACCAGTACCGGGAGTTGCTGTTCCTGTTCCCCAGTTCCATGAATAAGAATATGGTCCTGAACCACCTGTAAACTGAACAGTACTTTGGTCAGTTATGCAAATAGGACTAGTTGCTGTAAAGGTGTTGGGAGGAAGAGGATTCACCACTACCTGGTGCGTTATGGTATCGGAAACGCAACCATTGGTGCCGGTTACAAACAAACTGGCTGTATATGTTCCGGATGTATTATATGTTATGGTATGAGGTCCCTGGCTAAATGCTGTACCGGGATTGCCATTTGCAAATTGCCATACAAACTGATTTCCACCTGTTCCGGTATACGTTGCCGTTGCCGTTTGACCTTCGCAAATTGCAGGTGTTAAAGAAAAGGTGGCAGTGGGAATGGCTTTAAATTCAACTTGAATGGTATCACTACAACTAATTCCATTACTATTTGTAATTGTCCAGATAAGATTATACGTTCCGGGAGCATTGGCTGTAATAGCAGTAGTTGGAGAGTTAATATCTGCAAAAGTAATACCGGATGCAGGATTCCAGTGAGTATTGACATCACCGGGTGATTCAATGGCATTTAATGTAGCATTTAAACCACAAACGCTTATGTTTGAACCGGCATTGGCAAAACAAGCATTGCATGGTGAAGGAGCTGTATAACTAACTGTATAACTACATGTTGTGGCATCTGAAAACTGTGCAAAAAGTGTATGTTGAGCACCATTAGAATTTATTCCGTTTAATGTATATGATAATGGACTAGTGAACGGCGCATTAAAAGTTTGGCTTACACCGCTTTGCTGATCAATAATAGTTAGCGTTCCGGTTTGCGGAGGTCCATTAAAAACAATAGTACCTGTAACGGAATATTGGTTTGTTTGCGGATTACAAGCTCCAACCGTATATGTAATGTTCGTCATATCACAATATACGATAGCGCAGTTTGTTGTTCCATGATTCGGATCGCTTAAATTAGATTGTGAAAAATTGATGGTACCGGGTTGATTTGAATAATTTGTTATACAAAGTAAATAAAATTGCCCATGAATCGCATTAGAAATATGTACTGTTTCGTAATAAGCAGGGTCATAACTACAATCGACCATATTGCCGGAAGGATAAAAAGTAGGATTGGAGGTATTATTTGGGCAACTTGAACAATTAGCCGTTAATTGGGCTGTACATGGACTAACAGGATCATTAAAAGGTCCCCAACATACAAAGTCGATGTCGTTTCCTGTTGGAGAGTTCATATAAATTGAAATAGGACCGGATTGGTCTATTTGTAAAAAATACCATATGGGATTAGGGCGAGTGTACAAACATCCGTAGTTTGGACCGGACTCCGCTTGGGTATTTGTGTTCATAGGAAAAGCATAAGTAGAGTCGGTACAAAATGGATTTGCCGTGTTACAAGTTGTTGCAAACTGACCAAACATATTGAAAGTCAGCAAAAACAAAGAACCAATAAAAAAGATTTTCTTTATCATAACTTATTATTTTTGACGTTGAATAAATTCGTTTCTTTCTTCTAATGCTTTTTTTAGCTTATCTTTTAGCATTGCAACATTACCGTTAAATAGATTCTCAGAATAATTGTTAAAATATAAACTCTGCATTTTTGCTTCAATATTATAAATATTAAAATTATAGTAGTCAATACATGCAGGATTACCAGACTTTTCAGTTACCTGATAATTTTCGAGTAATTTATTTTTTTTCAATTCTATTTCATTTAACGACAGTAAATCTTCTGTATAAATCTTTTTAAATGCAGGTGTATATATCTCCTTTAACTTTAAATCTGTAAACAACTTTCTGGATGCTTCCACCGTAAGCGGGGCTTTAAATTCAACTAAAAAATAATCAAAATTGTTTTCTTTAGTTTGATTAAATTTCGAAACTTCTGAAACATTCTCTAGGTTTGAAATAAAGTAGTTTAAATAGCCATCGGTTGCATTTTCTAAATAAACTAATAATTTTGAAGGTTGCTCACTATAAAAATTGGAAGGGAATTTAACAATAACTCGCGGATTAGATTTTTGAGCACTTACTGAAAGGCTCAATATTAAAATAAAAAAGGTTATTCGTTTCATAATTTATGATTTAGTTTCTAGAAGACATTTTAAGGGCATATTTAGTTGCCCAAAGATATATTTTTTTTGCAATATTTTTTTATTTTTTCTATTGCCGGAGTATAACCTTTATTTTTTGCTGTTTCATATGCATCACATGCTAAATTATTATGCCCCATTGCATATTCAGTTTCTCCCAACCAAAAATACACCTCACCATTTTCAGGATTCAAGTCTCTAACTTTAGTAAAATCTATTAACGCTTTTTCATAATTTTTAGCAGCAAAAAATGCATAACCACGCTCAAAAATAGGTTGAATTGCTAAAGGATTTTTATCCAGGTATTTATTATAATAAACAATAGCTGAATCGAATGACTTTGCTTGCAAAAACACCCACGCTAAGTTATACGTATTAATAATAGAATCGGGAAAGAGTTTATTTACTTTATGAAAATGCAAAACTGCCTGATTATTATTCTTTAAATACGTACAGCAAAATCCGGCGTTCACTAAGGCAATATAGTCATTAGGAACAACAGACAGAACTCGATTGTAATCTATTAAAGCTTGAGAAAACTGTTTTGTTTGATAATAAGCCCAAGCCCTATTTTTAATTACCTCTACTAACGAACTATCAAGCGATATTGCTTTTGAATAATACTCAATAGCAGCGTTAACATCATTTTTTAACAAAGAAATATAACCAAGACTATTATATGGCAATGGCGACATTGGATTTAATTCTATCGATTTGTTTATATTGGATATGGAATGTTCGATATCGCTTTTTGTCAAATATAACCAGCCCAGCGTATGGTAAGCATCTGCATAAAATTTATTTATAGAAATAGCTTTTTGCGCGTAATAAATAGCACTGTCTATGTTTCTTATTTTTAAGTCGTTGGCATATAGCATCGATTTTTGTAACAGTGCTTTAAAATTTTGAGGATATTTTAAAAGTGCCTCGTTATATAATGACATTGCCGTAGCATATTTTCCGATTTGCTCATAAATTTGTCCTTTGGTAACCAAAAACATGGATACATCTTCATTGGTTGTGGAACGACGAATCCCCTCCTCAATATTCTGAAAAGCCAATGAAATATTTTTCAAAGCTAAATTTGATAAGGCTTGATTTAAATATATTTGAACATCATTTGGATTATATTGTTTTGCTTTTAAATAACAATAATTAGCATTTTGATATTTTTTATTCTCTAAATAATAACTACCTAAATTTACCCATGCAAAAGAGGTAGTTGGCTCTTTTAAAATAACATCTTTAAAAAGTGTTTCCGTATTTTTCCATATTAAAGTTCTATTATAAGTTAATATGGAGAATAATATCAATAAAGATGTAAAAAGTAATGGTCTTATCTTCTTTCTTTTTTCAATAAGTACTTCAACCAACATTGTACTTGAAATGATAAGCCCTAAATATGCTAAATAACTATAACGTTCGGCCACAATCAAACGACCTTCAATAGGGATAAAATGCAGTACAATTGAAATATTTAATAAAAAGAAAAATATTCCAAATAAAATCCAGTGTTTATTTCTTAAACTTGATTTTATCACTATAAAAATTGTAGCAATGATAAAAAACCATGTTAAAATATACCATCCCCATTCTTTCCATAGCTCCAATCCAGAAAATATTGGGTATTGATGAATGGCTAATTGCTTAAACGGGAATATAAACTGCTGAATATAAAAGAATAAAGAATATCCAGAAAATACAATTCTATCTGAAAAATTCATAAATGAAGAACCCGTCCAAAACCACAACCATCTATAATAAAATGCTAAAGTAATTATAACAACAATAATACTTAGCAATATTGCTGGTTTAAATTTTATTAACCATTTAACATGTATCTCTTTTTTAAAATAAAAATAATAAATCGCAGCAATGAATAGAGCTGAATACCATATTTTAAAATGCGATGATAATAAAACCCATGAAAAAACGATTAAATGAAAAACAATTGCTTTTATACGAATTCTTCGATACATAAAATAATCTAACAGAATACAGGAAAAAGGCAATAGAATTCCTTGAACCTTTGAAAAGCCGGATAGCCAAGCCATTATAATGTATAAAAGTAAATATTTTACTTTTTCCCTGTTTATCCATGTTAAATAAAAATTAAGCCCCCACAGGAAAAAGAAGGTAAATAACAAATCTTTCCACTCGGAAATCCAAGCTACTGACTCTATTCTTAATGGATGCAATGCAAAAATCAATACCGATCCCATTACTACAAAGCTCGAAAAATTCATTTTCTTTAAAAGCATGTAAACAGACCAAATATTTAACAAATGAAACAATATCGAACTCAAATGATAAACAAAAGCCTTATCCGAAAAAAAATGATAAACAAAAGAATAGACTGTTAAAGGAATAAATGTAAAGCGTTCATAGAAAAAATTATGCTTACAATTTTCCCAATTTAAAATCTTAACATATATATTGTTTATAATTTGCTTATCATCGTCCCAATAAACAAAATCAAAACTCAAAATAGTGAAGTACGAAAAAAAAGTGGCCAACAAAATAACCACTAACCAAAACCAGTTCTTAGACAAAATTTTGTTCATTCTTCATTTTATTAAATAATTCTAAATATTTTTCTGCTACCAGCGACCATTGATAATTAGTTTGTATTTTTAAACGATTTGCCTCACGATGCAAAGGTACGTTTTTATTGAATATCAACATTCTAAACAACCTCGTTAATTCGTCCTTTGTTTTAAAGTACAATGCATTCTCTTCTAAAATGAAACGATGAAAATCATTATCGAGGGCAATAATCGTATTACAATAAGCCATACTTTCTAATAACGAAGGATTCGTTCCTCCAACCGTATAAGCATGAATGTATGCCAATGCCTTATTTCTATAATAATTCAAAACATTTTCATCATATTCATTCTCTAAACACCTTATTTTATCTGATTTACAAGCTACTCTTTTATTTGTAAAAATATATAAATATGCTTCTATACCGGATTCAATAAAAGACTGGCAAACTAATTCAATATTATTTTCCTTTTCATTCCTTGCAATTACCAGAAAAAATGGCTTATCAATATTTTCATTTAGAAATACGATATCATTCAAATGACAGCCATAAGCTATTTCAAAAACGTCTTTTTTATATTTTTCCAGATAATATTTTTTTAATATCGGATGATCTACAACCAAAAAATGCATGTTTTTTACTACCTGCTTCTCTGTATATCGAATCATTGAACGAACGAACAAGTTCCATTTTTTACGCTTCCATTCCCACCCGTCCATATGAACCACTATTTTTGTTTTATATTTTTTATATCGCAACAGAGCCAAGTATGAACTTACATAACCACACACCAATACTACATCCGATTTTTCTTTTAAAGCATTTTTCAACGAAAGATAATCGTATAGTATCTGACTAAAACCGTTGAAAATCGAAGGACAAAATATCTTTTTCAAATGAACACCTTTCCATTTGTCAATCTTTTCTTTTCTATACGAAGGAGTATATACCCATACGTCGTGCCCGTATTTGGTTAATTCTATTGACAAATATTGAGCAAATTGCTCAAATCCACCATAATTATTTGGAATTCCTCTCGTACCGACAATAGATATCTTCATTTTTTCTTTAAATAATTATGATAAAACCATAAAAATGGCCTAAATAATATATAAAAACCAAATAAATAACCGGGGAGCGGCATTGTTTTCCAATCCTCCAAATTGGTCATGGGTGCATACCAACAATAAAATTTATACGTTAGCGAACTTTTTAACAATGATAAAAAATAGGCACGTTTTATTCTTTTAATACCTTTAAAGCTTAAATAATTTTCCCTTTGCTCAATGGATTTCAATGCCAATTTATATATTTTACTTTCTTGTTTGTTTAAACTTTTATGATTCGGAATGGGCGTTTCAAAAAAATTAATTAAAAATTGAATCGATACATTAACCATTCGCTCATCATCAAAAGCGCAGGTATATTCATCAAACTCCTGCCAATTTATTTTATTTTGTCGAACCAACGTATCCATATCCGACAACCAACCTAATTTGTGCCAATGATGCATGGCAGCATGTATCATTAAATAATGAAGAAGAACCTCAGGTTTGTAATGAGGCAAAAGATCATCGTTAAAATTGTTTATTATGTTATTAAAAAGAATCTCACTATTTTTCATTAGTGACAAAGGAACGAAAAGCTGCCAATGCAATTCGACTAATACTTTTTTACTTGTATGATAATACGAAAAATGATGAAGGTGATTCTTAATTTGTCGTAACTGAATTTCATTCAAATCAAAATCGGGTTTTACCCGCTTATAACCCAAACTCAACAAAAGATCGTGAGTGATTGAAAGACAAGAAAAATCTACAAAAATATCCAAATCACGAGATGCTCTTATTAATGCATCGCCGTATAATTGCTCAGAAAGTGCTAAACCTTTATATAAAAATAATTTAATATTTTTTTCTTTTGCCAAATTCCAAATTGAACGCCATTCACTATACAATAAAAGATTACTCTGCTTGTTTTTTTTAAGTTCATCCATTAAGTTTGGCAAAATAAACGATTTTTCTAAGGTATTTTTTTCCAATAGCTTAAAATAAAACCAATGCTGCAATGAATGATATAAAACAACGTCGATAAAATCAGCATCATGATATTGATTTTCAACTAAATAACCTTTTATTTTATCTTCACTAACCAATTAAAAAAATAATTATTGACAAATATACACGATAAATTATTATTTTTAAACTTTAAAAAAATACCGATTTATGAGGGCTAATATATTAATATTCATCCTGTTAATTTCATTATTAACATCCAGCGTTGAAGTTTCGTGTCAATCGGAAAACGAAAATAAAATAAAAAGTATAGAAAATAGAATAAAATTTTTGGCAGATAGCCAGGTAGAATATTATAAACAATTGGAAGGTGTAAAGTATAAGTGGATTCAAGAACAGCTAAAAAAATATGCTATTCCGAAGATTGATGAAGAAGGTTTTTTAGTTTACCATTCGGCCATGGCACTTTTTTATATCGACAAATATGGTCAATCGAAGTGGGTAGCCCATATGATTTTGCCTGATATCGCTACCGGTGTAGAGACAAGAACCAACGATTTCAGACAAGACAGCATGGTCTCGGTTGGAACACCCGATAAAATAGATTATTTCAATTCCGGCTACGATCGCGGTCATTTAGCTCCATCGGCCGATTTTAGATGGTCACGAAAAGCGCTAAGTGAATCTTATTTCTATTCCAACATGTCACCCCAAAAGCCTGAGTTTAACAGAGGCAAATGGTCACAAGTAGAAGATTTTTTCAGACAATATGTTTTACACACCGGACATGCCATCTTTATCGTTACGGGTGGCTTATTAAACGATACCATCAAAAAATCAATCGGAATTAATAAACGAATTAAAGTTCCTCCTTATTTTTATAAGATAGCAGTTGATTTAGAAGCCAAACCAGCCCGTGCCATTGGCTTTTATTTATTAAATGGAACCAATACAAAACCTATTACTGCTTATACGCTACCTATTGACAGCATTGAGAAAAAAACGGGAATTGATTTTTTCCCATTGCTCCCCGATACACTCGAAAACAGAATTGAAACAATGAACGACATTAGTCTTTGGCAATCAAAAGAAACTAAAGGTAATGTAAAACCTTTAGAACCCGAAGAAATGCCCAAAGGTGCCATTAATACCATCGATGCCGAAAAATTTGTGGATAAAAAAGCCACCGTATGTGGTACGGTCGTTGCTACAAGAGTTTTAAAAGACAACAAAGGTGTTGTAGTTAATTTAGACCAACGATTTCCCAATAATCTTTTTTCGTTTACCATTTGGCAAAGCAATATTCCCAATTTCAGCTACGAACCTGCTACATTTCTTATTAACAAAAAAATATGTATAACCGGCACTATCTCGCTTTATAGAGGGAAACCCACCACTGAAGCAAGAAATGAAAAAGCCATCGAAATTATTTCAGACGAAAAAGAATAATAACTTTTAATCTAATAATTACGTACTAAGAAAAAAATTTAAATGTTTCGACTCTTCCATATCAAATCAATGCTCATTTTTACGCTTTGCTTTTATTTATTTAATTTAGCGTATCCACAAACATTTCCACAAAACAAAAAAAAGCTACTTAAAATAGCTCAAAGCTACTTTGACAACGAACAATTTGATAGAGCAATCCCCTATTTTTTAAAATTAGACAGCCTCGAACCCAATAAATTTGAAACCAATTATTATATCGGTGCATGTTATCTAAATTCTTCTTTCAATAAGACCAAAGGCATACCTTATTTAGAATTTGCATTAAAAAATGGCGAATCATTGCTTCCAAATGTTATTTTTTACGATTTAGCTACTCTATATCATTTAAATTATCAATTCGACGAAGCTATTCAGATGCTCAACACTTTTATTGCTAAAGCTCCCAAAAGTGAAGTACTGCTAAACAAAGCCGAAAGTTTATTGAAGAATTGTAAAAATGCAAAACAACTTCAGGCTACTGCTTCTAATATCGACATCATTAAATTAGACGATAAAATAAATACCGAAAATAGCGAAACTACCCCTTTTATTTCTGCAGACGAAAACCAGTTATTCTTTACCAGAACAAATTATCAAAATAATTCGGGAATTGAATTTGAAACAAAAAAAGAAATTTATCTGGCAACAAAGAACACAAACCAAGAATACGAATTAAAAAAGATTCCTATATCAGACGAACAAATAAAAGCCAATATTTCTCTTGCCGGCATTTCACCCGATGGTGAAACGTTGTTTTTTGCAATCGGAACTGAAAACAATGCGGACCTTTATGCTTGTAAATTAGAAAATGGGAAATACGGTTCCTTTATTAAGTTGCCGGATATTATCAATTCACAATATTCAGAAACCTCTATTAGCGTTAGCCCGGATGGAAGAACGTATTATTTCTCAAGCAACAGACCCGGAGGTTATGGAGGAAAAGATTTATACAGAGCCATACTCGACGATAAAAATGAATGGTCGGTGATAGAAAATCTTGGTCCATCTATAAATACGGAATATGATGAAGACTCACCCTTTATTCACCCGGATAATTTAACGCTATATTTTTCATCCAAAGGGCATACAAGTATAGGCGGATACGATATATTTTTTTCTAAAAACATAGATAAAAATGAATGGGAGTACCCTGTAAACATTGGTTTTCCTATTAACACACCCGGAGACGATATTGGTTTTGTTATTACTGCAGAAGGAAATAACGCTTACTTTGCATCCTCTAAAAATAATATCAATTATAAGTACGATATTTACAAAGCCATTCTGCATAAAACCATTCCTCTCACTCTTGTTAAAGGGATTATACGCGGTGGTGACCCTCCTAAACCGATAAAAGCAAAAATCAGAGTATTAGACAAAGAAACACAACAAATCATTAAATATGTTTACAATCCAAATCCCAATACCGGAAAATATTTAATGATTTTTCCACCCAACAAAAATTATGATATGATAATTGAAGCAGAAAACTACCTGCCTCAACTTGTTAATATCTATATACCCAACCAAACTTATTTTTACGAGCTTTATCAGGAAATTTTTTTAAAACAAGTAAAGGTTAACAAAAACGATACAGCTATTGGTCAAGAAATTAGAATTAGCAATACATTCTATGATATATATAAAACCGATATTACAGACAGCATTTTAAATGTCGAACAACAAATACGACAAAAACATGTGGACGAATTGCTAAAACTCGTTGAAAATATCATTTCTACCACTGATAGTATTTCTATTGAACAAATAGAAAAAACAACTTCAAAAGACAGCATTAACGATAAAAATAAAGTGATTCAAAACAGATATAACAAATTATTAGATTTAGTAGAAACAGCCATAGAAAAAACCGATTCAACAACGTTACAGCTTTTAGATGCCAATGCCATATATAACGATGTTACCAATAAAGTGTTTTTTTATGGTACCGAACCCAACGAACAAAAAATGTCGAAAATTATTATCGGCAGCGATACATTATACACGTTACCAGCCATAAACACTTCAAAACCATTTGAAATTAAAACACCATCCGTCATATCAATAAAACCCGACAGCATTAATAAACCAATTAAAAAGCAACCCGACTTTAAAAATTGCCCGGAAGAAAAAAGACGATATGTTTACATAAGTTATATTTACTACAAATCCGGACAATTCGAAATAGATAACAAATATTTCAATTCGTTAAAAGACATTATTCAGCTTGTTATTTTAAATCCTGAATTAGGTATTGAGATTAATGGATTTGCCGACCCCACCGGTAATCATGAAAAAAACATTGAATTATCGAAAAAAAGGTCGCTTTCTGTTGCTGAATATTTAATTAATAAACAAATATCGCCACGTAGAATCATAGTAAACGGGAAAGGTGAAATTGGTAATGAAAAAGAAGAAGATTTATCGCAAATGCGAAGAACTGAAATTAAACTTTTTGAAATTCTACAAAAAGACGAATAATGAGGACGTATACTATCATATTGTTTTTAACACTTTACTCTATTGCCAACACTTTAAAAGCGCAACAATTTACCGAATATGAGTTAAAATCGGCTTATTTATTCAACTTTGCAAAATTTATCGACTTCCCCGAAAACACATTTTCCTCAGCCAGAGACCCATTTCTTATCGGAGTTATTGGTAATGAAGCGTTTCTCGATGTACTTCAAACTGTAATAAAGGGCAAAACGATTAACGGAAGGAACATTATAGCTATCAATATCACTCAAACGGAAGACATTCAGAATTGTCAAATTGTTTACTTCTCAAAAACCACACGAAGTCAAACACTTATGTTTTTAGAATTCTTAAATGGTAAACCCGTTGTTTCGGTCGGCGATAATATTGAAGATTTCTGCCAAAGCGGTGGAATCATAAACTTTACACAACAAAACAGTGTTAAACGATTTGAAATTAACCCCAATGCCGCTCAGCGTGCTAAACTTAATATCAGTTCAAAATTATTGGCATTAGCAAGAATTGTAACCGATGTGGAAGTTAAGTTTTAAAAACATATCGTTTAAAAATAAAATCATTGCGGTTATTCTGCTGGTTTCATTCCTAACACAAATTGTTGGAGCTATTATTTATATAATTTTCGACAAAAAAGAATATGAGCAAAATACTATTCGAGAACTATTTATAATGGGCGATATTATTGCAAATAATTCCATAGCTCCCTTATTATTTAACGACCCTAACGAAGCAAGCAAAGTTCTTACATCACTTAGCACAAATCCGTTTATAAAAATGACATCCATATATACTGAAAATAAAAAACCTTTCGCCACAGTTGAAAATCAACCATCAATAAAATGCCCTACTCCCGTTTTTTTTAACCATGACACCATTCTTTCTACCGACTCAACATTTATTTTGGTTAAACCCATATTAGATAAAACAGAACAAAACAAAATAATCGGTTATTTATTTATCAACAGAGATTTAAAAGATTATTACAAACAACTACATCAAATTATTTTCGTAAATTTAATCATAGCCGTTTTACTTTTATTCTTTGCATTTATTATTGCTACACAATTGCAAAAAATAATTTCTCAACCCATTTTAAGATTATCGCATCTGGTAAAAAAGATTGCCCACAGTCGCGATTTTTCGATGAGAATTAATAAACGAGGTAATGACGAAGTAGGCCAATTAATCGATGTTTTCAATAACTTGCTCCAAACTATCGAAATTCAAAACAAAGAACTGGTAAAAGCAAAAGACGAGGCTATTAAATACGCACAAACAAAACAGCAATTTTTAGCAAACATGAGTCACGAAATTCGGACTCCCATGAATGCCATAATTGGTATGATAAACTTGCTTCAAAACACAAAACTAAGCCAAGAACAAAAAGAATATTTGAACCATATCAACTTGTCAAGCAACAACTTATTAATAATTATAAATGATATTTTAGATATTTCAAAAATAGAATCGGGAAAAGTCGTTTTTGAAAAACACCGATTTAATTTAAACGACACACTCGACAACCTACAAAAAATGTTCGAACCCAAAGTGAACGAAAAAGGCATTTATTTCAACATTTCAAAAGACCCCCAACTACCTGCATTTTGGTTAGGAGACCAAGTACGTTTAAATCAAATTCTAATAAATTTAGTAGGAAATGCTATCAAATTCACACTGGAGGGTGGCGTTTTGCTTCAAATTGAAACAAAAAAGAAGATAGATGAGACTCATTTCGAAGTCCTGTTTAAAGTGATCGATACGGGAATAGGAATACAGGCAGACAAAAAAGAACATATTTTTGAAAGTTTTACTCAAGCTTCGAACGATACAACACGCAAATTTGGAGGAACCGGACTGGGTTTGACCATAGCAAAACAATTGGTAGAACTTCAAAACGGAAAAATTTGGTTCGAAAGCGAAATAAATAAAGGGACTACATTTTATTTTTATCTTCCCCTCGAAAAAACAAATCCGCCTACTATAAGTGAAATACAAGCAAAAGCCGAATTCTCTTTAAGCAAAAATATTGACAAACAAATATTTAGCCGTTCTACTATTTTAGTCGCCGAAGACAATCCGCTAAACCAATTTCTTATTAAAACACTCTTAACAAAGCAGCATTTTCAAAACATACTCATCTCAAACAATGGAAAAGAAGCAATAGAGCTTTTACAAAAAAACGATGTACATTTAATATTAATGGATTTACATATGCCCGAAATGGATGGATACGAAACCACATCGTTTATTCGAACTAATTTTCCTGCACCCAAATCCAAAGTACCCATTATTGCACTTACAGCCGCCGTTATTCAAGGAGAAAAAGAAAAGTGTTTGTCAATTGGAATGAATGATTACATTTCAAAACCATTCAATCCCAACGAATTATTTGAAAAAATCATTTTTTTCTTAGAACAAAAAGAATAATTTTGAAAAAAAATATTTATGAAATGTATTCCCGATTTTTCTTATCTAAATGAAGTTAGTGGGGGCGACTATTCTATAATGCTCGAGTTTATTCAAATATTTAAAGAACAATTACCCGAATTTGTTCAACAATTGAATGAAGCCATTGAAAACAAAAACTACCAAGCTGTAGCGGCTATTGCCCATAAAGCAAAATCTACTGTTTCCATTTTTGGAATGCACGAATGGGCTACCTTGTTAAAACAAGTACAATTAGATATAAATCAAGGTATAATACCTGATAATTTAAAACAAATGGTAGTCGATTTTGAAAAAGACGGATTTGAAATTATAGAAGAAGCCATAAAGTATGCAGAAAAAAATAAGTAAAATAGCCTCATTCTTTTTTATTGTAATGTTGATTGGTTGTAATTTTTTTACTGCTTCAGAAAAAGATTTAATTAAAATCAATGGCACCTATTATTATAAAAACACCAAAAAACCTTTCAGCGGAATAACTCAAGATTTTGATTCAACAAATGGTAATATTTATTCAGAATTTCATTATTTAAATGGTAAAAGAGATGGTTTATCAAGAGTATGGTGGGATAATGGACAATTAGAATTTGAAGGTTATTATAAAAATGGTTTAAAAGAAGGGGTCTTTAAGGGTTGGTATAGAAATGGAAAAATGGCAGCAATAAGAATGTATAAAAATGGTTTAGAAGATGGCGAATGGAAAATATGGCACGAAAACGGGAATTTGAAAGAAGAAGGATACAATAAAAATGGGCAAAAAGACAGCTTATGGAAGTGGTATTATGAAAATGGGAACAAATGGATAGAAGCATATTTCAAAAATGGATTAGAAAACGGCAAATGGACGGCATGGCATCCCAATGGTAAAATTAGAGAATTAATAAACTATCAAAATGGCAAAAAAGACGGAATATGGCAAGAATGGAACGATAAGGGTCAACTTGTTTCCAAAGGGCTTTATATACTTGGCAAAGAAAACGGAAACTGGTATTACTTTTATGATAATGGAAAATTAAAAACCGAAAAACTTTTCGAAAAAGGAATAAGCATCTTCGAACAAAATTATGATAGCTTAGGAAAACTCATCATAAACCCTTAATCCGATTCTTGAGTTTCATTGTCAGCTCCTTCAAATACTTGAATTAAAATATTATTTAGAAAATTTTTTAAAATAAGTGTTGTTTGCACAGACGAAAGCAAATCTTTGTCTTTTTGCAAAAAACGCAATCGAATAATTCTTACTTCATCAGGTTTATCCTTTCTGGAAGTAGGATATAACTTAAAAGAAGCACCATTGTTCTTTTTAAAACCATGATATAACACAACCCTAACTTTAGCATCAATGCTATCTATCGAAGCATTGCTCCATTCCATTTTACCATTAACTTCCGGCTCGTCGCCCCACTTTTCTTTTAAAATATCAAGCACTGCCAATGCCGAATCTCTTATTTCTAAGTACGATTCAACTTTATTATCGGGGGTAATATCCCTTACCATGCTTACTTCGTATTTTACTTCTTCCTGTCCAAATAATGAAGATACGGACAATAATATAAAAAAAGAAACATGCAAATTAAAAATCAATTTTTCCATATAAATTCATGTATTCGTCAAAAAGTAAACGATAGAGTTTACTATCATAAAACGTACCATCAACAAAAAAATTTTGTTTTAAGGTACCTTCGTAAACAAAACCGAATTTCTCAAAAAAAAGCTGACTGCGATAATTTAATTCATGCACTTGTGCTTCCACCCGATGCAATCCCTCTTCGGCAAAGGCATAAAACAATAGTTCCTTCAGCGATGTTGCCATAATTCCCCTACCCCAGTAGTCTTTTCTTAAGAAACATCCCACCGAAGCAAAATGATGATACGAATCGACGGTTAAGGAAATATCACCCATATATCTTAAACTTTGTTTATGATAAATAAGCCAAATATAAAAATCGTTTTTCGAAGCATATTTTAATAATAGCTTATAAGCTTCTTCTTTGTTTTCTACAAGTTGAAAACCGCTATATCGCACTACATTTTCGTCCGAATAGATAGCTAAAAAATCTTCTAAAATTGAATGTATGTTTGAAGCCTCTAAAGGCATTAAAAAAAAATCGCCGTAATCAATTCGGTGCGGAGTCATATATCAATTAGGATAAAAAAAATTAAAGATAATTATTTTTTTCATCCAATAGTACATTCAATTCATCGGAAAATTTATCCCATTGCTCATAAAGCATATTTAGCTCTTCTTTCTTTTTTTCATAACCCAAAAACCAATTATAATCAGAAAGTATCTTTTCGTCTCCGGAACTAATTTTGTGTTCACATTCTTTTACCTGATTTTCCAGTTCTTGAATTTCTTTTTCAGTTTTATCTATTTGGTTTTCAAGTTTTCTTATTTTTTTATCCAACTCTTTTTTCTCTGCATAGCTTAATTGATTGCTTTTTTTTTCGGTTACTAGTTCTTTGTTGTTTTTTGAATTTCGATTAAATAATAATTGCAAATTTTCAGCTTTTTTCTTTTTAAGAAATTCCCAAATATTGCCATCGTATTGCTTTATTTTCCCTTCATTTATTTCAACAATTTTATCAGCTAAACCATCTAAAAAATCCCGATCATGCGAAACAAGCAAAACCGTTCCATCGTATTGCTTGATTGCTTTTTTTAAAATTTCTTTTGAAGAGGCATCCAGATGATTGGTTGGCTCATCTAATATCAAAAAATTAACCGGTTCCAGCAGCAGTTTTGCTAACAACAATCGAGCTCGCTCGCCACCCGAAAGCACGCTTACGCGTTTAAAAACATCATCGTTACTAAAAAGAAAATACCCCAAAATATTCCTTATTTTTGGTCGCATTTCCATTGGAGCTATATCTTCTAAGGTTTGAACAACGGTTTTGTTCAAATCTAATACCTCATCCTGATTTTGAGCATAATAGCCAATTTTTACCTGATAACCGAGTTTTGCTACACCTTCATATTCTAGTTGTTGCATTAATATTTTGACTAACGTGGTTTTCCCTTCTCCATTTTTTCCAACTAGAGCTATTTTTTCGCCTCGTTCAATATTTAAATCAATGTTATTTAAAACCACATGATTACCAAAAGTTTTTGTCAAACCTTTTAATTCACAAACAATGGAACCACTATGCAGTGCAGGTGGAAAAACAATATTTATATTTCGAGTATCAATTTCATCAATCTCAATTTTTTCTATTTTTTCTAACTGCTTAATTCTCGATTGCACTTGATTCGATTTGGTTGCTTTGTATCGAAATCGTTCAATAAATCGTTCTGTTTGCTCAATTTCTTTTTGCTGATTTTCGTAAGCTTGTTTCTGCAGCTCAATTTGCGCTTTTCTAAACTCAACAAATTCGAAATAGGGCATATCCTGGTCGAAAATCCGACCGTTAACAATTTCTATCGTTCTATTAGTAACGTTGTTCAGGAATGCACTATCGTGCGATACCATAACTACAGCTCCATCATACACTTTTAAATAATCTTCTAACCACTGAATTGATTCTATATCGAGATGATTGGTAGGTTCGTCCAGCAACAGCAAATTAGGTTTTTGCAACAATATTTTTGCTAACTCTATTCTCATTCGCCACCCTCCGCTAAATTCGAGCGTAGGTCTATTAAAATCGGAACGCTTAAATCCCAAACCAATCATCACTTGTTCCATCTGTTCTTCTACATGTTGAGCCCCCAAATACTGAAGCCGGTCGTTTATTTGGTGAATTTCGTCAAGCTTTTTATTTAGCTCTTTCTCATCTTCCTGAACATCAGATAATTGAGAATGCAATACATCCAATCGCTCTTGCAATGAAGTAATGTTTTTAAACGCTTCTTTTACTTCGAGCCATAAAGTAGTGCTGTCGCTTGACGGAATGTATTGCGGTAAATATCCTAACGTTAAATCTTTGGGTTTTGAAACAACTCCATCGTTGGGGGTTAAATGCCCCATCAAAAGTTCGAATAAAGTTGTTTTGCCCGCTCCATTTCGTCCTATTAATCCTATTTTATCACGTTCACGAATTAAAAACGAAACTTGATTAAATATATCTTGGGCGCCATAGCCAAATGAAACCTTATGAAATGCAATCATTCGCTCAACAATGACATTAGTTTATCAGAAACCTTATTCAATCCATTTACATCGTTGCCACCTGCAGTTGCAAAGAAAGGTTGGCCTCCGCCACCACCTTTTATTTCTTTGGCTATTTCTTTTATCATAACCGATGCATTATATTTACCTTCGCTTACCAAATCATCGCTTAAACCAATAGCAATATGTGGCTTATTATTAAAAACAGTATAAAGGAATACAATATTTTTCGAACATTGATTTTTTAACTGAAAAATTAAATCGCGAACTGCATCTGCACTTGGTACATCTACTTTTTCTGAAATTACATTCAGTTGTTGAACGGATTTTGTTTTTTCGAGTAAAGCTTTTTTAATATCATTTAATTTTTCTTTGAGCAAATCGTCGTATTTCTTTTGTAATTCTTTGTTCTCTTCAAAAAAATGCTCAATCGATTTTATAATTTCCTTTGGATTATTAAACAACATTTTCACTTGCTTGAGCTCTTTAACTGAATCGTTTAAAAAATCCCAAGCCCGGTTATGCGTAACAGCTTCAATTCTACGAATACCGGCAGCAATGGCAGATTCACTCACTATTTTAAACATACCAATAACGGAAGTATTCTTAACATGAGTTCCTCCACACAATTCGATAGAAGTGCCGAATCGAATTACACGCACTTCATTTCCGTATTTCTCTCCAAACAATGCCATGGCACCCATTTTCTTCGCTTCTTCTATGGGGAGATTACGATACTCTTCAAGCGAAAAAGCATTCCAAATATGCTCATTTACAATCGATTCTACCTTTTCTATTTCTTCATCCGACATTTTTTGCATATGAGAAAAATCAAAACGAAGATAATCGGAGTTTACCAACGAACCTCTTTGCTCAACATGAGTACCTAAAACAGTTCGCAGGGCTTCGTGCAATAAATGAGTAGCCGAATGGTTACGTTCTGTTTGCCTGCGTTTTTGTTCATTTACCGTTGCTTTAAATGAAGCGGTAAGATTAGCCGGTAACTGATTGGCAATATGTATAATGAGTCTGTTTTCCTTAATTGTATTTATTATGCTGATTTTCTCGTTTTCGTTAGTTAAAATACCTGTATCGCCAACTTGTCCACCACTTTCAGCATAAAAAGGAGTGTTTGATAAAACAAAATGGTAAAATGTCTTGCCTTTTTGCTCAACTTTTCTGTATTTTACAATTTGAGTATCTATTTCTAACACATCGTACCCCACAAAAACACTCTCTTCGCCCGGTAACAATTCTACCCAGTCCGAAGCCTCCATTTGAGCTGCCTTTCTCGAACGTTCTTTTTGTTCTAAAAGGCATTGATTAAATGTATCAATATCGACATTCAAATGATGCTCTTTTGCCATTATTTGAGTCAAATCCAACGGGAAACCATATGTATCATATAGCTCAAAAGTAAAATCACCGGGTAAAACCGGATTGGCTGAAAGTTTTCCTTTTTCTTTTTCTACATAGGTTTCAAATCGTTTAATGCCGGTTTCGAGTGTTCGTAGAAATGAATTTTCTTCTTCTAATATCACCTTTTCCACCAACGTTCGTTGCTTTTTTAATTCTTCGAAATACTCACCCATTTGGTTTGACAATATTTCCACCAACTTATAAATAAATGGCTCAGTAAAGTTGAGGTAAGTATATCCGTACCGAATAGCTCTACGTAGAATGCGTCTAATAACATATCCTGCTCCATTGTTAGATGGCAACTGTCCGTCTGCTATAGCGAACGATACAGCTCTTACGTGGTCTGCAACTACACGCATAGCTATATCTGTTTTTTTGTTTGTACCGTATGCTATGGATGATAATTGTGAAATCTTTTGAATAATGGGCTGAAAGACATCTGTATCATAATTCGATTTTTTGTGTTGCATTACCATACATAATCGCTCGAAGCCCATGCCTGTATCAACATGTTTGTTTGGAAGTGGTTCTAAACTTCCATCAGCTTTGCGATTAAACTGAATAAAAACGAGATTCCAAATTTCAATCACCAGAGGATGGCTTTTATTTACAAGTTCGGCTCCCGGAAGTAACGCAATTTCGTTTTCGTCACGCAAATCAATATGAATTTCAGAGCAGGGACCACAAGGACCACTGTCGCCCATTTCCCAAAAATTATCTTTACGCGAGCCCATTAAAATATGATTTTCCGGAATCCATTCCTTCCAATATTCAAGTGCTTCATTATCGGCCTGCAAGCCCTCGGATTCCGAACCCTCAAAAACAGTAACATATAATCTCGATTTGTCTATTTTTAAAACTTCGGTTAAAAATTCCCAAGCCCAGGCAATGGCTTCTTTTTTAAAATAATCGCCAAATGACCAATTACCAAGCATTTCAAACATAGTATGATGGTAAGTATCGTGGCCAACTTCTTCTAAATCGTTATGCTTACCCGAAACCCTTAAACATTTTTGAGAATTGGCAACGCGCTTATAATCAGCCAACTTATTTCCCAAAAAAATATCTTTAAACTGGTTCATACCGGCATTGGTAAACATGAGTGTTGGATCATTTTTTACCACGATGGGCGAAGAAGGAACAAAAGCATGTTCTTTTTGTTTAAAAAAATTAATAAAAGCCTTACGAATTTCAACTGATTCCATTTCTCTTTTTTTCTTGCAAAGTTACAAGAAATTCCTAAAATCTTTAAACTCCATTAATCTAAAGGAATCAAATTAATTCCAAATTCTATGATTTAGAAAGCCTACCGTTAAAATAAGGTAATGTTTTACATACATTGAACTTTGTATTAACACAATTGTAGCGACCTAAAAACGTAGGATTTAAACCTTTAGTTATATAGCGAAACAAAGTTTTTTTTGCTGATTTACAATAAAAAATCAAAAATATATTTGCTTATTTAAATAAAAATTACTTAATTTGCAGTCCGAAAAAAAAAGGGTAAACGGAAAATATAAAGGATATGTCAAGAGTTTGTCAAATTACAGGAAAAAAGGCGATGACAGGAAACAATGTTTCTCATGCCAACAATCGCACAAAACGTAAATTCAACCCAAATCTACAAACAAAAAAGTTCTATTTAGAAGAAGAAGAACGTTGGGTAGAATTAAAAGTATCGGCTCATGGTCTTAGAATTATTTCTAAAAAAGGCTTAAAGAAGGCATTGGAAGATGCTATTGAAAAAGGTTATATTAAAAATTATTAAGAGTAGATAGATTATGGCAAAAGCAAAAAAAGGCAATCGAGTTCAGGTAATACTCGAATGTACTGAGCAAAAAACAAGCGGAGTTCCGGGTATGTCTCGTTATATCACAACTAAAAACAAGAAAAACACTCCCGAACGTCTAGAATTGAAAAAATACAACCCGTATTTAAAAAAAGTAACTGTTCATAAAGAAATTAAATAATATTTACTATGGCAAAGAAAGCTGTTGCATCGTTTAAAACAGGCGGACAAAATAAGAACTTCGTAAAAGTTATTCGTATGGTAAAATCTGACAAAACCGGAGCATACGAATTTAAGGAAGAAATGGTGAACGCCGAATACGTTAAAGATTACTTAGCTAAAAAGTAATTGGTATAAAAACATATGCATAAGGCTTTCTTCTGAAAAGGAGAAAGCTTTTTGTATTTAATAAATATATATTTGTAATGGCATTTTTTGGTTTATTTTCAAAAGACAAAAAAGAAAACCTCGATAAGGGTTTAGAAAAAACTAAAGAGGGATTTTTTAAACGTATTACCCGCATGATAGTGGGTAAAACCACTGTAGATAATGATACCCTCGACCAATTAGAAGAAATTTTAATCAGTGCCGATGTAGGTGTAGATACCACTCTAACTATTATTAAAAAAATCGAAGAACGTGCCTCTAAACAAAAATTTCTTAACAGCGATGAACTAAACGAAGCAATAAAAGAAGAAATTGCACAATTAATGAAGGATGCCGGCGAGGTTGAAAATTTTAATTTTGTTGATGCAAAAAAACCATACGTAATAATGGTTGTTGGAGTAAATGGCGTTGGGAAAACAACTACCATTGCCAAACTAGCAAATCAACTAAAGAAAGCCGGAAAAAATGTTTTTCTAGGAGCTGCCGATACATTTAGAGCTGCAGCCGTTGAACAACTCACCATTTGGGCTGAACGTGTAGGTGTCCCTATTATAAAACAGCAAATGGGAGCCGATCCCGCTTCAGTTGCATTCGACACCTTATCTTCGGCTGTTAAAAACAATGCCAATGTAGTAATCATAGACACAGCTGGTCGTCTGCATAATAAAATAAATCTTATGAATGAGTTAAGTAAGATTAAACGCGTTATGCAAAAAGTGGTTCCCGATGCCCCGCACGAAATTTTACTCATTCTCGATGCCACTACCGGACAAAATGCTTTTGAACAAGCAAAACAATTTACACTTGCTACAGAAGTGAATGCCATTTGCGTTACCAAACTTGACGGAACTGCAAAAGGTGGAGTTGTTATCGGTATTTCACACGAGTTCAATGTACCTATTAAATATATCGGTATTGGCGAAAAAATGGATGATTTACAGTTATTCAACAAATACGCCTTTGTCGAGTCATTGTTCAGCTAAACGATGCAAAAAAAAGTAAAAATCATATCACTCGGCTGTGCAAAAAATACAGTCGATTCAGAAAAAATTGCAGCAAATATTCAATCATTAAATATACCCGTTTCATTTACTGACCAACCTGAACAGGCAAATACCATAATAATTAATACATGTGGATTTATTTTAGATGCCAAACAAGAATCCATCGATACTATTTTAGAGGCTGTTCAACTAAAAAAACAGGGGCTGGTCGAAAATATTTTTGTAACAGGGTGTCTTTCTACTCGTTATTTGGATGTTTTAAAAAAAGAGATTCCTGAAGTAGATCAGTATTTTACGGTTCACAATTTCAGCTCCATTGTTCAACGCTTCAAAAATAATTCCTTATATAAGGAGCAAGCTCGCCTTATTTCAACTCCATCGCATTATGCATATTTGAAAATAGCCGAAGGATGCAATCGAAAATGTTCTTTTTGTGCCATCCCGGCCATTCGCGGAAAATACAAATCCGAGAGCATAGAAAATTTAGTCAACGAAGCCAACAACTTAGCTGAAAAAGGTGTTAAAGAAATAATACTTATTGCTCAAGATTTAACGTATTTTGGAAAAGACAGTCATAAAAAAAGCTTACTAGCAAAGTTAATTCAACAGATAAGTGAAATTAAAGAGATTGAATGGATAAGACTTCATTATACGTATCCTCAGTTTTTTACTAATGAACTAATCGATACCATTGCATATAATCCTAAAGTGTGCAAATACATTGATATTCCAATTCAGCACATTAGCAACAACATGCTTCGACTAATGCAACGAAGTACCGGTCGAGAGCAATTAATACAACTTTTAGAGAAACTCCGTAAACAAATTCCAGGACTACACCTTAGAACAACCGTTCTGGTTGGGCATCCGGGTGAAACCAAGAAAGATTTTGACGAGTTGATTGCCTTTATTAAAGATTTCCGCTTTGAGAAATTAGGTGCTTTCCCCTACTCTCACGAAGAAAATACATATGCCGACAAGTATTACAACGATTCTATTCCTGCCAAAACAAAGCAAAGTCGCATGGCTGAGGTCATGAGAATACAGCAGGAAATTACTTCATCTATAAATAAAAGTTTTATTGGTACAACACAACGAGTAATTATGGATAGAAAAGAAAATAATTACATTATCGGACGTACACAATATGACTCACCTGAAATTGACAACGAAGTAATTATCGAAGACCGCAATAAATACCGTGTAGGGCGGTTTTATGATATAAAAATCAAGGACTCTTTTGAGTTTGATTTGATTGGAGAATAAATATGAGAAATTCGATACTGTTCGGGGTGCAGTAGAGTAAGAGCAAAACCTGTAAAGTAAGGGAGAATACCTATGTCACCCATAGCCTCTTTTCCTGGCTTCTCAATTAAATTTCATCATTTAGAAACATAGTAGACGAAATCAATGCTTGTTTTACTCCTTCTTTTGCATACCACAAAGTACAACAACTATTCTTGCATTTTTCTACTTAGAAAATATATTTTTCAACATTTATTTGTTTTTTTCAAATAAAGTATTAACTTTGTATCAAACATTAATAATGTAAATCATAAAAAAATTATTGTGTCATGAAAATATCTGTAAATCAATTAATTACCCCCCCCCCACACTCATTACATAAAGGGCATATTCGTGGGTGTAGCTATGATTTTATTTAATCAAGTAGCAAATGCTCAATCGGGGCAAAAATGGGCAACCGGGCTTAATTCAATATCTGCAGGCGATGCACTTGGAACATCGAATAACCAACCTCTTCTTATAAAAGTAAATAAAGCACTTGCTTTGAAGATAAATCCGGATGGTAGTGTATTTATAAATAGTCTGGCAAATGCAGGAACCGGTGTAGTGAGTTACGATAATTCAGGTAAATTAATTCCCGTAGCTTTTCCAAACGATACCACAAAAGTTTTTTTAGGCAATGGGACATGGGGCTATGCCGGGTGGAAAATTTTAGGCAATGATGTAGTTCAGACAACTACGGGAAATATCGGCATCGGAACAAATACACCATTATATAAATTAGATGTAACGGGTAATGCACGTATAACCCAATCGCTTACGGTAAATCAATCGCTCACGACAAATCAAGATATTTTTATAGACAGATACTTATATTTAAACAATATTCAACCCAACGGGTTTACACTTTTGGGCATTAACAGTAGCAAACAAGTTACGGCTGTTCCCTTTAGCGGAAATGACAACGAAGTATTAACCGGGGCAGGCACCTTTACCGAATTGCCCAATGCAAGCGGTTGGCAAGTACTTAATGGCAATATTGTAACAACTGAAAACGGAAATGTAGGCATTGGCACCACTCATCCGGTAGCAAAATTAGAAGTTATAGGCGATGCTATCATTACAGGCGGATTACTTACAAGCCATTTTATTTTGAGTGAGAAACTCCAAACCTTAAATTTAGAAACCGACACCGCAACCACGTGGTATTCGGTGGCACAAAAAGTATTAAGCCAAAGCGTAGAAAGCAAAACTGCAAAAATTGATACCATGAAATCACAAAAAACCACATCTGCTTCTGTGGTGAGCGATTCGTTAAAAAGTACGCAGGCTACCATAAATAAAATGGAAGCACAAACCACAACTGCCGTAAAAGCAATAGCACAAACTATGATTAGCGATTCGCTTAAAAGTATGGATATTAAAGCTCAAACAACCGAATCGGCTATTGTTAAAACCGACAGCCTTGTTACAACTAAAATAACCACCGATAGTATCACCGTAGCCAAAGCAACTGCTGCTGCCGTAAGCATTGGCGGAGCCGTTAATCTGGCAAACGAAAAACTTGCCGTTGTGGGCAATACCGGTATTTATGGCGATTTCAATGTTACAGGAAATTTAAAAACATCGGGTAGTTTAACCTTTGCAGGTGATAAAATGATATTGTATCAGCCTACGAATACAAATTTTGGGAATTATTATTATGGTTTAAAATCAAATATACTTCCACCTTTACCTCAAATAGACCAATGTGCTTTTCCTGCTATCAATACAAACTCACACTGGTTTAATGGGATGCTATATTCTTGGGCAAATGAAGGTTGGAACAGTCAAGTCCCTATTTACGGTGTTATGAAGATGGGCTACGATGGAGCAAATGGAATTATAGATATTGCAGGACCTCAAGCAAAATTATTAATCAATTATTATTGTGGTAAAGATGTGGTAGTTGGCGGCGGCTGTAACGACGACCCTAATAATCCACTACCAGCAACCGGCAATTTAGAAGCCCGTTATAATGCTTATTTTGCCACACATTCGGGAAATGTGGGAATAGGGACTACAACACCTGCTGCAAAACTTGATATAAATGGAGATGTAAAGTTAAGAGTTTTAGACAATGATGATATTTCAAGCAATATGCTAGTTGTTGATGAGAATGGAATTATTAAAAAAAGAAATGTGCAAAATTTTATAAATAACCTTTGCCAGATTACTTGTAAAAATGATAACGTTGGAGTGGGAAACACTAATCCTTATAAAAAACTGACAGTTAATGGTGATGTTTCTTTTGCAAACTATAATAATAGTGGCAATGGAAATCCCGGCGATGGTATGAATGGTTTTGAAATCTTAGGAAACAATCAAATTCCTACCAGAAGAGGGATTTCGCTTGACCCTGACCCAAATGGTTCTGTTAACTTTTATATTAATTCAAATCAAACTCCTTCAGCATTTAATTTCAAAAACGGAAAGAATCCCACCTCAACCTTAATGTCAATCGATGGTGTAACAGGTAATGTTGGAATTGGAACTGGTTCTTCATGCCCTTTAACCGAAAAATTGGAAGTAAATGGTAAAATTCGTGTAAAAGATGAGATTGTTATCGAATTAGATGGGGAATGTTGGGGCGATTATGTTTTTTCGCCAAAATATAATCTTCTAACGATTCCTGAATTAGAAAAATATTTATTGGAAAATAAGCACCTGCCCGGTGTTAAATCTGCTTCGGAAATGGGAAAAAGCGGTTTTACCGTTCTTGAAACCAACAAGCAAATGTTCGTGAAAATAGAAGAACTTACCTTATATATTATACAGTTAGAAAAACGAATTTCGGAATTAGAGAAAAAATATATTAGTCATGAAAAATAGCATAATTGTATTCTTTGGTTTACTTATATTATTAAGCATATCAAAAACCTTTTCACAAGGTATAATGTACAGCTATGACCTAAATGGTAACAGGAAATTACGGGATGTAATTGTTCTAACTCAAAATAAGTCATTTGCACCACCCGATAGTACAAATAATAATAACGCTCCAACATTAGCTCAAATAACAACATCGTATTCTGATAATTATACTAAAGAACAGATTGAAGCAATAGTTGCCGGAAACAAAGTTCTTATTTATCCTAACCCTGCTAAATATTATATTACTGTTGAAATTGAAAATATTTCAGCTCAAAAAGCTGAAATAAATGTCTGCGATGTTTTTGGTAAATTAATTGAAAATATACAAGTTACTGATAACCGTACTTTAATTGATTTCTCACAAAAAGCTATTGGCACATATTTACTAAAAATTACTATTGCTCATAAAAGTGATATATGGAAAATTATTAAAAATTAGACTGCCATGAAACCTATTATATATATCGTATATTTGTTGCTACTGCCAGTAATAGCAACATCTCAGGTTTTTCAGGACAAAAACTTTGAATTAAATGACAATCAATCCGGAACTACAAAAACCTATGAAGCAAGGGATTATATTAAGCTGAAAAAAGGTTTTCGATTTAATTCTTCTGAGGGGGAAGGGGCACATCATAAATTTGTTGCTAAATTAAATGAAAATCTTTTATTTAATGTTGATTATGTTACACCAACAGAACCATCAGATTATCATATAGACCTGAACTTACCTGTAGGTACTACAAGTGGAATATTAGATGTTTCTGAAACAGGTGCTGCCACTTATACAATTCCAATATTAACAGCAATTGGTACAAATGGTATGCAACCGCAATTAGCAATTACTTATAATAGCCAATCAGGAAATGGATTATTAGGCTGGGGTTGGAATATAAGTGGTTTATCAGCAATTACTAGAACAGGAAAAACAATGTTACATGATGGGAAAGTAACCGGAATCCAATTTAATGGTGAGGATAGATTTCTGCTTGATGGTAATAGATTACAAATGGTTTATGGGTCAAATGGCACTGAATATAGAACAGAAATAGATAATTTCAGCCAAATAATTTCTCATGGAACACCAGGTGACCCTGAATGGTTTGAAGTAAGAACCAAGAGCGGACTAACAATACAATATGGAAATGCAAATTTAGGAGATGGAAATAATTCCAGATTTCCAACTACAGGTTCAGCATTAGTATGGTATATTAATAGAATTACTGATGCAAATAATAATTATATGACATTTATTTATGAAGAAATTTATGGTAATTTATATTTAAAACATATTAATTATACTGCCAACGACAACGAAAATTTATTACCGTATAATAGAATAAATTTCTTTTACGAAATAAGAAAAGATAAAAGCATTAAATATATTAAAGGTATCAATATTGAAGGAGCTGTTCTTCTTCGATCAGTAAAATCATATAGTGATAACCACCTATTAAGAGAATATAAATTTAATTATTTTTCGAAAGACATTGCAAATCCTAATGTTACTGAAGAATATTCTTTTTTGTGTGAAATAATTGAATCTTATAATGGACAAACTCATTTTAATTCACTTAAATTTAGTTATGGTAATGGTTCCTATACCAATCCTTCTGATATTCAAATGCCAAGTAATTTACCTCAAATTTCCGGAGATTATTTAACTGGCGATTATGACGGTAATGGAAGAACAGATATTGTTGCTTTTATTAAAGACAATAATAATGTTATCATAAACAAACTATTGTATTTAAATATTAATGGTTCATTTGTTTTACAACCTTCTACTGGTGGCCTTCCAACAAACTTCTTTCCTATAGATCTATCAAATCCTTATATTAATGGAATCAGAAATTTAGATATAAATGGTGATGGTAAAGACGATTTAATTTTAGGGACAAAAAGTGGTAATTATTATACATATACTGTTTATACTTTTAACGGTACAAATTTTGTCGCAGGCAATTCATTTTCTTGTAATTATGACCATTTCTTTACGGCAGGTGATTTTGATGGTAATGGACAAATTGATTTATTTATGTATAATAATACTGGAAGTGGAAATTGGATGGTGTATTTAAATAATAATCCTTCACCAATTGTTGGAACTGGTTATTTTATTGATAGTACTCCTAATCATACACTCGACGGAAGCTATTTATACCCTGTTGATTTTGATGGAGATGGAACAACAGAATTAGCTGCTATAAAAAATGATATATGGGGTAAACCGATAAGTTTTATTGTTTTAGATTTTCATTTTATTGATAATGGCAGTTATATTGATAAAATATATCAAATTTACGAGAATAATACACCAATTTATGATATGTTATCTGGAGATTTTAATGGTGATGGAATTTCTGACCTGCTAATAAAAAAAACAATAAGTGGTTATGATACAAAATGGTTTTTTAGTTATGGTAAGGGTTCTAACTATGAAAACATTAATCTTATTACTAATTTACATTCAATTCCATATAATACTAGCTCTCCTATTTATAAAGAATTAACAGGTGATTTTAATGGAGATGGTTTAACAGATATTGTTCAAGTATATAAAAGTACAGATAATAATTATATTATTTTTGATAAATACTTTAGTAATGGATATGATGGATTTAATTTTAAATCACATTCAATAACATCAGATTTTGCAATAAATAATAGTACAAAAATAGAACGAGGTGATTTTGATGGCAATGGTACAGAAGATTTACTAATTACAAATGGAAATTCACATTTAATAGTAACATTGGATAATTGCAAAGAAGAATTTTTATTAAAAAAAATATATGATGGTATTGGTAATTTATCTGAAATTAATTATAAACCCTTGACACATAATGATGTTTTTTATCCTAATAATTCTGTAGCTTACTCTTTCCCTTTAATTTATGATGTTATCCCAGCATTATATGTTGTAAAAGAATTAAAAGGACCTGATGGAATTGGAGGGCTTAATACTACCCAATATTCATACAGAGGAATTCGTATTCATAAACAAGGCAGAGGATTTCTCGGCTTTGGAGAAATAACAACTTTACTCTTAAATAAAAATAGGAAGGTAATAAACACATATTCTATAAACACTACGCCTTATATATTTTTACCAGAATTATATTCTACTGAAGAAAGAACATTAAATGATATTCCTATTTCACTAACTTTAAATAATTATAATTATGAAGTATATGATAATAATATCTTCAGCAGGAGATTTTTCAAATATCTTTCTTCTTCGACAAATCATGACTTTGCAACAAACAAAATTGTAACTACCAATTATACTTATAATCCTACAGATATTCACTATGGAAATGTATCTACTATTACTACAAATTATAATAACGAATTTACTGAAACCAAATTGTATTTATATACATCAGAAGGCTCCTGGTGTCCATCAAAAATAAGTGAATTAACTATTTTAAAGCAAGAAGCCGGACAACCTTCATTTAGCAGAAAAGTAAACTATTATTATAAAACCAATGGATTACTTGAGTTTGAAAAAACCGATTTAGATAAACCTGCTAAAAGTGTAATAACTGAATATCGTTACAATAATTTGGGTAATGTTAGTGATATAATAATTTCTGCACCTGATTTACTTGAAACAAGAACTACTCATTATGATTATGATTCAAAAGGTCGCTTTGTGGTTAAAACTATCAATCCTATGGGTTTTATCAGCGAATCAGAATATGATAGCCGAACTGGAAATATTATTCATACTAAAGACATAAATAATCTCGAAACTTTTTATAAATATGATGGCTTTGGTCGTTTAATTGAAATTACATTACCAACTACTAAAAAAATAACAAATACTTTAAGTTTTTGCGATGGTACAAATCCTACACATTCCCGCTATTCTTTATTAACCCAAACCGAAGGTTTTCCGTATGTGAAAAAATATTTTGATTGTTTAGGTCGTGAAATTCGAACTGAAACAACAAATTATAATGGCAATGTACTATTTACTGATAAATTATATGACACCAGAGGACTATTAATTGAAACAACTGAACCTTATGTGGCAGGTGCTCCTCATCTTACAACTAATTATGATTATTATTATAATAATGTTTACGACGGACGTATACGTAGTATAACAAACAAGTTTAACGACATCGCATTTTCAACTACAAATTTTAACTATAGTAATTCTACTACTACCATTTCAAAAACCACAAATGAAGGAACGCAATCCTCTGCAAAAACCTATGATGCTATTGGCAGATTGATAGGAGTTGTTGACAATGGAGGACCTATACAATACTCATATTATACACAATCAACAGGTTTAATAACAGAAATTAATTACTGTTCCGGTAAAATTCAGATAGAAACTGATGAATACGAAAAACAAAAAAAAATAATTGACCCTGATGCAGGTAATATTGATTATATTTACAATTCTTTAGGTGAACTTGTTTACCAGAAAGATGCTAATAATAATGAATTTAATATGACTTATGATAAATTAGGCAGGTTAAAAACAAAAAACAGCGCCGAAGGATTAACACAATATTTTTATGATACTAAAGATTATGGTAAGGGTAAGATAAGTTCTGTTAAGGGCTATAATGGTGCTACAACTGATTATTCTTACGATAAATATGGAAATATTGCTTCACTTAAAGAAACTATTGATGACAAACAATTTACAACAAATTACGAATATGATGATTTTGGTAATGTAACTAAAATAACTTATCCATCACAATTTTCTGTAACCCAGCATTACAATAATAAGGGGTATATGACCGGAATTACCCGTACAGACAATAATCAAAGTATTTGGTCTCTGGAACAAATGAATTGTAGAGATCAAATATCAAAATATTTGTTGGGAAATAATGTGGAAATAAATAAAACTTTCGACAATTATGGCTATCCCTCTGCAATTTATTCAACTGATTATATTATAAACCATGAATATTCTTTTGATGAAAAAACTGGTAATTTAAAAAGTAGAAAAGATATACAATTAAGTTATGATGAGAACTTCGATTACGATGTTTTAGAACGCCTAACAAAATGTGATATTACAAATGTTGGAATAAAAAACATTACTTACAAACCAAATGGATATAATGGCAACATTGGCTTTAAAACAGACATTGGTAATTATAGTTACGATTTGCCTCAACCACATGCTGTTTCGTCGGTAACGAACTCAGGTAATTTAATCCCAATCGTACCTCAATCTATTAGTTATTATTCTTTTAATAAAGCATCAAGTATAACAGAGGATATTAATTCTTTAGAATTTACTTACGGTACAAATGACGAAAGAATAAAAACTATTTTAAAAGAAAACGGAACAGCTAAAACAACAAAGTATTTTTCTGTAAATTACGAAGAAATAAAAGACGAACTTACCGGTGCAACACGAAAATTACATTACATTTTTGCCCCTAATGGTTTATGTGCTGTATATGAAAAAAACACCAACGGTTCCGAAAATATTTATTATACCAATACCGACCATCTTGGTTCAATTACTGAAATAACCGATCAATTTGGAACGTTGTTACAACGAATACAATATGATGCATGGGGTAAACGCACCCTTGCAGAGAATAATTCATCATTTACCAGTTTTATATTCGACAGGGGCTATACAAGCCACGAACACCTTGATGCTTTTAATTTAATAAACATGAACGGTCGTTTATACGACCCCATACTTGGTCGTATGCTCAGCCCCGATAACTATGTGCAAGATGCTACAAGTACGCAGGCGTTTAACAGGTATTCGTATTGCCTGAATAACCCGCTCATCTACACCGATCCGGATGGGGAGTTTGTTCAATTTATTATTGGTGGCATTATCGGTGGTTTTAGTGGATGGATGATGGCTGATAATTTAGGTTATAAAGGTTGGGATAAGTTTTGGTACACATTAGGTGGTGCTGCAATTGGTGCTGCCACTGCTGGAATAGGTACGGCTGTTTCATCTTCAGCTGGTGTTGTTGCCGGTGGTATAGTTGGTGGTGCGGCAGGTGGAGCTGGTTTTTGTACTATGGGTGGATATGCAGCAGGATTAAGAGGTGGTGATTTATTTAATGCAGGATTTAACGGAATGTGGCAGGGTGCTGTTACTGGTTTGGCTGGCAGCTTTGTTGGAGGTGCAATTGGTGGTGGATGGGGAGCCTTAGCAGGTGGAGCGACTGCAGGAGGTTTAGGAACTTGGATGTCTGGTGGTTCAGGTGAAGATATTCTAAAAGGGGCTGCATTAGGTGGCGTAATGGGATTGGGTGTATATCATGCTTCTTTGGCATATAGTTATCATGCATCAGGTATTAAAAGTACAGGATTAAATTATAATCAATATGTTAAAATGATGGCAACTACACAACGGTCAATGTTTTGGAACCGAGAAGGAAAATTTATTCCTAATTCAAAAGGTGGCATTAATGTGAATAAGTTAGGTGGAGTAAATGATGTAGTGGCAACGGGAGCAGATTATAATGATGCACTTTTTGATTATCATACACATCAAGATTGGGGTTCAACATTAGCTGATGGAGAAGGCTTTTCTACTTATGCTTCTGGAGGAGTTGCATCTGATGAATATGCGAGATCACAACTAAATTTACTTGTAAAATTTAAAGGACCAATGTATCTTGGAACAAGGGAAGGTCATATTTGGTATATGAATAGTAATTTTTCCAGAGGAATGCTGCCTTATAACTTTTCGCCTGTTTTTACTCCCTTCAATATAACTTGGTCATTATCTTTAATCCGATAAAATAATTTTCGATATGAAAGAAATAAAAAAAATAATTTTTCTTTTTATGCTTGTTTTATATTTTCAAGCAAGCTTTGCTCAATATAATTACTTGCAGATAAATCTCGAAATA
>ENA-UOWE01001148-UOWE01001148.1-activated-sludge-metagenome-genome-assembly--contig:-NODE-1148-length-34183-cov-6.508468_pt1 | contig 34183 bp, 22 predicted proteins | sample MGYA00249841_ERZ761562 | MGnify/ENA primary metagenome ERZ761562 (study PRJEB28883, sample SAMN05720200) | activated sludge metagenome | isolation source: Anaerobic digester | place: Japan...
TGTTAAGCCTCCCGCTAGCGTTCATCCTGAGCCAGGATCAAACTCTTCATTGTAAAAAATTATTTCAAATATTGACGAAGTATTATCCCTGGTCTCATTCTAAAATACTAACAAGTTTTCTTAGACGAGATCGTCTATCTCGCCTGGTTGCTACTTCATAATTTCAAAGAACTTTCCTCTTTTTACTTTTGGGGCGATAAAGATACAACATCTTAACTTCTTCACCAAAAAAATCGAGATATTTTTTCCGGCTGTTCCCCTCTTACCTTTCCCTACTTTTTCTAAGCCGGAAGACTATCTCTTTTAAACCCTTCAAACCAACTTTTCGCCTCAAAGCGGGTGCAAAGATAAAGAATGATTTATTTCCAACAAACTTTTATTAATTTTTTTTTGAAAAATCTTAATACATTATCTCTCAAACGTCCCATTCATAATATTGAAAAAGCATCCGAAAACCCCATAAATCCTAAACTTCGTAAATCATAATTAATCTCAAACCTGCCATGAAAATAATTTTTTATTCGTATCTTTAAAAAGATATATTGTATGAATTATACCTTGAAAGATGCCTTTCCTTTCAAATATCTGCCTCCTTGTCCTGATAAGCATTCAAACCCTGTCCGGTGTCATCGGTATTTCTTCTCCTCCCAGGGAACAGACAGATACTTCATTTATCAATACAACAAATAAAAACTTGCTGCCAAACGCAAGGAGAAATCCGGATATAGTGATCCCTCTTGCCCGCGAGACTCTTCGTAAGTCGTCTGACATAGGTTATATGCAGGGGAAAGCCGATGCCTCATTGATACTTGGCTCTGCCTGGCTGGCAAAATATAATAATATTTCCGACAGCTCACTATATTATAATATGCAGGCTTATGATATCTACAGGGAACTTGATAATCCCCGCGGTAAAGCAAGAGCATGCTATAACCTTTCATATGTTTACAGCATCGGAGGCGATCTGACAGAAGCCGAGAGATACGGCAGCCTCAGCCTCAATTTCTTCGAGGAAGCCGGCGATAAAAGGGGTATGATAAATGCCTATAACGTACTTTCTTATTTCGCTCAACACTCAAAAGACTTTAAAAAAGCTCTCGCACTTATCCAACAGGCTATTGACATTGCCCGCGCTACAAAAGACACTCTCCCACTCGCCGATGTCACAAACAGCCTTGGAAATATCTATAAAGATATGGCTCTGTTCTCCCAGGCTACAGATGCTTATTTTGAAGCCCTGAGGCTCTGGGAAACCAGAGGTGACTCCAGCGGTATCTCAATCGCTTATGGCAGCATAGGCCTTGTCTATTATTTTCAAAAAGACTGGCAGAAAGCCCTGGAATACTGTTTTAAAAAAGTACCCGTTGTCTCAGCCAGAAATGACCTTTGGGAACTAAGCAAAACATATAATACAATTGCTGAGATCTATAATGCTAAGGCCAGCCATGACAGCGCCCTTTTATATTTCAGAAAAGGATTGCGGTTAAATCAGCAGATGAATTATCCTGCAATGATAGCCGGATCCTATAATTTTATTGCTTCTACTTTCCTCCTTCTTTCCCAACCCGACTCTGCAGAGTTTTATATAAACCGGACAATGACCATTGCCAGCCAGATAGATGACACAGATCTGGTTAACTATTATATTACCCTGGGCAATGTACTGAAAACCAGGGGAAAATATTCTGAAGCTCTTCAGAATCTGTTAAAAGCATATAATATCGGAAGGGAAAAGAAGTTCCCTATGGCAGTTCACGATGCTTCAATACTCCTCAGTGAAATCTACAGCAACTTGGGAAGGAAGGATCTGGCTTACAAATACCTTAAAGAGTATTACCAGATAAAAGACAGTATAAGTAACGCCGATTATCTCCGACAGGTAACACGTATGGAACTTCAGTATGACTTTGATAAAAAACAGAAAACAGCTGAATTTGAAAGGATGGAAGAAAGGATCCTGCACGAAAACCAGGTACGGCAACAAAGAACCGCCATAACAGGACTTATCATCCTGGCTTTTCTTGTTGCTCTAATTTCGTTCCTGTTGCTAAGACACAACAGGCTTCGTAGCCGCTTAACCCAGATAGATCTTGAACAACGCCTGCTCAGAGCCCAGATGAATCCCCATTTTATCTTTAACTCATTGTGCGCCGTGCAGGATTTCATACTTTCCGGCAAATCTCAAAAAGCCAATACCTTCCTTACAAAGATTGCTAAACTGATGCGTAATATACTCGAGAATTCACGGGAAGAGTTCATCCCGCTCGAAAAAGAGATTGAAACCATAAAACTATACCTCGATCTGCAGCAACTGAGATTCGAAAATGAATTTGAATATGATATAACAATAGATAATAGAATAGATCCTGAGAATATCTCTATCCCTCCGATGCTTACCCAGCCATGCGTGGAAAACTCAGTCGAACATGGTTTACTTCCTTTAAAGGGAAAAGGAAATCTTAAAATAAACTACTCCTTAAATAACGGACTGATGAAGCTTGAAGTTATCGATAACGGGATCGGCAGGGAAGAGGCTGCAAAAAGGGCTATTGAAAAGAAATCGAAAAGATCTATTTCAACCCAGGTCACTAAGGAAAGACTGGATAATTTCAGAAAAACCATGAGGCAGAAGAATATCAGCTTTGAGATCAGCGACCTCTATGATGATGACAAAGCTGCAGGAACAAAAGTAGTATTGATGTTACCGTATAAGAAAAGTTATGGATGATGCAGGGTGCAAGGTACAAGGCGCATGGTGCACCGAATACATTCCCCCTTTGAAGAGGGTTAGGGGGATGTTTTTTGTGGTGCCGGGTGTAAGGTGGAGTAAAATTCTGCCCAATCTCCCATCACCATGCAACCTGCACCGTGCAACCTGCACCTTTCATAACAAGCCTGAAAATCAGTAAATGAGCAAAACTGCCACATATGAACACAGTTATAATCGACGACGAAGCTTCAGTGAGAAACTCAATCAAAACACTTCTCACCGAGAACTTTCCGGATATCAACATCCTCTGTACTGCAGGATCCGTCGAAGAGGGATTCTCTGCTGTTTCTCATCATAAACCGGATCTGGTGTTCCTTGATATCGAAATGCCTGACGGAACCGGGTTTGACCTCCTGAAAAGGTTTTCAGATATTACTTTCAAGGTAATCTTTGTCACCGGCCATCAGGAATATGCACTTAATGCCATTAAGGTGAGTGCTCTTGATTATATCCTGAAGCCTGTCGATAACGATGAACTGCTGAAAGCTGTAAAAAAGGCCCGTGAAATAATTAACCAGGAAGAGCAGCATTTAAAATTTCAGGCTCTCAACGAAAACCTTCAGAGCAAAAAAGTACTTAAAAGGATCATCCTTCATACTGCCGATCAACTGCAGCTGGTATCTGTCAGCGATATCATCCGTGCTGAAGCCGACAGCAATTATACTTTTTTCCGTCTCTCCGATGGTAAAAAGGTGCTTGTCTCACGAACAATTAAAGAATTTGAGAACCTGCTTTCCGGATCGGGTATGATACGGGTTCATCAATCCCATCTTGTGAATATAAACTATATCGACAGGTTTTTTAAAAAAGACGGAGGCTACCTCCTCTTAAAGGATGGCTCAAAGATCCCAGTCTCCCCCACCCTTAAAAAACAGGTACTTCAGGCACTAAATGAACATCTTTACGAGTAAAAAGCTCAGGGCTCAGGGCGAAGGGTATTTAACTTCCTGCTCTGTGCTCTGTGCTCTGTGCTCTGTGCTCTGTGCTCTGTGCTCTGTGCTCTGTGCCAAAACCTGCCCGATACTAACCCAAATCCCCTGTTTGCTAATTCACTCTTGCCTACTGCCATTTTCATGACGTAAATTGATTGGAAAACATAAATAGTAATGTCATGAAATATCCAGCAATTCTTATAACAGTATTTGCTTTACTGATGCTCTTTTCACCGGAATTAAGATCACAGGTGAAAGTGGATGTCAAGGGCAAGGTCAACCAGGAAGCTGACAACCGTGCCAATAATGCAACCGACCGGGCTATTGATGCCGGCTTTGATAAGATTGAAGAAGGTGTCAAAGGCATCTTTAAGAAAAAGGACAAGAATCAAAAAGAGGACAAGGAGATAACTGAAGCTGCTTCCGAAGAAGAAGAAAACCAGGGCAATGTTGAATCAGACAGTTCAGAAGGATCTTCAACGGTGAAATCCCCCCAGAAAAAGGTTTCGTCACTTTCGTGGGCAAAATATGATTTTGTTCCCGGAGACCAGGTGATCTTTGAAGACAACCTGCTTGATGAAGAGAACGGTGAATTTCCGTCGAGGTGGGATCTCAAACGTGGTAATGTGGAGATTGCAGAGCTCGATGGTGAAAAGGTAATAATGCTGAGGGATGGCGCTCCCCAGATAGTCCCGTATTTCAAAGAGCCTCAGGAGGATCATCTTCCGGATGTTTTCACTGTTGAACTTGATCTTCTCTACAAGGGCGAATATCCTTTCGAGATCAACCTGTATGACATGAAAAACCAGGAAAACAACAGTCCTACAGGTTATACATACATAACGGTTTCCGGGAATGAGATGAGAATGGGAACGGCTTCGAGCGATTATCCGGATGATTCCAAAGACCCGGATATCTGGAGACATATTTCAATTGCTTACACCGACGGAAAGCTCAAAGCCTATCTTGATGATACGCGTCTGATCAATATACCCAGGCTGGATTTCAATCCTAGCGGAATTACCCTTCATGCATATCATGCTTCAGATGAGAATCACTGCTATGTTAAAAATGTCCGTATTGCCAAAGGCGGGGTAAAATATTATGACCGTGTTATGAAGGATGGAAAGATAATAGTCAACGGGATTCGCTTTGATGTGAACAAGTCAACACTAAAACCTGAATCGATGGGCGCTATAAATGAGATCTATACTCTGATGAAAGATAATCCTGATCTTAAATTCAGTGTTGAAGGCCATACTGACAGTCAGGGTGATGATGCTTTCAATTTGAAGCTCTCCGAGGAACGCGCTAATGCTGTCAGGAGCAAACTGATCGAAATGGGAATCTCTGCCGACCGCCTTGCAGCTAAAGGATGGGGAGAATCGAAACCTATCTCCAATAACGCTTCACCGGAGGATATGGCTAATAACCGTCGCGTTGAATTTGTAAAGATCTGATTATGTGCAATCTCAGAATATTCAGGTCCTTTTTCTTACTGGCACTACTGCTGTCGGTATTTCCCCTGACCGGAATAAATGGTTCTCCGGATTATCCGGATATCAGGGAAAGTTCGGAAATAGGAAGGAAAGGAGGAAGTCTTATTGTTGAGGACCCGGAATCAGGGATAAGTGTAGGATTGATGATCCCGGAAAAGGCGCTTCCCGGTGATACGACAATCACAATTATCCTTCATGGTACGAAACAACCCGGAATCCTTGGGAAGACTCATATTAACGGAATATCAATCCTCCCGAAAAATCTTCTTTTCCTTGAGAAAGTCCATCTCGATATTTATAATCCGCCAGGTGATGTAAGCCGGGGTATGATGCTCTACCATATCATTAACAACCAGTTTATTATACCAATTGGCGATATTGAACATCATATCGATGAAAATTATATCGGGGGCTCAATATATATAACTGGAAATTTCGGTCTGGGAACTCCGACCAATGCCGAAGCAGCTGCCCAGAGCAAAAAGCTGGCAGAATATAATCCCCTGCGAAAACTTGCTTCAAATATATATGCTGATAAACAGGTATTGTTAGCTTCAGCAGGGAACAGAAGCTATTATTCTTCGTTTTACAGCGGACCTTCAATAAATATTTCCGAAACCTATCTGCATTACCCGGTAACTTCATCGATCGATGAAGATGAATGCATGAGGTGGCAGAAGGCACTTACACAGGTTGAAGGTCATATGACCTGGATAGAACATTTCATATATACGAATAACCCGTCTGCTGAGCAGGCTGAGAGGAACAAAGCGAGGGATGCGCTTCAGGAGGCTATTGACGCTTATCTGAAAAAACAATCTCCTGCCAACAGATGCGGAAGCTATATAAGAGCTGCAGCTAAATATCTTGAAGCAGCAACATTGCTCGGAATGAACGTGGGAGATGAATCACCGATCGCACAAAAATTCAATCAGCTTGTTGATGAATGTTCCTTTGTGTTCACTGTCGAGACTTATGAATGGATAAATCATCCCAGGGAGAAACACAGTGACGGAGCAACTACAGAGGAGAAATCAGACTGGTATGGTACTATTAAATGCTATATCTCATGGAAAGAATTTATATCCTCCGGAACTCAGAAAGTAAAAGGAGAAGGTACGATGAACCTTCACTGGGAAGATCACTGGGAGGGCGATGAAAAAGAAAGTCATTCAGTTACAGACGGCTCCTGGAAATCAGATAAGATTGAAGGTGTTGTACATGTTTACGATGATGGTCACGGACAGATAGAATCAACTGCTGATATAACCATTTACTGGACAAAAAGAATTTCCACGCATATCTGGGGAAAGACAGGCAAAGATGATCCACCATATGATGAGAAAGGCACTGATACTCAATCTTATAAAGAAAGCAAGAGCTACCCTTTGAAGAATGGCTATCAGGAAAAGATCGGTAACGACCGGGCAGGTCTTTCTTTCAGGGTCTTCATACTCAAACAGCCCGGTGACGGCAGGGATGATCCGAATGACTGCTTCTGATATATTATTTCAAATCTGAGATAAAATTAAATTGATAATGAAAATGAATAAGCGAGTTTTAATATTCACAATAATCCTGCTTGCATTTTTATCCTGTTTCAAAATTGAAAAAGTTATAAGCGGGATAAAATATAAACAAGATTATAATTCTGGCTGCACTTATAGCCTGGTTGAAAACAGATATCTTTCTTATATTGAGCAGGATCCTCCGCAAAAAACTCCGGGAAACAGATCTGCAGGATCAGGTGGATCAGGTTCTACTGAAGGTACAGGATCATCAGGAGAACAGGGCGGAGCACAGGGAACAGGAAATAGTGTATCTGGATCTACTGAAGGTACTGGATCTACCGGGAATAATGCGGGAGAAGGATCGGCAACTGGTCCTTCCGGTGAGATCGATCCTTCAGGCGGAACCGGAACTAACTCAACAGACAATAAAAGCAATTTTGAGCTCCAGGTGGAACCAGACCGCAAAATAATCTACAGTGGTGAACAAACCTCCATTCAGATAGATCTTCATGTAGTAGATCCTGAAGGTAATGAAGACCTTTCCTGTGCCGGTAAAGAGGTTTTTGTAAAGGTGACGGGGCTTGTAGACGGAACTATCAGCCATAGATCTGGAAATATAACGCTCAATGAGGTTGGTGTTGCCTTCATTAACTACAGGGCCGGCCAGAGAGATAAGCAGATAAAGATCATCGCAACATATAATCAAGGATCAGGTACGAGTGAAGGACCGGGTACTGATCCGACAAACAATGATGTAACATCAGGGACAAACACTTCAGATACAACACCCGGTACGCCGACAGGTGATAATCCCGGGAACAATACTGCAACAGGAGACGGGACATCAGTGACAAACACTACAGATACATCTCCGGGGACTCCGACAGGTGATAATCAGGGAACCAATCCACCAAATCCGGATGCGAAATCAGATAATAGTCCTACAGACACATCTCCCGACAAACCAACAGGTGAAAATCCGGGAACCAATCCTCCGGATCCAGACGCGATATCAGATAATAGTTCACCCGATACATCGCCCGACTCACCGACTGGTGATAATCCGGGCACAAACCCGCCAGACCCGGATGGTACAACTGATAATAATGCAAACGATTCATCGCCCGACTCTCCCTCAAGTAATAATCCAGGCACAAATCAGCCAGATCAAGCTGGAACATCAGATAACAGTTCAACTGGAGTATCTCCAGGGCAGGGAGCCGGTCAGAGACCAGGTACAAGTCCCTCAAACCAGAGTGGAACATCAGGTAACGGCGAAAACGAGGGCACTTCAGGGTATCCCCAAATGATAACAGCTGAAGCTGCAATAAATATCAAACCTCTTGAATATGAAGCTACTCTGACAGTCAAAGGAACTTACAGAAAAACAGTAAAATCATCATACAGGAAACAGACAAGTGATGGTGTAGAAGATGGAACACACGACATTCAGGAAAGGCAGGAAGCTTCATTTTATGTCCCTCTCAAAATGGAAAATGCCGGCGATATGCCCGTACTGAATCAAAGATGGGAATACTACCGCCCTCTTGATATTAATCTGTCAAGTTTCAATGCCTCTTACAGGGAACGCAGATATAGTCATGGTCAGGGTGATAACCACGGTTTCAGAACTACCGTAACAATAACGAAATCACCGGTCGGGCAAAAAGTGGCAGGGAAAGATTTTCTGTTGCAATCAAATATACTTCTGGTCATTGATAAGAATACAGATAAAGTAGTAAAAGTCATATCAGGATATTCAGTTGAATTTAAATGGCAGGGCTCAAGAACAATGTTCAGTGAGCAATGGTCACCCGATTCCCGATCATCTGATAGTGATTCTGATCCAATTGATGAAGATGATACCTTCGAAGCTGAGCCGGTTGAAGATCCTATTTCCGACCCCACTTTTAGCAGTGTTTCCCAGTCCCTGAAAACATACTTCAAGGACATGGGAATTCCTCTCCCCGCAGATGTTGAAATCCCTGAGGACAAGGATGAAAAACCTGAGATCAGTCCTGATTATCTTGTAACAACAGGTGACGGGAAGACATTTTTCGGAGGTAAAGGTGAAAAGATAAACGATCGCTCAAAGGCAGGAAACACTGATCGTGAAGAACGGACATTCACCTGGCACATGACAAGAAAAAGGAAACCATTATAAACTCTTTAATATTTGGAAACAATGAAAAAAAATGCTATCTTAATAGTTTGTCTTCTTATCATCCTACCTAAGATTGCAGGTCAGGAAGTAAGTCTGAAACCATACGGCCTCAAATCGGGCATCATAGAATATTCCTATTCCGGTGACAGGGTCGGAAAAGGAACCCTTTACTTCGATGATTACGGAATGAAAAGCGCGATGTTTAGCGACGCTGTTCAGGATGGCGAAAAGCAGAAAGGCTGGGTTGTCACTTTTGGCGATTACCAGTATATGTGGGATCCTGATGATCCGAATGAAGGGATGAAGCTTAAAAATCCGATTATTACATGGATAGCAGAATCCTCAAAAGGGGATGTCGAGTCATTTTCAGAGTCGATGTATTCCAAAATGGGATTTAAAAGGGCTCCGGATGAGACATTCCTGGGCAAGCCATGTAAAGCAATGAAAGGTGACATGGGGAAGGTCCTGACCTGGAACGGCATACTCATGCTCCTGGATATGAAAGTGATGGGAGGCGGTTCCCATCAGGAAGTAACAAAGATCCAGACAAATGTCCCGGTAGATGCCAAATATTTTGTTCTGCCGAAGAATACCGAATTCTCAGAATTGCCTTCGATGTTCTAACCAAAGAGATTAACGTTAAACAGATAAAGATATGAAACAGGTCAAAAGAATCATTTATGTCCTTTTGCTGTGCTGCCTTTATCCGAATGTTATTGAAGCACAGGAAGGAATTGTTGTTACCGGAGGAACTGCAACCGGAAGCGGAGGAAACGCAAGTTATTCGTTAGGTCAGGTTGTTTATTATCAGTTCACGGGGACGGGTGGTTTTATAATCCAGGGTGTTCAGCAGCCCTGGGAGATCTCAGTTGTTACTGCAATTGAGAATACGGAGGATATAACTCTGGATTGTATGGTTTATCCTAATCCCACCCAAGGGAGTCTTAAACTGTCCATCGGATCGTTTGAAGATGACAATATGAGGTTTCAGCTCTATAATATAAGTGGGATACTAATTCAGGACTTTAAGATTGAAGATAAAGAGACTATTATATTAATGGATAATCTCAGGTCTGGAATTTATTTACTGAAAGTCATTAAAAATAATCTTGAGGACAAGGTCTTTAAAATCCTTAAAAAGTAAATCATTATGAAAAAATTATTTACCCTTATAACAATTGTGCTATCAGTTGCAAATGTCCTTGCTCAGGCACCCCAGAAACTCAGCTACCAGGCTGTTATCAGGAACTCGTCAGATGAACTGGTCACCGGTAAATCTGTCGGCATGCAAATAAGCATCCTTCAGGGATCAGAATCCGGGAGTGTTGTTTATGTTGAAAGACATACAACATCAACCAATGCTAACGGACTTGCAACTGTTGAAGTAGGAAATGGCACAGTTATTAGTGGAAATTTCCCGGCAATAGACTGGTCTGCAGCAAAATATTATATAAAAACCGAGACTGATCCCGCAGGCGGAACCTCCTACAGCATAACCGGAACATCGCAACTTTTAAGTGTGCCATATTCTTTGTACTCAAAAACTGCAAAAGATGCTGAAAAATTGATTTTACCATGGTCAGGTACTTTGGCTCACACCGATTATATATTTAAAATTGTAAATTCAACATCCTCTGCTCTCAGTGCTTCAGCAACAGCAACTTCAGGTTTGACTTATGCAGTTTATGCTGAAAACCGATCACTGTCCAACAGCAGCGCAGCTGTGCGCGGAACTTCAATTGCCCCGGGTGCATCAGCTACAACATATGGTGTTTATGGTTCGTCGAGTTCAACATCGGGTCATGGTGTTGCAGGAATTGCCAGTTCAACGACAGGAACAAATAATGGAACTTCGGGTACAACATACTCCACTGATGGAAGAGGTGTCTATGGACTGGGAGGCTCAGAGACCGGCTCAAGTACTGGAGTTTATGGTGCAACAAATTCAACCACAGGGAACGGGGTTTACGGTATAGCATTTCCGGCAACTGGCATTACACATGGAATAAGCGGACATGTAAATTCTCCTGATGGGTATTCAGGTTATTTCACCGGCGGCAGATTCCATGTAGCCGGTAATGTGGGTATCGGGATTACAAATCCATCAGCAAAGCTGGAAGTTGCGGGACAGGTAAAGATTACCGGAGGGACTCCGGCTGCCGGTCAGGTACTGACCTCTGATGCAACAGGACTTGCTACATGGGAACCTGTTCCTGCCCCTGCTGTTAACCAAATTTATTTTGAAGTCAAGCGCGATGCATCGTATGAATGGCCATCAAATGCTTCAACACAAAAGATAGATTTTAGCACCGGATCAACAGTATGGGAGAACCAGGGAGATGCTTTCGATGTACCCACTAGTACATTTACAGCTCCCGAAGATGGAATATATTCATTTAAGGGATCAATAAATTTCACCAGTTTAACAACAGGATCATTAATTTATATTAATCTGAAGGCCGGAGATAAGAATTACTACGGAGATTACAATTATACAGGTGGAAGCTCAGAGATTGTGAATGTCAGTATGACTCTCTTCCTTTCAAAGGGTCAGACTGCCCAGCTATGGGGGTATGTCAATGATCCCACTCCACCGGCATTAGTATATGGCAATACTACTGAAACTTACGCCTTCACCTATTTCTCGGGAGCTAAAGTACGCTGAATTGAACTCCTGTTAAGAATAGTAATTTAAGAGCATAAAAAAATGGAAGCCATGCATTTACAACCACTAAAATATTGATTATGAAAAGGCTTATTATACTTTGTACAATATTAATGTTGCCCTTTAGTGTTTTCTCCCAGCCTCCGCAAAAGATGAGCTACCAGAGTATATTAAGGGATAAAGACGGAACATTGCTGACAAGCCGGATTGTGGGTATGAGAACTACAATACTTCAGGGTTCTGACATACAGAGGGTTGTTTATCAGGAGACTTATAACTTAACAGCCACAAATGCCAACGGACTGCTTACTGTTGAAATCGGAAGCGGCAAACCTACAATCGTGTCAGGACCTTTTACCTCAATTCCCTGGTCGTCGGGTCCCTTCTTCCTGAAAACGGAGATCGATCCGGCAGGCAGTACAAATTATACAATTACCGGATACAGCCAGCTTCTGAGCGTGCCTTATGCATTATATGCAGATGCTGCAGGAAATAGTTTCAGCGGCAGTTTCAATGATCTGACAGATAAGCCAACCTCTTTAACAGGTTATGGGATCAATGATGCTATGAGAATCACTCATCCGGCTAATGTAATTACATCAGGTGATATTTCAAACTGGAACACACCACACAGCGGTGACGTAAGCGGTTCAACAGTAATAACAGTCACAGGGCTGAGAGGCAGAAGCCTTTCTGAGACAGCTCCGGTAACCGGTCAGGTGCTCAGCTGGAACGGCTCATCATGGTCACCGGGGAATGATGGATTTGTACTGCCTTTCAGCGGACAGACGACTACCGGCACCAGCGGTATCGACATAAGGCATAATGCAAACAGCGGGATAACTATAGGAGGCGCCTTCTGGAATGGAAGCACAAGCGGCACTGCCGTGAGGGGTAATGCGACAGCCACAAGCGGTGACACAAAAGGGGGCTCCTTCCAGAATGCGAGCACCTCAGGAAAAGCTGTTGACGGATTTGCATCAGCCACCTCAGGCACAACCTACGGAGGCAGGTTTGAAAACTGGAGCAGCTCAGGCACAGGAGTGTATGGTGCTGTAACAGCTACCTTCGGAACAACTTATGGGGGTCATTTCATTGCTTCAAGTACAGGTGGTACCGGGGTTTTTGGAAATGCCACAGCTGAAACCGGAAGCACCTATGGAGGTCACTTTATCAGTTCCAGTACTTCAGGAAGAGGTGTTTACGGCCAGGCAACTGCTTCAAGCGGACTCGGATTTGGTGTTTATGGTGAAAGTTCGTCAATCTCGGGAGCAGGCGTTATGGGTATTGCGCTCCACGAAACCGGAGAAAATCCCGGTGTTTATGGAGTATCAAATTCCACTCATGGCAGAGGTGTATCGGGTTACGCCGGAGCAACAGAAGGCTTTGGTACAGGGGTGCTGGGAAAAACTGAAAGCACCAGCGGAACAGCAGTATATGCGAAAGCATTGTCGCTCACGGGCTTTAATTGCGGTGTATATGCTATAACGCCATCCCCCGATGGCAAGGCTGTAACGGCCATGGCAACAGCTGAGACCGGGCAGAACTTTGCCATCTTTGCAAGATCCTATTCGGAAGAAGGATTCGCCGGGTATTTTATCGGTGATGTAGTTGTAAGCGGAACCCTTGCCAAATCAGCAGGCTCATTTAAGATAGACCATCCTCTCGATCCGTCAAATAAATGGCTTTCCCATTCTTTTGTTGAATCGCCCGATATGATGAATATTTATAATGGTACTGTCACTCTTAATAGCCAGGGTGGAGCAACTGTACAAATGCCGGAATGGTTTGAAGCTCTTAATAAGGACTTTCGCTATCAGCTCACAGCAATAGGCGGCCCCGGACCTGACCTGTATATCTCAGAAGAGGTAATGAATAATGAGTTCAGTATTGCCGGTGGAAAACCCGGTTTGAAGGTCTCATGGCAGGTAACAGGAATAAGGAAGGATGCTTATGCCGAAAAGCACCGTATAAAGGTTGAAGAAGATAAAAACTCTGCTGAAAGCGGGAAGTTTATGCATCCGGAGCTATTCGGACAGCCTGATGAAAAAGGTGTCTTCTTCTTCAAAAATAAGGAAATGAATGATATAAAAGAATAACCGGATAGGATCTCATTCCGGGAAAAATGACCTTTAAAATATGCTATAAAATGAGAACTATTTCCACTTCTTTCGGAAGGGCATTTATAACCCTGGCATTAATGGCATTGATACCATTTACAAATATCAATGCGCAGGTACAGGTTGAAACAGTCGATGAAGGCAATAATCCAGCCATTTATGTGGAACCCGATGGAACGGCACATGTGGTATATTTCAAGTACATGGCGAACGAGATAAAACTGATGTATGCCAAACGAATGATAACCGGCGACTGGCAACACCGAACCCTCGGTCTGGCTCCATATTGTCATGATCTTGATATGACAATGGATATCAATGGGAATATACATGTGGTGATGTCTGACAACAGGTGGGATGCCAAACCACAGACGAGGCTTTTCCACGGTCTGCTCACAAAAAACGGAACCTGGAGCAGGAAGATAATCGCCGTATCATGGACGAGGCTGATAAGCATCTCACTGAAGGCAGACAGCAAGAATGATCTGCATCTTACCTACCTTGAATCTGATTACCCCGCACGCTGGATGGAAATGCACTGTATTGGCGGAGTTTGGACAAAACCGTCTGAGTTTGGTGCTCTGGGGTATAATTGCATGGATATGGCTCTCGATAAGGACGATAACATGCATGTAAGTCTTTATAACCTTATGTACGGACCGTTTGTATATCTGAATAAACCATCAGGAGGAGACTGGAGCGATCCGGAAATCATCGACCCGGAATGGGGTGGAGGCCAGCTTGAAGGACTCGTAACTTCAATCTGCACCGATGCAGATATGAATCCTCATGTGTCTTATGTAGGCAGTGAAAACCATGACAGCCATCAACATACCCGCTATGCATGGAAGGAAAACGGAGAGTGGCACAATTCACTTGTCGACAGGGGGCAGTTCCAGAGCGGAGGTAACAAATTACAGATCGATGGCGACGGTGTTGCACATCTTGCATATTCCTATTTCCAGGAGGATATTTACAAGCCAAAGGACGTGAGGTATGCAACCAATTTAACCGGGAAGTGGATGAAACAAACCATCGGCTCACAGGTAAATGCCATAAATGTCGATATGGGAATAGACCTGAATAATTATGCCCATGTCGTGTATGGTGGTTATTCACAGAATTATACCGAATATATTTATTATAATAAGATAAAGATAAACCGGTATTTTGGCGTAGATCCTGACACTCTCGATTTCAGGGGTGTTCTTCCAGGAGGACAAAAGACCATTGCAATGACCTTTACAAATACACTGGGTACAGATGTCATTATCGATTCAATGGTCATTTCCGATAGCAGAGTGACTGCGGACCGAAACAATTTTACTGTTGCCGCTCACTCGGAGGAAACTGTAAATATTACAATGAATATGACTTCAGCCACCTGGACCAATAAGGAATTAAATATCTGGTCTGATGGTTCATTCACTGTTATACCGGTTCTGGGAACAAACTATCAGCCCGAGGTGGTTGTTGACCCATCACCTGTTGATTTCGGAGCAATACTGCTTGGATCTTCCGTCAATAAAACGGTAACTATCAAAAACAATGGAATGATGGATCTTAACATCTCTAAGATTGAAGTAAAATATGAACCATGGCCGGGTTATGTAGTCCCAACCGACTTCTCAATGGTGGGACACAATTGCAGCCAGTTGCAGCACTGGGAAACATGCCAGGTCGACATCCGGTTCAATCCAAAGAAAACAGGATCCCAGCAGTCATATCTTGTTATAACCTCCAATGATCCGATGGCTCCCGTAAAAAAAGTAATGATCACCGGTAAAACTGCACATCCGGCAATATTGAGCAGCCTTTACGATGTTGACTTTGGATATTGTGCTGTCGGACAGAGCATTACCAGAAATATTACAATATATAATTCCGGAGAACTTAATCTGGTTATTTCGAATTTAGCAATTTCCGGAACCCATTCCGCACAGTTTGGAATGAGTCATACTTGTAACCAACTGGAACCGGGTGATTCGTGTAAAATACAGGTTACTATGACCCCCGCACAACTGGCCGATCTTAGTGCAACCCTCACCGTCACCTCGAACTCATTTTATTCATCCACTCTGAATATCCCTTTGCATGGCACCAGTCTTGTAAGGAATCTCGTTATAATACCGCCGTCAGTTGATTTCGGAGCAGTGAACCTCGGCGATAAGAAATATGCCCTTCTCGAATTCAAAAACAGCGGAAGCGGAAGCATAACCATTTCGGATATAGAGATAACGGGTGAAGATCGTGATGAATTCTTTCAGGAAATTGCATGCCAAATAATAGCTGAAGGTCAGTCATGTACTGATACAGTGTGGTACATCCCTTCAATTGAAGGCTCCAAATCAGCTTCATTTTCGGTAAGTTCCAATGATCCATTCCACCCGGTACAGAGTATCCCCTTAACCGGTGGTACAGGACCTTCACTTCCTTTAAATGTAAGCATCGAGGCTTCACCGGCTACAGGTAATGCCCCTGTTAATATTGATTTCAGCGCTGTCATAAGCGGCGGGCAGGGGCCATTCTGGTACAGGTGGGACATTGAAAAAATCGGGACTTACACAGAAGACCCGGATCCCCGGGTATTGTTCTCAAAACCGGGCTTTTATACCGTGATCCTGAAGCTGACCGACGTCAATGATAAAAGTGATGCCGATACCATTGAAATTATGATCACTTCAACGGGTGTCCCGATTGCATCTGCAAATGCAGAACCTGTCTCGGGAGAGTTACCACTTACAGTCAGTTTCGACGCCATTGTTGCCGGCGGAAATCCTCCCCTGGCATATTTCTGGAATTTCCGGGACGGTGGGACAAGCAGTCTCCTGAATCCCGTCCACACTTATAATAATCCGGGGACATATTGGGCAAGGCTCACCGTAACAGATGCCAGCTATGATTCATGCGTCGATTCAGTACTGATCACAGTAAAATGGAACACCGGTTTTTCAGGTCAGCTATGGGATGATGACGGGATATTTGAGATAGATGAATCTGTCGTCAGGTTCTTCCCGAGAACAAATATCATGAGTGTATGGACAGATATACTTGAAGGGAGCAATCAATATGAATTCAATAACCTTCCTCAGGGAGAGTATTCCGTCCTTGCAATTCCCGATACCGCTGAATTTCCACAATACCTGCCTACTTACCTTGGCAGGAAGCTGACCCTTAGCGAAGCCCAATGGGTTAATATGAACGGGCACATTACCGGCCAGGATATCCCGCTTATCAGGAAACCACCCCAGAATTACGGAAACGGATCATTCTGGGGAAGCATAGGTATTGCTTCCGGTAAAAAGAATTCTTCCGTGACTGTCGAGGTTAAAGGTGACAACAACGACACAAAAGGTGTAGCTCTATCCGGAATATATATCTATATTAAGGATGCAGTGAGTGGTGAATTAATTGACTTTAAAGTCACGGATGATGACGGTGCGTTCAGATTTGAAGGGCTTGAGAACGGATCTTACTCCCTGGTTGTAGATTATAAAGGATTACCCATGGACCCTGCCAATCAACCACTCCTAATAAGTGATGAAATAAAAAGTGCTGAATTAAGGATAATTGTGTTTGACAACAGGATCTCCGTAGTAAATATTGCCACCAGAGTTACTAAATTAATTTCAAACGGGATTAAGATCTATCCCGTTCCTGCAAATGAAGAACTCTTCCTTGAGATACCAGCAGATTATTTCAATACACTGAAGGTGTCTTGCAGCATTTTTGATTTGTCGGGCAGGATGATAATGAATAAAATAAAACCTGTTTCGGACGGATGTATTTTTTCAGTTGACATCTCTGCCCTGTCCGCAGGCGTATATATACTTCAATTAACCGATAACAAGCTGGTCTTCAGATCCATGTTCGTCAGGTTGAAATAAGATTTCATTTTGTTGATGGCCTCTGTGGCGATGAAAATTTGACGGTCAACGGTTCAATAAAGGAGCCGGGTGGTCCGGCGATTACAGGCGCTTTGGTCCATCAGAAGGTAATATTTGTAGTTGATGATAACCAGGAAATTATCATTCCCGTTGATCATTTACCTGAAGGTATTTATATGATTAACTTATCAGGAAATGCTTTCAGCTACAATAAGAATTTCATCAAACTGAAATAGATAATCACTCTCATAAAAGTCCTCCCCTGGAATTCAATTTTAAGAAATTAATTTACCACAGGGCACAGAGGACACGGAAAAGAAACGGATTTAATCTTCCGTGTAAACTCCGTGGTAAAAAAATTGGAATAACCAAATGTTATGATCTTATCTGGAAGCTTTTCCGGTAGCATGAGATGCATTTCCAACTCCCTTATATTCTCTCTCAAAATTCATGTCATCAAGCCGGTAACATGCCTGTACGATTTCAACCGGTCGGTTTCGGCTGAAGGCAATGAAATTACACTCCTGATTTTCCCTGAAATAGAAGATCTCGTTGTATCTCCTCCGGAGGTGGAGAAAGACCAGATTTTCAAAACGCGCACCAAAGTTGTTGGTAAACAGGGTGGCTGCTTCAGTAACGAATCCGGGATCTGTGGCGAAAATCTTTTTCGGGTTCATTGTATGTAAAAGGAAAAAGTTCAAAAGACAGGTTTCTTCCGGTGAGGTATGTGCCCGGTTCTTTGCTGAGCAATAAAAGATAAATATTATCCAGATAAAATGTATAATATCATCCAATAATAATGGTTATTATCTTCCGGAGAAAATGGATATTATTAAATAAACAAGGACAGAAAAGTGGTTAGGCGAAATTTAATCAACCTGAATTCCCATTTATTCAACCTGTGCAATGGAACGGTTTTCGGGTTTGTCATACAATTCAGGATACAGGTAATGTCCCTGTAGATTCTGATTCTTTTTTTCTTCAACCACTATCCGGTTCTCTGCAGCCCAGGGATCTTTACGTATTCCGGTTACCTGCCAGGATACTTCCACACCCGGTTTATCGGTTCGTATGGCAAACCGGTTATCACTTATCTTTTCGGCGATTATTGCCTGTGCAAATTCCCCAATGACAGTAAGCTGATACCGGAAATCTGTGTTAAGAGCTTCAAAATATTCGGGTAATATCACTTCAGCGATCCCGTTTGCATCGGTCCTGATATTCCCGTTATAAACATTCATCATGTCGGGAGATTCAACAAAGCTGTGCCGGAGTATTTTATTTGCAGGATCGAGAGGATGGTCTATCTCAAATGACCCTCCGCCCTTCGAAAGAGTTCCCGTAACCTTAACATTTCCTTCAAAATAACCAGCATAACCTGCCGTTGAATTGGTTTTTCCATAAACACCAAAGTTAATCCCGGCTGTTCCTGTTGAGATGCCATATACTCCCGTGGATACACCTTCGAAACGTCCTCCGGTAAGTCCACTGGTACCAAAAACACCGTAACTTTCATCGCTGTGACCATAAACGCCGTAATTTGTCGCGCTGTGACCCGAAACACCTATTCCTGAGGTATTCCTGCCATCAACTGCGGCATATCCCGATGTTGACGATCCATAAATAGGTGTATTGCTTGCCGCTACGGCATGAATAGCCCGGCCTGTTCCTGTATTGGTCACATAGAAAAGGTCGGTATTGCCGGTAGTGGAGCCTGTCTCATAAAAGCGCCCTTTAAAATAACCTGCATATCCGTCAGGAGATACTGTCTCACCATAAACACCGTAATTTGTACCTGTTGCAGTAGATGCCCTACCGTAAACTCCATATCCGGAAACAGATATCGACTCTCCGTAAACTCCATAATTTTTACCTGTTGCAGAGGATGTTTTACCGTAAACACCATATCCTGTTGATGAATGTGACGTTCCCGAAACACCGATTGTCCGGTCAATATCATGTGAGGTTGCTTCACCATAAATCCCATACGTCGGGCCTATACCCAAAATCCCTCTACCTTCAGGAGAATTTGTAGTTCCCACAATTCCAGTTGCATTGCCGGAGTTTGCTATGGCTTCTCCAACTATAGCTCTACCACTAGTCGATCTTGTAACTCCATGCAAACCGATACTTATTATCTCTCCAGGGATAGGGCCGACGCTTCCGGAAGTCCGGTCATCAGTTATTTTGAATACTGCTCCGTCTTCGGGCGTAGCACTTCCGGAATAAGGCAAGGTTATTCCCCCTCCGGTTTCATCATTAGCCGGAGCCCATGTGGTACTGTTCCATTTCAGCACCTGTCCGGTTGTGGCACCTGCCTGTGCGATCTTTGCCCCGGTCACCGCACTGTTCGCCAACTTGTCGGAAATCACCGCCCCGTTTTGCAGTTTGTCAGAGCTGACAGCCAGGTTACCCAGCTTTGTAGTCGAAATAGTATTGTCGGCCAGGTCAGCGGTTACAACGGATCCATCAAAAATCTTCGGACTGGTTACGGCATTATCGGCCAGGTCAGCTCCAGCTATTGTTCCATCTGAGATCTTTCCAGAGGTGATACTATTGTTTCCAAGGTCGGCAGTAGTCACAGCGCCATCTGAAATTTTCACTGATGTTATGCTGTTATCGACAACCCCGTCAGACATCTTTGAATTTAATGCATAGGGTACGCTCAGGAGCTGGCTGGTACCGGTAATTGAATAACTTATTCCGCCAGCCGGGTCAGTTTCAGTTTTTAAAAAATAAGTGCCAGAACCCCAGTTAATTATACTAAAATTACCTGACACCAGAGCTCCTCCTCCGATCTCAATAGTAGCCAGGCCATTTGCATTTGTTGTTGCCGAATGAGTTTCAGCATAAACGACTGTTCCTGATGCAGATCCCTGAAGGATGCTGATACGCATTCCAATGGAATGATTGATTACCAGGTCTCCTGAAGAGTTGCGGATAACTGCCTGGTAGCTCAGTCTCTGAGGTGCCTGAGCAAAAATTGTCAGAGTTAATCCGCCAATTACAATAAGGGTAAATAGTTTTTGCATTGAATGAATTATTTGGATTAATAAAAGCTTAGCATCTGGCCGAACTGAATTCTTCAAAAAAGTTCGGAAAAATTTGAATACGAGTCAAATATATTTTTTAGAAATTCGAAAAGAGGAACAATTTTATCTTCAAATTTCAATCAGGTAAACGGTTTTAAAAAATCAGAACAGATATGATAAAAATCCTTTACCACAGAGGACTCGGAGAGCACGGAAAAGACACGGATTTAAACCTCCGTTTAAACTCCGTGCAACCCGATAGCTATCGGGTCCATGATCTCCGTGGTAAGAAAAAATTTGAATAAACCAAATGTTATTATTTTATCTGGAAGCGTCTCCTTCAAGCTTTTCCAGACGGGCTTTCAGTAATTCAATCTCTTTTTGCTGGGCTTTGATGGCCTCCAGCAGCAGGGGGGTGATCTTGCTGTAGTCCATTCCATTGGCATCGACGCCATTTGCCTCATAAACCACGATTTCCGGCAGGACCTTTCCAACCTCTTCAGCGATCATGCCCACATCATGCTGACCTCCATGTTCCTGATCCCAGTCGAAAAAAACACCTCTGATAGCTTGTATTTTACTAAGTGGATCAGGAATGGCTATAATATTACTTTTCCAACGAACGGAAGAGGGTTCTCCGTAGTTTACCCCCGGCCCTGCGGCATAGAAGTCATAATTTGCGCCCTGGCCATATACGCCTGTACTGTTGTCACCCAGGGCCACGCCCCAGACTCCGATGCTACCCGTTCCCAGTGCTTCCCCCTTCACAGCCCTTCCAGTGTTCCCCGTCGCTTTGGCATATGCACCGTAAGTGGGAGCCTCCCCGTACAACCCATACCCTGATGCCGAAGATGAAATACCATAAACGCCATATCCGGCAGCAGCAGTAGATGATCCGTAGACTCCGTATTTCGGTGCTTCACCATATACTCCGGAAGAATTTGCATTGCTGGCTACACCGTACACACCGATTTGCGGAGCACTCCCATACACGCCATGTCCGGTGCCGGCCGTTGATTTTCCATAGACGCCATAACTGTTTAGGCCGCTGCTGATGCCATAGACCCCGTACAGCGGAGCTTTCCCATACACGCCGGTCCCTGCCGATGATGAAGATTCGCCATACACGCCGAAGTTTGCTCCGGTGGTATGAGAGGCAGAACCGTATACCCCCTTGCCGGTGGCCATTGCCGATAATCCGTAAACGCCCTGGTTGTCACCTTCTCCCCATACACCCGTGCTGTTGCTGTTTGTCGCAGTTCCCTGGATTCCCACACTGTTAGTACCGGTCGCTTCTCCAAATATTGCTCTGCCCTTGTAACCTGTTGAGGTCCCGTAAATGCCGTAGTTGGCCGACAATCCGTAGATCCCCTGTTTGGCTCCTTCCCCGTATACGCCTGTGCTGTTACTGGTGACAGCTAAACCTTTTACACCAATGCTGTTGTCAGCTGTGGCTTCCCCCAAAACGGCAATCCCCTGGAAACCGCCGGATTTTCCATATATCCCTGTTCCGAATTTTCCGGTAGCCTGACCAAATATCCCGAATCCTTTTGATATTCCATACAGACCGTAACCATTGTTTGATTTTGATTCTCCGTACACACCATAATTCATTCCTATCGTATCACTTACAAAACCCTTCACACCATACGCCTTCTCAGTGTTAGCTTCTCCATATACCCCACAGGTTATATCATCATAAGGATCACCATAGGATTTTCCATAAATCCCGTAACCTCCCGTATTCCAGGTTTCCCCATATACTCCACAATATGGGGAATAACCTGCCAGACCATTACCCGACAAAGATGTTGATCTGCCTTCGATTCCGGTTCCGGAACTTACAGCCGTAATACCCTTGACATCCCCCCTTGCTTTTACTCCGATATACCCTTCCCCGTATACGCCGTTGCCATACGTTCCGTTCGATAAACCGTAAACGCCGGTACCATATGGGGCTGACGCTTCCCCGTACACGCCATTGCCCCCGCTGCTTACAGCGGTGTTTGTCTGTTTCCCGCTTAAGGCCCCGATATCCTGTCCTGAACTGGTAACGGTAAAAGCATAACCGCCCGTTTCACCGGAAGTAGTTCCCGAGAATGGCAGAGTTAATCCTCCTACTCCGGTTGCATCTGTCGCCGGAGCCCAGGTAGTACCGCTCCATTTCAGTACCTGTCCGCTTGTTGCACCGGCCTGAGCTATTTTAGTGCCGGTAACAGCACCCACATTTATCTTTTCTGTGGTAACTGAATTGGCTGCAAGGTCAGCATCCACAATAGTCGCATCAGCGATCTTTGTCGATGTAACACTGTTGTTTCCAATATCGGCATTGGCTATTGTACCATCAACTATTTTTGCTGAGGTGATACTGTTATCAATTACTGATTCACTTATTCTTGCATCAAGAGCATAGGGGACACTTAAGAGCTGGCTTGTACCAACAATTGAATAGCTCGATCCTCCAGAAGGATCCGTCTCTGTTTTCAAAAAATATGAACCTGATGCCCAGTTTATACCTGAAAAGGTACCTGAGACAATACTTCCACCTCCGATCTCAATAGTTGCAAGGCCATTTGCATTGGTCGTTGTTGTATGTGTTTCAACATAAACTGAAGTCCCTGAAGCAGATCCCTGAAGGATGCTGATACGCATTCCTATGGAATGATTGGTGACCAGGTCTCCTGAGGAGTTGCGGATGACCGCCTGGTAGCTCATTTTCTGAGGTGCCTGGGCAAATAGTGTCAGAGTTAATAAAGTAGTTACTAAAAGTGTAAATAGCTTTTTCATTGGATTGAGTTTTGAATAAAACATTCAGGTTTATGTTGATCCGGCTTGAATTGTTCTAAAAAGTTCGGAAAAATGTGGATACTAGTCAAATATATTTTTAAGAAATTCGAAAAGAGGAAAAATTTTATCTTCAAATTTCAATCAGGTAACCAGTTTTAAAGATCAGAACAGATATGATAAAAATACTTTACCACGGAGGACACGGAGAGCACGGAAAAGACACGGATTTAATACTCCATGTAACCCGATGGTTATCAGGTCCAGATATTGGGTTACCCTGAGCCCTGTGCTCCATGCCCTGAGCCATCATGGAGACGGAATAAACATAGCCGAGAAGGAGCCATGGTTGAGATGCACCACATCCTCCTCTGCCGAGGTTCCCCAGTGATAACTGACAATATAAAACTTCCTGGAACCTGCTGCAGAGACCGTAGCAACCGCGTTAACCGCACAGGGTGACTGGTAATATCCACCGATTAACTGATGTTCAAATTCCCACCATACCTGCGCCAGAACCCCGCCTGTCGGACTGGTTGAAATGCCCACACCGACCCATGTACCTTCCAGGTATGTGTGATTAGTGGTCAGCGTACCTGAAAAGTTCAGCATTATAAAACCCGGGCCCGGGGCTACTATGGTGATGGTATCCATTGGACCCCACGAATTTTTTGTTGAAATGGTCCTGCTCTCTGAAAACTTCTCATAAGCCACCCTTGGACTGTTTGCGATTTTCACCGCACTTGCATAGAGAGTATCTCTCACCTGTGCACTGCCTTTCACATAAAATTTACCTCCTTCGAAATAACCCGAATATCCCGTAGGAGAGGTAACCTTTCCGTAAACACCTTTCCCGGTAGATGACGAGGAATAACCATAAATTCCCTGGTTGGAACCTTCTCCCCATACTCCTGTGCTGCTCGTATTTGTGGCAATTCCCTGTACTCCTATACTGGCAGTACCTGTTGCTTCACCCGTCACGCCGCGTCCCTGGTTACCTGTAACGGTCCCATAGACACCATATTTCGGTGAATTCCCATATACCCCGTATCCAGTAGCTGATTTGGATTCCCCAGATACTCCATAGTTTGCAACTGCTGTCGGTGTTGCCACTCCACGGATCGCAGATAATCCTGCGGTAGCTGTACCCTGAACCACATGCAGGCGGTCTGTCGGAGCAAGTGTACCAATACCAACCCTTTTGTTCGCATTATCGAATTTGATCCAGGTTTCATCACCGAAGTGTCCGAAGGTTATGTCTTCGGTTGTAAGCATGCTGAGGTCCTCTGCCACAAATCGTAAATCTCCTCCAGTCAACCCTGTTATCCGTGTTTCATCGCTTCCGAAGTATATACTGGAAGTTACATTCAGACCGATATTGCCGCCGACATTGAACTTCCCCAACCGGCTTACACTTCCCATTTGGACACTGTCGGTTGTTGTACTTAACCGAATGATCGTCCCGTCATCTGTCCATCCCCCGCTGCCGCCACCTGTAGCATCTGCTGCCGGAGCCCAGGTAGTACCGCTCCATTTCAGTACCTGTCCGCTTGTTGCACCGGCCTGAGCTATTTTAGTGCCGGTAACAGCACCCACATTTATCTTTTCTGTGGTAACTGAATTGGCTGCAAGGTCAGCATCCACAATAGTCGCATCAGCGATCTTTGTCGATGTAACACTGTTGTTTCCAATATCGGCATTGGCTATTGTACCATCAACTATTTTTGCTGAGGTGATACTGTTATCAATTACTGATTCACTTATTCTTGCATCAAGAGCATAGGGGACACTTAAGAGCTGGCTTGTACCAACAATTGAATAGCTCGATCCTCCAGAAGGATCCGTCTCTGTTTTCAAAAAATATGAACCTGATGCCCAGTTTATACCTGAAAAGGTACCTGAGACAATACTTCCACCTCCGATCTCAATAGTTGCAAGACCATTTGCATTGGTCGTTGTTGTATGTGTTTCAACATAAACTGAAGTCCCTGATGCAGTTCCCTGAAGGATGCTGATACGCATTCCAATGGAATGATTGGTGACCAGGTCTCCTGAAGAGTTGCGGATAACTGCCTGGTAACTCAGTCTCTGTGGCGCCTGGGCAACGACAGACAAGGTCAGTGCAGCGAGGAGCGAAAGAGTAAAGAATTTTTTCATGGGATCTTTTATTAAAAAACTATTTTTCAACAATTAAACTGATCATTTTTTCCAGTTTTTCAATCCGGGCTTTCAGAACATCGTTTTCAGCCTTAAGCTCTTTCACGGCATTCACAACAGCGACATTAACCAAATGCATATCAAATTCCAGGAAACCTTGCGAGGTTTCTGTTATAGCTTCCGGGAATACTTTCTGAACATCCTGGGCTACAAATCCGACATATTCAGGTTTGGAAGGAAGGTCCAGTGGATTTCCGTTCTTATAATTGAACCTGACTGGTTCAAGCCGGATAATATCACCCAGTCCCCTTTTGTAATCACCATGGATGTCTTTCAGCCTGATGTCGGAAAAAGCTGCCCAGGTACCGCCCCCGGGTTTTGAGGCCACACCGTTAACCGCCAGCAGATGGCCATCTCCGGGCTGGCAACTGATACCTACGGGATCATGGAAAACATTAAAGGTTCCACCATAGCCCCAGCTGAAATATGTTCCATCATACCAGATTGCTTCTGCGCCATTACAGTTCAGTGCCGGCCCCGAGGCAATCCCTTTATTCAGGTTGGCAGCTCCTTTAACATCCAGCTTATAGGCAGGAGTGAGTGTACCTATGCCTACATTACCATTGGACACAATGGCTAGTCTGATATCGGCATTGGTACCAAGATACAGGCTCCCTGCTTCATATGAGGATACATAGGAATTTAGTCCCGAAGTTCCTATGAACATACCATCATAAGATGTATATCCTGTAGAACTGTTCTGAATGTTCATATAGCAAGGCGAACCATTCTTGGCCAGTGTTAGTTTATTTGTAGGATTACTTATTCCCAAACCAAAATTCTTCTCTTCAGCATTGTAAATATAATCTGACGTTGCCGTCCATGGTCCATCATCATCAGCTGCCGGCGCCCAGGAGGTATTGTTCCACTTTAAAACCTGCCCGGATGTGGCACTCATCTGAGCAATTTTTGAACCTGTTACTGCCCCATTAATTATTTTTGCGTTAGTTACTGACCCTGCTGCAAGCTTGTCGGTCGTTACAGCACCATTCGCAATTTTGTCCAGGGTTATGGCTTCCGGCCCGATCTTATCGGTTGTCACAGAAAGGTTGTTTATTTTAGCAGTTGTAATTGAATTATCTGTCAGATCGGCTGTAGAAATAGAATTGTCAGCAATTTTAGCCGAAGTTATACTACTGTTTGCGATATCATTTGCGATGATTGTCCCATCGACAATCTTGGCAGAGGTAATACTGTTATTAGCCACAGATTCGCTGGTTTCTGAATTCAGGGCATATGGTACACTTAGCAGCTGACTGGTCCCTACTACAGAATATATAGTTCCTCCCTCAGGATCGGCTTCTGTCTTAAGGTAATAAGTTCCCGATCCCCACTTAATTTCCGTAAAAGTTCCCGACACAATTGATCCACCGCCAATTTCTATAGTAGCGAGACCATTGTCATTGGTAGTTGGTTTATGTGTCTCAACATAAACGGCAGTCCCGGATGGAGAATCCTGCAGAATACTGATCTTCATTCCTATTGCATGACTGGTAATAAGATCTCCGGAAGAGTTGCGGATAACTGCCTGGTAACTCAGTCTCTGAGGAGCCTGTGCAAAAACATAAATGGTTATTGACAGAATAATTGAAAGTGTAAAAAGTTTTTTCATATACTGAATTATTAATAGAATCCTATGATTATCGAATCGCTCCGAACACCTTGCATCATGCACCTTGCAACCTGCAACCCGCTTCAGTTCTTAACAACCTTGAAAACCTTTATCTCCTGCCTGTTATTAACGATCCTCAGCAAATACATAGTTGAAGAATAATTAAGCAGAGGGATCTCCGTCAAACTCTCTTCAATCTTCTTTTCCTGGAGGAGCATTCCGTTCATGTCGTAAAGCATATACTTTAGATCCATATCTTCAAAAGGATCAATAGTCAGTGTCAGTACATCATCAGCAGGATTAGGATAAACTTTCATGCCAAGCGTTATCCCTTCGGTCTTTTCTATTGCGGTCACAACACTTATTTCCCAGGGCTGCTGAACACCCTGGGCTACACTGGCTGAAGAGCCTGTGATTGTAATGTAGGACACCTGACCTGCAGTATATGTTACAGTGCCGCCACTACCGGTAGCAGTTCCTCCTGTTGAGGGAATTGCAGTTTGTCCTGAGGCTGAAATCAAGCAAAAATAATTAGCCGATAAAACCAGAATGAATTTAATGAAGCGATTCATAATGAGAGGTTTTTAAGATTAGAATAAGTTATAAAAGTTAAGAAAAGGAACAGAAATAACCTAACTTTTTTTACTATATCTAATTTTTATTTGACGAAAGTTCTTATTTCATTTATTATTTTCAAATTAGTTGGTGCTTAATCTTATAGTATTTAGTTAATAAATCTTGCTATTTTTACCTTACCCCTTTTGAATAAAAGGAAATGATTTGATCTTAACTCAATTCATTCTAATTATGATCTATTTACTTGTATCTGTCGTTTTACTGGCTCTTGCAGCGCTTTTGCTATACAATTCCCTTATCCGTAAGAAAAACGACGTCGAAAATGCATTTGCCTCAGTTGATGTCATGTTAAAGAGAAGATATGACCTTATCCCGGCTCTTGTTGAAGCAGTAAAGGGTTATATGAATTATGAAAGGGATATCCTTGTTAAGATCACCGCCCTGAGGGCTAATGCCTTATCAGACAACATAAGCAATGAAGAACGCGTCGTTATCGAGAACCAGATCCGTCAGAAACTCTCGGATATCCTTGTAGCGGTTGAGAATTACCCTGATCTGAAAGCCAATCAGAATGTTCTTAAGCTTCAGGGCGCCATTAATGAGACGGAGGAACAGCTGTCGGCATCAAGAAGGGCTTTTAATGCCGCTGTGACAATATTCAATAACAGCGTTGAAGTATTTCCTTCAAATATTTTAGCAGCAATGATGGGCTTCAGAAGAAGAACACTTTTTGAGATTCCGGAATCACAAAAAGCAAGACCGGATGTCTCGCCGGTAACCAGTAGCAGATGACCAATTTAAGGAATGAGTCAACTTAAGAATTTCAGAGAATATTACGAAACGACTCTCAGGCCTGAGCTCGAGATAATTGACAATGAAAAGAGAAAGGTCAACCGGCGGGTCATTACAATAATTTCAATAACAATCACATCTGTAGTTCTCGAATTATTACTGATACCTTCTGGTTCCATGCTTAAGGTAACTCTGCCTATGATTACAGCTTTTGCTGGTTTTGTTACGACAGATATTTTAAGCAAGAGCTCCAGGAAAGAATTCAAGAATAAGATAATATCAAAGATCACAGGATTTCTCGATGAAGGACTCACCTATAACCCTGATGGTCTGATACCTCTTCCGGAATTCCTTAAAAGTGAAATATTCCAGCTTTCGTGCGATAGCTATGCTGGAGAAGACCATTTCAAAGGTAAGATAGGGAAAACAGACATCGAATTCTGCGAAATAAATGCAAAACATAAAAATACAAGCAGCTCAGGATCAAGTCAGAAAGACGAATACGTAAGTATTTTCAGTGGTTTATTCATCATAGCCGATTTCAATAAGAATTTTAGAACCCGTACAATTGTTCTGCCAGATACAGCTGAAAAATTATTTGGCAAATTCGGTCAGACACTGCAATCAATATCCATGGGAAGAGGCAAGCTTGTAAGACTCGAAGATCCGGTCTTTGAAAAAGAATTCTGTGTATATGGCGATGACCAGGTAGAGGCCAGATACATACTTACTCCTGCACTGATGGAACGAATTGTAGCTTTTAAACGTAAATGGAATAAAAGGATCAGTCTCTCATTTATCGATTCAAAGGTATACCTCGCCATCAATATGAACAAAAACCTGTTTGAGACAAGAATATTCAGACCGGTTGCTGACTACTCATTCATTGAAGAAAATCTCCGTTTTCTTATCCTCCTTACAGAAATTGTCGAAGATCTCAACCTAAATACAAGAATCTGGACGAAAGAATAATTACATTTATAAATTGATTTGATCCGACTTTTTAATTATTAAAACCTATGAAATCAAAGAATAACCTCAGATCCAATTCCCGCAGGGAATTATTAAAAGCTATTGCAGGGATCCCGCTCCTGGCGCCTATTAGTGCTGTCGGAAAAAAATTGTCTGCAGTTTTGCCCGATGATTCTGTCGAGCGTAATATCAGCTTCAACAGCGAACAGGTTCAGGAAGTAAAAAAGAAACTGCCCCAGGGCAAAATAGGGAATCTGAACATCAGCAGAATAATTCTAGGTTGCAATCCGATAATTGCCTGGTCACATGCCCGTGATCTTATCTATCCCAACAGGCTTATGAAAGCATATATGACAGACGATAAGATACTTCAGACCCTTAACCTGGCGGAACAGGCGGGAATAAATACATATCTGCTTACATCTGAAGCGTTTCCGCTTTGCAACAGATATAAGAAACTATATGGCAGTAAGCTTCAGACAATTGGAATGGCTACTCTGCCTGAAAGGGATCTTTATTCGAACATAAATCTGTTAGTGGATTCCGGTGCAGATGCAATCTATATACATGGCAGGGTATGTGATGCCTATATAAGAGGAGGAAAGAAAGAGGAACTCTATAAATTCATAGAATATATAAAAGGCAAAGGTAAGCCTGCAGGGATCGGAGCTCATTGCCTTGAAACAATTCAGGAATGCGAGAAGGGGAATAATCCGGCTGACTTTTATATGAAAGCTTTCCATCATGATAAATACTGGTCAGCTCTTCCCGAAGAGAACAGGGAACCATATATCGAGATAGGTCCTTCTTTTACTGAGCACAATAAGTATTGCGACAATATGTGGGATATGCACCCGGACAAAACTGTCGAATTCATGAAGACAGTGAGTAAACCTTTTATCGGTTTTAAAGTCCTGGCTGCAGGGGCTATCCACCCGCGGGTAGGCTTCCGTTATGCCTTTGAGAACGGAGCTGATTTTGTCTGTACAGGTATGTTTGATTTTCAGATCGTTGAAAACATAAACCTTGCCAATGATATTCTGGCTGATCTTCCTAAAAGACAGAGGAGATGGTTTTCGTAAAACCATCTCCTCTAATCTGCTTTAAATTGCCGGTTATCACGCAGGTAATTATCTTTTTACTGTGCAGGTCGCTGAGTTGGCTGCTGTCCCTGGGGTCTCGATGAAGGCAGATTCAGAGGATCATCCCATTCGAGCTGGTAATCTGCATTTGCATTAAGGGCATACTTGATCACATGATCGGATGGTTTAGCACTTCCTATAATGTCAATCTTTTCACGATCTACAATTCCAATGCCTGCTGCAGCATTATAATTAAGGTATCCTACATAATCAAGAGGTATGTCCATCAGCTGACAGCAAATGCTGTCAACTGCCATCGGATCAAAACCTGCAAGAGCTACTTTATGATTTACAGGGGTTCCCCTGACAGGGCCATTGCCTTCCATTCCCTCCACCCCATCAATAATTGAAAAATGAGGAAGAAATTTTTTAGAGACAAGATGCATATTATAATGCAGCCATCGAGGGCCGGCTGAATGGAGGTTGCGTTTATAATTTATTGGTTTGGCACCACCAACGGCAGGAAGATTAAGCGGGGCAGAAAGTACAATATTCTTCACTGCGCCTGTCATTACTACAGTGTCGTGAGTTTTCAGTCTTGAAATTGATATGAAGTAATTATTCGGATCAAAAAACGCATCAGCTATCTGGATCTTATCAAGATGAAGGTCCCTGTTAATGACAAAATAAGGCTTTCCGCTCAGAGTATTCATATCGATGAATTTCAGGTTATAGTCTTTTGCAAGATCGAGATAACCATAGTTCTTAAATCCATCAGCAGAGTTAACTACAGAACTTGACTCAGCGATAATGATCTGCCCTTTGTAAAAAGATTTAACATATTCAAGCAGGCTTCGAAGAGCTTCAACATGAGTTGCGCATAGTGCCACGTTAGTAGCAACCATATTTGGCTTTATTATCAGTTGTTTACCCTTCAGCCCTTTCTTTATCTCGGCTTCAAAAGGTCTGACAACTTCAAAGAGCATCTGTTGCCTGTCTGTACCTGTTGTAAATGCAACACTACTTCGACCGGCTGGTACGACGGGTGTACTTTTAGGTTGCAAGCTTTCTGATTCAGCAGCCACTATATCGGTAAAACCACCAGCCAGCATGGCAGCCGAACTCAGACCGAGCATTTTCAGGGCATTTCGTCTTCCGATAACTAATTGTTTTTCAGATGAATTCATAAAATTTATTTTTTCATTTATAAAAAAATTACATCCTACAGTAACCGGTTATTATGATGTTAGTTCCCGGGTTAAAAATATTTATTTATTTCAATATATCAATGCTTTATCTAAAGGTTTATCTCAACTGAAATATATAACAATTGAAGAATTGTTTTGTTTAAGATATCATATCTATTCTCAGTATTCAGCATACATGTAACTGGCTCTTCTAAAGAGAAATCTTATTTAAAAATTTATTTGACTTCGGCTTTTTTATATAGTAACTTACATAGATATTTCATGACCAGTGAAATAACCTATTAATACCCGATATGAAATCCAGAAGTTATTTTTTTAAGTTCGCAGCCTGCGTTTTAGTGATGATGCAGGTTTGTTCATCAATGTACCTCAGAGCACAGGATTATCTGATAAGCTTCGCAGGTTCAGGTGGAAGTTCAACAGTAACCAAAGTAAAAGTTGAAAACCTTACTCAGTGGAAAAGCCTGGAGATGAACGGAGGTGATGTTTTACACCTTAAGTCCGTCGTAACAGGAATTGAATCGGTTTTAGATAATAAACCGGGGAGAATACGTTTCTATCCTAATCCCATGAAAGATTACACAAGGATGCAGTTTGATCTGCCTGTATCCGGAGAGACCACAGTAACTCTTTATGATCTCTCAGGAAGGAGCATAGCGCAAACAAGGGATATGCTTCCGAAGGGCAGGCATGATTACGGCATACAGGGTGTTGAAGAAGGATTATACTTTGTAAGGATAAGCTGCGGTAGGTACTCGAACAACGGTAGTTTATTATGTAATGGCTCTCAATACCACCATGTAAATATAGCATATGAAACTTCAGCTGATCCGGAAGCCGTAATTGATCCAAAGGAACAAAACAGTGAAGTAAAAGGTACTAATGGAGAGACAGTAATGCAATATACCACCGGAGACTGGCTGAAATTTACTGGTATCTCAGGGAATTACAGCACGGTTGTCACAGACAAACCTTCAGCCAGTAAAACAATAAACTTTAATTTTATCGCCTGCACTGACGGTGACAACAACCATTATCCTACAGTTACATTAGGCACCCAGACCTGGATGGCAGAGAACCTTAAAACAACAAAGTACAACGATGGTACAACATCCATTCCTCTCGTTACTGACAACACAGGTTGGGCTGGACTTACAGACCATGGTTACTGCTGGTATGGCAATGATGAGGCTACTTATAAAAATATCTACGGAGCTTTATATAACTGGTATACGGGAGCAAAAGGGAACCTGTGTCCGATAGGGTGGCATATGCCATTGGATGCAGAGTGGTCTACATTATACACACTTCTTGGCGGAACATATATTGCCGGTAAAAAAATGAAGGAAACAGGAGTAGCTCATTGGCAACCGATTAACACTGCAACAAATGAAAGTGGCTTCACAGCTTTACCGGGAGGATGGCGCTCTATAAATGGTACTTTCAATGAAATCAATGAACGCGGTGAATGGTGGACAGCATCTGAGAAAGATGCTACAACCGGTTGGTCTTATTACCTGGAATCATTATATGACAGGATATATCGCGAATCTGTCAAAAAAGTGGTTGGTTTTAGTGTAAGATGTATAAAAGATTGATTGAAAAAAAATTAATTTCTATTTTATATCTCCTAGCTTATTGAGGTTGATGATATCTCTTTTAGAAACATCTCCAGCTAATTTTTCTCATTATGAAGAAAATAGTTCTGTTAACCTTAACAGTCGTTTTGATAAGTTTAAAACCTGGATTAACACAAAGGGCTTATAAACTGACAGTTAATCAACCTCCGCCACTGTCTTTTACAATTGCTGAAGAAGTAGACGGCACTGTCGGTGAAATGGTAAACCTTGATTCATGGTTTCATGTCGAAGGTTCCGGCATTTATACCCGGATATGGAAATTCAATGATGGATCAATGGTACAGCCAATAGATAATCCTGAATATACCATACAGGGCAGTGGTAAGTTCTACCTAACTGTAACAAATGAATACGGATGCACTGCACTTGATTCAATTGTCTTAAATATTGTTACGGGAATAGATGACATTAATTATGAGCGGGATAAAAGTCATTCCATCCGGATTTATCCTAATCCCAATACCGGGGAATTTGATGTCGTAATATCGGATTGCCAGCCGGGATATTATCTTGAACTGCTTAATTCGGCGGGAGTTCAGATACTATCCGGAATCTTGCAGTGCAACAACAACGATTATATGGGAACAATAAAAGTGCCTTCGGTTGATCCGGGTATTTACTTCTTACTGGTAAAACTTACCGGCAAACTGATATTCAGGCAGAAAGTCATTATACTCAAATGACAGGTGATCATGAAGAATCTCAGATATATAATAATAG
>ENA-UOWE01001157-UOWE01001157.1-activated-sludge-metagenome-genome-assembly--contig:-NODE-1157-length-34007-cov-6.238631_pt1 | contig 34007 bp, 31 predicted proteins | sample MGYA00249841_ERZ761562 | MGnify/ENA primary metagenome ERZ761562 (study PRJEB28883, sample SAMN05720200) | activated sludge metagenome | isolation source: Anaerobic digester | place: Japan...
TCCACCATCGAGTCAAGGGTCAACTCGATCGTCCGAAACAGGATCTTCGATGGCCTTGGAGATGGCATGGTGCTGAAATATGTTAACTCCTACGTCGCGGAGAACATCATCGACGGTCAGGATAAATCCGTCGGCCAGATCGGTATCTACGTTGACAACAGCAGGTACACCCCGACATCTTTCAGGATCGAGAGGAATATCGTTGACGATTGCCGGCACGGTGTGTATGTACTGGTCCCGAGCAGTGCGATATCGCTCTCGAGCAACTATAAGATCTGACAGTGCACAAGACACCTTCTTTTTTTTCCCGGACAGGGGGCCTACCTGGAAGCATCTGAGCACCGATCCATTGGAGAGGTCGTCAGCTGCAACGGGACAGGGAACACTGGTCTGGTAGTGTGCTTTTTCGTCGTCTGACAGGAATAGAATCCCGATGCATCGCACCGAACCCTGGGGAACCTTACGACCAGTCATTCATAGAACTGGAGATGAGAGGTAGTGATATTATGAACTCTCCAGAGGAACAGAGGTGGTAATATCGTGTATCCGAACGACGACATGCACTATTCATCGGAGACGGCGATCCCCATGCATGATATCATTCGAAGAGATCCAGGCCTCTGGTCACTCTTTACCAGGGAAGAGGAGTATTCTCCCGAGTTGCTGGATGAGTTCGGCCGGTTCCCGTACTACATGAGCAGAGATCGGAACGTGTTCCAACCGCGGGTGTCAGAGTTCCTCATCGAGAACGGTTGTTCGATGGAATTCCCCGGTGGGCATCCGTTTGCCCTATGTCTCACCCACGACATCGACCATGTCTTCACGCCGATACTCAAGAAAGGCCTGTCGGCTTGGCGATCTCTCAAGCGTGGTGAGATACGCGAGGCGGTAGGGTCGGTATCCCAGGTGCGTTCAAGGAAAAGGCCGCTCTGCAATTTCAACGATATCATGGATCTCGAGGAGAAGTACGGGGGAAAGAGCACGTTCTTTTTCATGGTCGAGAGTCCCGGGGATAGGGCCTATTCCTACGATATCGAGGATGTCGCAGAGGAGATCGGTGAGATCGTCGAGAGGGGCTGGGAGGTAGGGCTCCATGGAGGTTTCACGACACACCTGGACGAACAGGAGTTGCGAGTAAAAAAGGAGCGACTGGAGCGGATAACCTCGTGTTCCGTTCAGGGTTATCGTAACCATTATCTCTGTTTTAAGGTCCCCGACACCTGGGAGATGCTTGCACGGGCCGGTTTCATGTACGACTCCACCCTCAGCTACGGGGACTGTGCCGGATTCCGTAACGGGATGTGTCATCCATTCATACCGTTCAACCTGAATTCCGGAAGGTCGATCGGGGTGATCGAGATCCCGCTCATCCTGATGGACGGCGTGCTTGACTCCACCCACATGCGGCTCGATCGCGCGACGAGCTGGCGCCTGATCCGGATGCTGATCGATTCAGTCGCCAGGGTTCATGGAGTCTTCACCGTCGTCTGGCATAACACGCTCATGCGGGGAGAAGACCTTGGGATGTATCGGAAGATTCTCGATTACTGCAAGGAGAAAGACGCCCTGATTACCAGCTGTTCGGAGATCGCCACAATAGGCCCTCCTGAAATTCGGTGACGGGAGCCAACCACCTCCCCTGTTGTCTCCGCACTTCACCAATAGCTCATCGTCCCCGGGCGGACCAATTGAATTGGCAGCCATTCGTTCTGTTTAATGGTGCAGGTCTTTAATACTGAGGGCTTGCAGAATCCTATCAGTACCTGAAATCCATTGGGACTGGATGAATGCGGATGCCGGCGTTCGATCTTCCCAGGACCATTTTCTCCGAGTATCATCCCGGCGAGGCTGTTGCTGTCCTCTACATATGATATTGCAGCAACCGGAAACGAATGTACCAGACCGTTCGCAAGATACTGGTCCACGGGCCCCCGCCGGTTGCCCGGCGTCCCATCCATCGGTCATGCCCCCTCCCGTGGAAGGTGGTCTTCCTGGTTCTGGTCTGTTACCGGATCCTCCCTCCGGGACCCTGTGCCCTCTTTCAGCGTATCCTCACCTGGACCGATCGTGTGATCCAGAGCCCGATGACTCTCGTATTCTGCAGGAAAAGGATGTGATACACCTCACAAAGGAAATATTCTCGATCGGTTTGGGCCCGGTTCTTCACCTGCCGGGTGCTCTTTCCATTACCGACGACCAACACCACAATCCTGGTTCTGGGATCAGGTTCGTGCGATAAGGATACCGACTGAGATCCTGACGGATCAGGGTTTCCAATCGTCTCAAAACTTGGATCAGTACCCTGCATCGTGCATTCAGAGGGTTTCGGGAACACTATCTCCTTCCGGTAGATCGTCGCCGGACGAAACCGTCCGCGGACGGATGGGAGATCGAATGCATTTTCAGGGGGATCGGTCGGTTTATCGCTGATACCGATTCCATGGACGATGATGTCAACTGCCAGAAGGGGAATCAGTCTTCAACAATTGTAGACGAATAGGTGTCCGAAATGACCTTCGTTGAACAATTGCCACCGGAACGGACTTCAGGGACGCACAGAAGTAATCGTGCGAGTGAAATGAATTCGAGCTTCGAGTATTCACCGATTCAACCGCCAGATACATATATTGTAGAGTGACAGTACCACGTGGTCACTCAATTCAATGCTGGTCATAGAATGATTAAGGATCTATTGGTATTATGTCATTCTTATAGAAATTTTCAAAAGGATCCAACCGAACTGGTGGCTCGTCATTTTTCATCGGTGACTGCGCTTGTGAGAACAAATTTCTTTATCGAGATGGGTCGCTTCTTTCTTCCGTATCAATTAAAGCGATTCTCTTCTATTTATAAAATAGATAGAACAGATCTTCCACGAAACGTGCAGATCTTTCAAACTCCAGTGAAATATTTTCCGACAATAAAAGGATACGAAAACATCGGTGAGAGACACCTGGACAGCGTACAACGACTGATTCGAAATAAGAAGATCACCTTTGATCTTGTTCATGCTCATTTTACATGGTCTTCCGGGTATGTTGGAGCCAGGCTGAAGGAGCAAATTGGTGTCCCTTTCGTTGTTACAGCCCATGGATACGATATTTACGATCTTCCCTTCAGAGATACAGCCTGGAGGAAAAAGATAGAATACGTTCTGAATACGGCCGATTCGATAATTACTGTTAGTAATAAAAACAGGGAGTGTATCTCCAAACTGCAAGTAGATACTCCTGTTCATGTCATACCCAATGGGTTCAAGGGGGATCTCTTTTTTCCGAGGAACAAGTCAGAATGCCGTAGAGCGCTGGGTCTTCCCCTGGACAGAGTCATCCTTCTTGCTGTGGGAAATCTTGAAACAGTGAAGGGCCATAGATATCTCATTGACGCTGTCAGAGCGATCTCGAGATATCGTAGTGATGTAATCTGTGTCATTATTGGCATGGGAAAGGAAATCCACGCCCTGAATCACCAGGTACATACTGCAGGACTGGAGAATACTGTGTTGCTCGCCGGTGAAAAGAGCCATATCGAGATACCTCTGTGGATCAACGCCTGCGATCTGTTTATTCTTCCCAGTTTGAACGAGGGAAATCCGACGGTCTTGTTTGAGGCGCTTGGTTGTGGCAGGCCAGTTATCGGGACACACGTGGGGGGAGTACCAGAGGTGCTCACGTCTCCGGATTATGGACTGCTTGTTGAACCAGCAAGCGCCGAAGATCTCGCTGACAAGCTCCTTGAGGGACTCGAAAAGGAATGGGATCAGAAACGGATCCTGGAGTATTCAGAACAGTTTGAATGGAGAAATATCTCCAATGAGATCTTGAAGATATATTCGGCATTTGATTAGGTGATCCTGTTCGTAATCCGCAGGTTCTATCTCACCCATTGTTATCACTGTACGGCTCCTGTAAAAACCGGGGAGGAAATGACAGGATACTCGTACTCTATTGTCCGAATGAAAAAATTTGAAATGCTGGCCAGGCCTGATTTACACTACTCCGAATATATTCGCAATTTTCAGGACATTCGTTTTTAAAAATCCCCATACTCCACTTGATTTTACTATTAACTCATCCATATTTCCGGTATCGTTAACACTGATCCGTCTCAACTTGAAAGGATCCGTGCTGGGGGTATTAAAACCATAATCAACAGTTAATCCGAATTCATAACCTGCGTCGATACAGAATTGAATATCCCTTTCGGTGTAGTCGCCATTAGGATATGCAATAGCATTAATCATGAATGAATATTCTTGTTCCAGCATTTTTTTTGACATTGATATCTCTTGTCGTGCCTCGTCATCGTCACAGTAAGGCAAACAGGGGTGGAATACGGTATGAGACTGAAAGTTTACAAAGGGGGACATCTCTCGAATTTGATCCTTTGACAGAGCTTGAGGATGAGAATAATTAATTTCAGGCTCGAATCCGATCTCTTTAAGAATATTGAGCTTTTCTCGATTGGGTACCTTTTTCAATTGTTCTGTTGAGTAGTCAGGATGCGTGATAGAAAACCAGAAATGCCTGTTGGTGTCGATGATCCCGGAACATAAAAAAATCGTCACCGGAATGGCATATCTCTTGAAAAGCGGCAATAGATCATAATTACTCCTGTGACCATCATCAAATGTAATAATCAAAGATTTTTCTGGAAGCGGTTTCTTCTCTCTGCAGGAATTAAAAAAATCATTCAAACCGATGATGGTATAGTGTTTCATTAAATATTTGAATGCCGTATCGGCAGATTCCAACGGTATGGCATGGAATAGTAATATTGTAACATGTTGTTTCTGGATCACCTCTCTGAAAAGAAATGGAAGTCCGGAATATCGAAGTAATTTAAAAATGAGCATTCGAATTGACTTATTATTCATTTGTGCTATCATTCTTCCATATCACAAACCTGTTGATCTATTCCAGTATTTTTTTGTTGGGTGAGGAGTATCTTACAATATTTTGTGTGCTAGAAAAAAATAAGATGTAGGGAATAGTCAAGGACTCCCGATTTTCCTTGAATTGGCGATCCTATCCAATTTATTCTACTTTTCAACATCACTAAAAATGCTTCTTGCTCTTACCAGATCGCCATTGCCATCGGTGGTACGATGCCGGATGCGGTGCCGTGCGGAGTTGCAGAAGGTTGAACCTCGAACATGCAAAGATGTCTGCCGGATGGATCCGTGCCCGGTTGTTACCAGTGCATGGTCAGCAGGAAAATTCGTCATATCTCTGCACAGGGTCGCTCGACGTGGGTCCGTGTTAGACGGATCGCATGGTCACCCTGTTTCTACCTATTGGAAAGAGAATGGTTCCGAAACACCAGATGTAACATCTTCTCCATGTATGCCGCTGGTTTCACTCGAAACGGCCCTTGTCCCGTTACACCGTATTCCTGGTCGTGAATGGTCAATACGACCTTCGTTGCACCGGCGCGCTCGTGGTTTCACTACGGCGGATCAACAGAACTCTCTGTCGACGAGCATGTGGATTCGTTTCCACACTGACACAGTATTCCTGTCATAGCCTGGGAACCGCCCCAATATCGCCGGGTCCGTGCCGGATCGCCGCGTGGAGTCAGCCGGTGCATGACCGGGATCGCCAGTACTGAACGTGGTGTCCTGAATGACGCCGCGGCAGACCCGGTACTTCGCTAATTTCCCTCCGTCCCATTTTCATTCGTTCGCGCTCCTGGTTCTCTTCAACGATCCCGGATTTCTGAGTGCAGGAATGTGTCGCACGATCTTCATGGTCGATCGCACCGCTTCCCGGATAAAGAGGCGAAACTGATCGAATCGGAACGCGCACATCTCAATCGTCCGAGGACCTGGTTTCACCGATGAAAACCGCGTCCAAAGAACTGCCATCCAGAGGTTTCTGAGGAGGAATGAAATGACAGCAAAGAGAGAGCGGATCACCGGATTGCGGGTGGAGGTCCTGGGTTTCACCCTGTTCCGCATCCGGTACGACGACTCGATCGAGAACCGTGAGCGATACATCTCGTGGATCTTTCTGGGCATCCAGGGCGCACCGTCGACGATCTACCCGGGAATCTCAGCTCCATGCTTTCCCCGTTTCCCCTGTGCGAACAGTACCACCACTGCTATCGTCAGGTGGAGTGCCGGTTTTCCCCGCATGGTGTACTCGTCGAATCGCGCTCGCCTGCCATTCAGGAGCGGTTTCATCGCCCGGTTGTGTTTTTGTACCGGCAGGATGAACGGCACCCTGACGGTTGTCAGAGACGCGATCACCTTCCGGGCATAGAATCCTGGTCCAGGCAGAGGGCCTGGATCCTCGGTCCGCCCACTGTAATCGCATCCTGGCACCGGGCGACGTTGGCGACCCTGGAGGTACCTTTCGTCACGGGACAAACCGCCAGCGTTACCTGGCGATAGCGGGTGATCGCATACACCGTGATGTACGAGTAGAAGTCGTTGGTCAATCTCTTCAGCCGGCTCCGGATGATATCTCTCTCGTTCTCCGGTAGACCGTCCCGTAACACGGGTCGTTCGTGACGTCGATGGCAAAGGTGTACGCCTTCCCCGGGGTCAGGACCGGGGAGAGCGCGTGACCCAGGATTGACGTATTCACGGTTTCGAGGTCGGTCATGCCGAGTGTGCCGAGATGGATCCACAGTGGGGTTTCACAGGGGATCCGCTCCAGCAGCGGGCTGATCGAATGAATGGGCTGGTGCATCCATCCCCACCAGCGTGTAAGAGACTGTGGTCTGGGTCAGGGATCCCCGGATCGGGATGCCCATGTGCTGGTCCTGGGCAGCGATCGCGGGATCGAAGCATTGATTCGGCCGAATAGACGGACCCTGGGTGCAGGTACTGCCTCGGGTATGTGAGACCACATGGGGCAACCTGCATAGTATATGGATCTGTCGTATTTTCCCTCGAATCAACGATCCGAGAGCCATCTGGGTCTGTGAAAAATTAGCGAACTACTGAAATCAAATACCCATCATCGTGCATTCGGGCGGTTCCGGGAACACCACTCCATCCGGCATATCGTCGCCAGAAGAAACCATCCGCAGACGAATGGTAAGATCGAACGCAATATCGGGGAAATCGACCAGATGATCGCGGACGGATGTGGATGAATATATTCGTTGGATTTCAGAACGGGATTAACGCTTAAATCCGGTCTAGATAGTGGGTGCTCATGATGAACATCGTTTCACGATCGCCCCTGGAACGGATCGTCGGTTACGCCCAGAGATGGTTGTGTGAATGAAACGAAATTTGGACGACGTAAAAAAGAAGGGGTTAGACATAAGTATCCAATATCACCTGCGCTGTGCCATCGTTAAACGTCGCATTGGCGGTTACATGGTACTTTGTCCCTGCCGTTAACCCGGTATACGAGACCGAATCACCGACATTCGGTGGGGAATTCCAGTTTGCGGATTGGGTTCCGCCACTGCAGGTGGAACCTACCGAAGCAACTGAGGGGTGGTCCTGCCCTCCCTGGTACGTAACGAAGATTGCCGTCCCGTCTGCGCTGCGACTCGCGGTCATCGCCACGACCTTTGTTTTTCCGATGTTGCTGCCCATCCCGAACACGAACGCCGCGATGACGGCGGCGAGGATCACCGTGACGGCGACCATGAGAATGACGCCGATCACCGGTGAGACTGCATCTTCTTTCGACTTCGTCATGTCTGATCACCCCGCGGCGTTCGCGCCGCACATGTGACTTTACTGCTATTCTGTCGTTTTACTATATAAAAATTACTTATTGCGATTCGGACGTATCTCCATCATGCTCCGAAAATATCGTCTCTCCTTCTGCGATACTCGCCCGCGCCCGCCGGCACCACCGCCGGGCCGGGACGCCCCGTCCCCCGTACGGCGCCGCCATTCGATCCCTGCCGGCACCCGGTTCGCCGTGGGGGCCGAAGACCGGCCCCTCCGGTCCCAGTCAGGCCCGCTCGAGCGCGCACCCACGAGATGTCCTGCACCTGTCCGGCACCTCTATCCATGCCCGCGCGCCCCGTACCCCGGTACCGCATCCCCCCCCCTCTGGCGAGGTACCGGGGGAGGGAAGAGATCGGAACGTCCAGTAAAACCCCGCCGAACCGCCGATCCCTTCATCCATGCGCGGGGCCCCGACGGTGCGCAGGTGATGCAGGCACCGCCGATCGGGGGTCGGGCCCGCCGTCACCGGTCCGGTTGCCGTCGTCACCGGAAGACCGGGCGGGGTGCCGTCACCGGGACGGGACCCCGGTACCCCCCGGAGGGAGTGGTCGTATGGGTCTACTCGTGGTTCTCGAGCCACGACCGGAGGCTCGCCACGGTGATGCCCTCGAGGATCTCCTCGCGGTCGTCCCAGATCGCCTTCGTCGTGATGTCGACCCCGTTGTAGTCGATCACCATCATCGCCGTCCCCGCGATGTTCTCGTCGATCATCTGGTTCCCGTCCAGGATGAACTCCGTCAGGTCCTTGAAGGTGGCGTCGTCCGTGATGATCGAGACCGCCGCCTGGAACATCGCACGGTTCCCGCCCGCCTTCTCCAGCGCCTTCAGGATCGGGACCAGTTCCGCGTCCGGCGGCGCTGCCTCGATCGTGAAGGAGTCATCGTGCGTCGGGATCTCGCGGGTCATCTGGGCGCACGCCGCCCAGACGAGCACCTCCCTCTCTTCCGATGCCGCGAGGTTCACCTGGAGCGTCTCGGTCGTCACCATGTCCTGCACCTCGTCGTCCTCAGAGTCCAGGTACGTCCCGATCGGGACCGTGAACGAGAGCGGCACCGCGCGAAGGTTCCGGATCTTCAGCCCCGCGAGTTCCAGCGTTGAACCCCGCCCGGTGACCGAGATCGCGCCCTGGTCCATCAGCGCCGTGATCGTCGTCCCGGTGACGGGCACCGGCGTGGTAATCACCGGCGTGGTGGTCACCGGTGCCGGCGTCGCCCCGCCGAGCATCGTCGCGAGGATGTTGTAGTTGCTCGTCGCGTCCGCTCCGAAGGTCGCGGAGGTCCGCAGGATACCGAACTGGCCCATTGCCTGGCCCGCCTGGGTGCGGAATCCCGCCTGGTCACCCGCCGCGCTCGCCTGGTAGGCGAGCGCCGTGTACTGCCACCCGCGGGCGTAGGTGGCGAACTCACCGACGTACGCCGCCTTTCCGTTCAGGACGGGGACGATCGCCGCGATGTATGCCGTCCCGTCGCCGAACGACGTCCCCGCGAAGGAGACGGACTGGAGCGTCGTCGTCGCCTGGCCGAAGAGGGTCTGGGACTGCCCGAACTTCTCCGCCGCCGCCTGGAACGACCCCGCCGCCGCCGCGTAGCTGCCGGCGTTCATCTGGTTCCTGCCGCTGCTGTAGGTGTCCGAGCCGTCGTACATCGCGAGCGCCGCGTCCGCGAGCGCGACGTACGCGGTCGAGACCTTCTTCATCAGCGCCAGGTTCGCCGCGTTCGCCGGGTCGTTCACCTGGTTCGCGGTGGCGAGGCAGGTGGAGAAGTGCGCCCTCGCCTGGGAGAGGTACGACCGGATCTGCCCGAAGTCGCTCGCGCCCCAGGCGTTGCTCCATGCCGTGTTGCCCGCCTCGTACGACGCGTACGCCTGCGCCATCGTCGCCCCTCCGGGGGGCACCGTGGGCAGCGTCGTCACGGTGCCTGACCCGATCACGGTCACCGCCCAGTCGCCCTCGAGCACCTGGTTGTAGACCGAGACGTGGTAGTAATATACCCCCGGTGTCGACCGCGTCACCGAGAACGAGTACCGTCCATCGCGGTCGGTGGTGGTGGTGCCGATCTGCCGGAACGCAGTGCTCCCCGGTGCCCGCTCCTCCAGTGCAACCGGGATGTTCACATAGGGTGCCCCGGTCGACTTCGAGTAGATCCGCCCGCTCAGGGTGAACGGGACGTTCACCGTCGCCGTCATCGTGGTCGTCTCGAGGGTGACGGCGTCGCCACCCCCGCAGGTACCGGCGGCGTTCGTCAACGGTCCGTAACCGTCGGGCTGTGCGGTTACCGCACCCGCAAACAGGCAGGCGAGCAACAGAGTGAGCAGGAGATGGTACAGGTCCTTCATGTTCAACCCCCCGATGACGTCACCAGGCAGGCGGGGACTCCGGGCGGACGCCGGGTATCCGGTCCGCACCGTCCGCCGCTCCCGCAGGTGATCGGCCCCTCGGGTCGTGCCTCTATCTGGTATGGTGTTCGTGACAGTCCCTTCACCTCAGCGGATATAAAATATTTCATATCTTTTCTGAACACCTCCCCGTCGGGACACAGAGGGGCGTCTCACCCGTCCCGGCGTTCCGTGCAGCCCAGCACCGTGCCGAGTGCATTCGCATCCCGTGTACGTGCCCCCTCCGCCCGACGGTCTTCCCGTCCCTTTTCAGCGGGACGACGGTACCCCGATGCACCCGCAAACTCGGGGACAGACCATCGGGCATCATCCATGCTCCCCTCCCCGAATGATGTAGAGTCGACCACCCGGGGGTCGAGACGACGACGGAGGTCATGAGCAGCCATCTTCCGGTTCAACCGATGTCAGACGCCGTCTCCCTTCGACAAGGGGCCCGCCCCTTCCAGTCCCTGCTCCGACCTTCGGCGTCCCCGAAGCGTGGTTGTGAGGGGTCTCCCTTTCCAGGGTATCCTTGCAGGGGCCCTCGGGGGAAAAAGTGTGGTCTCTCCACGAATCAGACCAGCTCGGGAGAAACGGGTTCGGTCGGGGCGTTCCCGCCGCTCACCTGGTAAATCTTCGCATCATAGCCTGCGGTCGCCGCATCGTAATCCAGTGTGTCTTTGAACCGTTTGGCATCGTGGTTGATCGTGAACGACGAGGTTGCCGGGTTCCAGTCCTCCCCGAGCTTGTACCAGAGCGTGTACGAACCGATGGGGATGCCGGTGACACGGTGCTGATCGTTCGCCCGGAGGTAGAAAGAAAAGAGCCTCTCTCCCGATTCCGGGGGAGAAGCCAGCTTCCTGAGGGTGATCACCGCGTCGTAGGGGTTCTGGTTATCGACCTCGAGGTACTTGGAACCCGACAACGTGCCACGGTGGATCCAGGTGCCGGTCTCCGGACGGCCCGCTGGTGCCATCGTGGTGGTCACCGGCACCGGGGTGGTGGTCACCGGTGCCGGCGTCGCCCCGCCGAGCATCGTCGCGAGGATGTTGTAGTTGCTCGTCGCGTCCGCTCCGAAGGTCGCGGAGGTCCGCAGGATACCGAACTGGCCCATTGCCTGGCCCGCCTGGGTGCGGAATCCCGCCTGGTCACCCGCCGCGCTCGCCTGGTAGGCGAGCGCCGTGTACTGCCACCCGCGGGCGTAGGTGGCGAACTCACCGACGTACGCCGCCTTTCCGTTCAGGACGGGGACGATCGCCGCGATGTATGCCGTCCCGTCGCCGAACGACGTCCCCGCGAAGGAGACGGACTGGAGCGTCGTCGTCGCCTGGCCGAAGAGGGTCTGGGACTGCCCGAACTTCTCCGCCGCCGCCTGGAACGACCCCGCCGCCGCCGCGTAGCTGCCGGCGTTCATCTGGTTCCTGCCGCTGCTGTAGGTGTCCGAGCCGTCGTACATCGCGAGCGCCGCGTCCGCGAGCGCGACGTACGCGGTCGAGACCTTCTTCATCAGCGCCAGGTTCGCCGCGTTCGCCGGGTCGTTCACCTGGTTCGCGGTGGCGAGGCAGGTGGAGAAGTGCGCCCTCGCCTGGGAGAGGTACGACCGGATCTGCCCGAAGTCGCTCGCGCCCCAGGCGTTGCTCCATGCCGTGTTGCCCGCCTCGTACGACGCGTACGCCTGCGCCATCGTCGCCCCTCCAGGGAGCACCGTGGGGGCAGGCGTGGTCGGGAGGACGGTCGGGACGGGGGTTCCGGTGGGGGTCGCCCCCCCGGAACCGACCGTGACGATCCACTCATCAAGAACCTGCCCGTTCACCCGGATGTGGTAGGTGTAGACCCCCGGCGTGGCCCGTGTCAGCGTAAAGGAGTACCGCCCGTCGCCATCCGTTACCGTGGAGGCGATCGGTCTCCACGCCCCGCCCGCCGTCACCTGTTCCTCCAGTGTCACGAGTGTTCCAACCACGGGGGAGCCGTCTGCCGTCCATACTAAGCGGCCATACAGGACGAATGGCTCGTTCACCCCGAATTGATACGTGTTTAACTCCTGGGTGACTGCCCTCTGTACGGACATGCCTGCCCCGTCCTGGTATGGACGGTCCATCCTGGTGTCGATCCGGACTGCCCCGGAGAGACCTACGCAGAGACAGAGCATGAGCAGAATTCCAGCCATCATTCGCCAGGTCTGCATCGTTCCCTCCCTGCTCGCCATCCCGTGTCGAGGGACGACCGGTGACGGGACCCCCGGATCGAGATGACGGGCGAACACGATACGATTGTATCGATGCCTCCATATTCCGATTGGATATATTTTTCTGTATGTGCGGCAGGTGCCTTCCCCGCGCGGAGCACCAGATGGCATTCAGGCGATCATCCTCGTCGAGAGGGGGTCAAGACCATCATCCGGATGAAGTCCCCACGGGCGACCCTTCGTCACGTTCTCCTGGTGTCGTGCAACCCGCATCCGCGGCATCATGCCACCCTACGGTCCGTATCCGGTATCGACTGACCGGTAGCATGCTCATCGGTGAGGCATGGTACCGGTCTTCGGGTCCCACGATCGAGGTTGGGGTGACATCGAGCGGAAGGTGAGCGGCAGGACGCCCCGATCGATCGTTATTCGATCACCGCAGCGCCGGTTCCGGGCGTGACGGTCCATTCCGCCGGGACCAGGAGACGCCCGTTCTCTGCCTGGCATGACGAAGGAGCGACATGGTGGCGGTGCGCAGGATTCGGTCCCGCCTCCCGGGACCGGGCGGGCAGTCGTACCTGCCCGGACACGGTCCGTGCGGCTCGACCGTTACGAACCCCGACATCCGTTCTTTGTACGGCATTCCTGCGTCCCCATCTCATCCTTGTCTCCGCCCGGTCCTCACCAGGACAGGCACGGAACCGGGACCCCTCCGACGTCCGTCCTGCTCTTCACCCGACCTGTCCGCCGCCGGGTGAATGCTGATATTTTGGGGGGTGGAGGGAGGAACCGGACCAGGGATCGCGTATCGGGACCCGACCCAATCCTCTATCACGGTTCAGGCTGACCAATTCTCATGTCGTGGGAGCTCGAGCTCGTCCGCCAGCTGCAGTCCGTCCCGGGCCTGGTGTATCCGATGGTCGTTTTCTCGTTCTTCGGCTCCCCCGCGTTCTACCTTCCGTTCATCGCCGTTCTGGCCTGGTGGCGGGAGCGGGGGTTCGCCCTCGAGCTGGGGGCGCTGATCGCCGTCTCCGCCTTCGTAAACGACCTGGCGAAACTCCTGTTCCAGGCCCCCCGGCCCCACTGGGTGACCGCGGAGGTCCTCGGGTTCGAGGCGCCGGCCTCGTTTGGCTTTCCCTCCGCCCATGCCGAGCTCGCCGCCGCCGTCTGGGGCCTCGTCGCTCTCAGGGCAGGACGGCCCCTCGCCGGTGCCGGGTGCGCCCTCCTCGTCCTGCTGATCGGCCTCTCGCGCCTCGTGCTCGGGGTTCATTTCCCCATCGACGTGGTCGGCGGGTACGTGATCGGGCTCGTCCTCCTCGTCGCATTCGTCCTCGCCTGGCCGGAGGCGGTTCAGATCGCCCGGCGCTGGCCTCCGCGTCGCGTGGCGGTCACCGCCCTCGCCCTCTCGCTCGTCGCCGTCGGGGTGAGCGGGATCGTCGCGGCGTCCGCGTCCTCCTGGTCGCCCGACGCCTCGTGGACGGGGACGATCGCCGGCCCCGACCCCGTCTCGATCGAGAACACCCTGATCGCGACCGGCTTCGGGCTCGGGCTCGTCCTCGGCGCCGTGATGGACCGAGGGTGCCGGGTGTTCCGCTCGGTTCCCACCGGGCTGGTCGCCACGTTCGTCGGTCTCCTGGTCATGGTCGTCGTCTGGTTCGGCCCCGGTCTCCTCCTCCCGGACCAGGGGCTGGTGACCGCCCCCGGTATCTTCCTGCGGGCGGCGGCGGTCGGGGCCTGGTGCCTCTCCGGGGCCCCCCTGCTCTTCTGCCGTCTCGGTCTCTACGATGAACCGGGCGGGTCCTGAACCGGGCTCCTGCATGCCCGCAACCCTCATCATCCCTGAGGGACCATGCCTGAAGAGCAATGGCAGCGGGGAGAGTCCAGGCGATGATGCGCCTTATGGGAAGCCGGATCTCGCAGATCGCGGAGCGGATCGAGGACGGGGAGGTCGAGGCCCTGATCCGGGCGATCTCGGGTGCGCGCCGGGTCTTTGTCATGGGCGCCGGGCGTTCGGGCCTGGTCGCGAAGGCGTTCGCCATGCGCCTGATGCACCTGGGGCTCCAGTCGTTCGTGGTCGGCGAGACGATCACGCCGTCCTTCAGCCCCGACGACGTGATGGTGATCTTCTCCGGTTCGGGGCGGACGCGGACGGTGGTGGATATCGCGTCCACGGCGAAGGAGATCGGCGGCACGCTCTGCGTCGTCACGGCCAACCCGACGGGTGGTGTCGCGACGATGGCCGACGTCGTCGTCGAGATCGAGTCCAACCGTGACCCCGGTGTCGATGACTCCTGCGAGTTCGAGCGGCGGCAGATGACCGGCGAGCACAAGTCGTTCGCTCCGCTGGGGACCATCTTCGAGACGACCGCAATGGTCTTCGCCGACGCGGTCATCTCCCGCCTGATGGAGCTGCGGCAGGTCGACGAAGGACAGATGAAGAAGCGGCATACCAACATCGAGTGACCATGACACGCTTTTCACGACGGGTCGCCGGGATCGAGGTCTCCGGGATCCGCAAGTGGTTCGAGGGGGCCGGGGCGGGTGCGATCAACCTGGGTCTCGGCCAGCCCGACCTCGACACCCCGGCGCATATCAAGGCCGCCGCCTGCCGGGCGATCGGGGAGGGTCGGACGGGGTACACGCCGAACGGCGGCATCCCCGAGCTCCAGGAGGCGATCGCCGCGAAATCGCGGAGGGAGAACAACCTCGAGTACGGCCCTGGCCAGGTGATCGTGACGGCGGGGGCGTCCGAGGCGCTTCATCTTGCGATGCAGGCCCTCGTCGACGACGGAGACCGTGTCCTCGTCGCCGATCCCGGCTTCGTCTCCTACGCCGCGCTCGCCCTGATCGCGGGGGGACGGCCCGAGGGGCTCCCCCTGGACGAGCGGTTCCACCTCGACATCGAGGCCGCCAAGGAACGGATGGACGGGGCGAAGGTGCTCGTCCTGAACTCGCCTGCGAACCCGACAGGTGCGGTCGAGCCGGCCGACTCGGTGAGGGCGCTCGCCGAGTACGCCGACGATGCCGGCGTCACGATCGTCTCGGACGAGGTCTACGAGCACTTCGTCTACGACGGGGCCCGCATGACCTCCCCCGGCCGGTTCGCCGGGAACGTGGTCACGGTCAACGCCACGAGCAAGACCTACGCGATGACCGGCTGGCGGCTCGGATGGCTCGCGGGTCCCGACGAGGTCGTCGCCCAGGCGGTCAAGGTCCACCAATACTGCCAGGCCTGCGCCACCTCGATCTCGCAGTACGCCGCCCTCGAGGCCCTGAACGGGCCCCAGGACTGTGTCCGGGCGATGCGGGACGAGTACGCAGCACGGAGGACCCTTCTCTGCGACGGTCTCTCCGCGCTGGGGATCGACGTCCCCCGCCCCGAGGGTGCCTTCTACCTCTTCCCCCCCATGGACGACGACCTGGTCCGGCGCATTATCGCCGCCGGCGTCACGATCGTCCCCGGCGAGGCCTTCGGCCCTGCCGGTGCCGGGCACGCCCGGATCGCCTACTCCGCTTCCCGTGACGATCTCGTCACTGCGCTCGAACGCATCGGAGGGATCATCAATGACTGACGCGAACCCCGTAACCACACCTGTCACCCTCCCGAATGACAGGGAGCGGCTCGTCGACCTGCTCTCCCGCCTCTCGAACGCCCACGGCCTCTCGGGCTACGAGGGCTCGATCCGCGAGATCGTCCGCACGGAGCTCGAGGGACACGTCGACGAGCTCTTCGAGGACCGTCTCGGCAACCTGGTCGCGGTCCGCTGTGGCGACGACTTCCGCGTGATGCTCGCCTCCCACATGGACGAGATCGGCCTCATGGTACGGTTCGTCGAGGAGAAGGGATTCCTCCGTTTCGCCCCGATCGGGGGCTGGTATCCCCCGATGCTTGCAGGCCAGCGGGTCTGGGTGCATGCCGGAAATGGCCCGGTCCTCGGCGTCCTGGGCACGAAACCGCCGCACGTGATGGGCGAGGAGGAGAAGAAGAGCCCCCTCAAGATCGAGGAGATGTTCATCGACGTCGGCGCCCGTTCCGCCGACGAGGTCCGGGACCTGGGGATCGCCCCCGGGACGCCGGTCACGATCGACCGCCAGTTCTGCCGGCTTGCGAACGACCGGGTCTCGGGGAAGGCCTTCGACAACCGCGCCGGTGTCGCGCTCCTGATCGAGGTGATGCGACGGGTCTCCTCCCCGTCCACCATCTACGGCGTCTTCACCTGCCAGGAGGAGGTGGGGCTGAAAGGGGCGAAGACCTCCTCCTTCGCCCTTGACCCCGACTGTGCCATCGCCACCGATGTCACGATCCCGGGGGACCATCCCGGCGTCCAGCTCAAGGACGCCCCCATCGAGATGGGGAAGGGCCCCGTCGTCTCGATCGCCGACGCGAACGGGCGCGGGCTCCTCGCACACCCGGCGATGCTCGACTGGATGAGGGAGACCGCCGCGGCGCACGGCATCCCCGTCCAGTTCGAGGTCGGGTCGGGCGGCACGACCGACGCCTCGGCGATCCACCTTTCGCGCGAAGGGGTCCCTTCGACCGTCCTCTCGACCCCGGCACGGTACATCCACTCGCCGGTCGAGGTGATCGACCTCGCCGACCTCGAGGCCGGGATCCGACTGCTGGTCGAGGCCCTGAAGGGCAGACCCCGGATCCAGCCGCGCCGGGCCGGGGGATCGGCATAACGCTCATAAATGCCGGGGGCGAGATCTGTACCGGGATTCCCCCTCCCCCCGGGTCTCTCCCCCAGACGGTCCCGGGCCCCACGGAGGCGGCGACGACCGCTGGACTGCCATGCCGTACTCCTCTCCTCCGCCCATGACCGTCACGACCCGCACACTGGTCGCCATACCCTGTTATAACGAGGGGCTGACGATCGGTTCCCTCGTCCTGAAGGCGCGGCAGCACGCCTCCGAGGTTCTGGTGATCGACGACGGCTCAACGGACGACACCGCCTCGATCGCCCGCCTGTCCGGTGCGACCGTACTGGTCCATGAGCGGCAGCAGGGGAAGGGAGCGGGCGTCCTGGACGCGATGCGGTACGGCCGAGAGGGCGGTTTCGATGCGGTGGTCCTGATCGACGGCGACGGGCAGCATAACCCGGACGAGATCCCCTCCGTCGTCGCCCCCGTCCTCGATGGGCAGGCCGACCTCGTGATCGGTTCCCGGTTTCTCGGGACGCGGGCCCACATACCGCTCTACCGGCGGATCGGCCAGATCGTCCTGAACGTCTTCACCGCCGCCTCCGCCGACTACCGGTCGAGCGATTCGCAGTCGGGCTTCCGGGCCCTCTCGAGGCGTGCGCTCGAGACTGCGGCCGGATTCGTCACCGATGGGTACAACGTCGAGTCCGACATGATCGCCTACCTCTCGGCGCGGGAGATCAGGATCCTCGAGGTCCCGATCTCGGTCCGGTACGAGGTCCCTCACAAGCACAAGAAGAACCCGATCACCCACGGGTTGGGGGTGCTCGCCAACATCATCGCCCTGATCGGCGCCCGGCGCCCTCTCCTCTCCTTCGGTGTCCCCGGTCTCGTCCTCACGACGGTCGGCCTTCTGATCGGGACCATCGCCGTCGCCCAGTACACGGCCACCTCCCGTGTGCCGGTCCTCTCCTCGATCATCGGGGGACTCCTGATCGCCGCCGGCCTCCTTCTCATCGGCGCGGCGCTGGTGCTCAAGTCCCTGACGATCCTCTTCCGCCACCGGCAGTAAAAAGGAAAATATTACCGGATTGTACGCCAGATCTCGACGGCACGGCTCTCGACCAGTTCGACGTCGTCGAGGGTGATCGTCCCGTCCGATGGCACGGGGCGGGTGAGGCGCGCGCCGTCGAGGAGGCCGATCGGGACGTGCTCCGGGTGGTCGGCGGTCCGGATCGCGACCCCCCGCACGTCAAACGACCCGATCGGGTGCCGGAGCACCTCCCCCTCCGCGAGGTCGCGCTTAGCGACTCCGACCACCTGGACGGTCGGCGATCTCCCGTTGTTCAGGAGCGGTGGTCTCTCCTCGATCGCCCGCCGGACCGTCTTTGCGACCTCGAGGTGGCAGAGGTGGTAGTTGCGCAGCAGGGTGTAGTACGGCCCGTCGCCCATCTTGTAGTAGCGAAGGTAGGGCTGCATCTCCTCCTCGTGCCGCCCCGTCAGGAAGACCCCTGCGGGTGCACCCGGAACGCCGAGCAGGTAGTCCGAGATGGGCTGATGCCGCTCGTCGGCGATCCGCGCGAGCGCCGCCCCCCCCGAGGCCACATCCTCCGCCGTCGGGCCGAGGAGTCCGTCCTGGACGATCGCCGCATCGAGGCCGTTCGCCACGAGGGCCTGCTCGATCTGGACCTTCGTCCCGTCCGTGAACGCCGTCGTCTTGTCCAGGCTGATCCCCTGGATCCCGGACCAGTAGCGCATCTCCTCGAGGGTCGGGCGGTGGTTGAGGAAGCCCTTCAGGTTCCCGTAGACGAGCGGGGTGAAGCCCATCGCGAGGGCCTCCTCCCGGAGCGCCGCCAGGCATCCGGGCTGGTCCCCCTCCGCCTCGGTGAAGTAGCCGCGCCGGCAGAAGTGCGTCCCGACCGTCACCTGGAGCTCGGCGTCCATCGTCACCACGGGGAGCGAGGCATCGATCGCCGCCTCCACCGGTTCCGTCGCCCTCACCGGGTCTCCCGAGGCGACGACGACGAGGTCACTTGCATCGACCAGCTCCTCGATCGAGTTCGTCAGGAGCGTTCGTTTCGGGAAGTCCGTCCGGGATTCGGGCGACGAGTGGGTGAAGACCCTCGTCACCTCCAGGTCGTCGGTCCTTCCGAGGGCGAAGAGGATCCCCTTCGCGATGTACCCGGTGCCGACGATCCCGATCCGGCTCATGCCCCGTCCCCTCCCCGCGCCGCCTTCCGGTGCCGCTGGACCATCACGCCGGCCCGGATCAGCGAGTCGAAGGTCCCGGCGTCCGACCAGAAGCCCCTGAGGATCGAGAACTGCATCTCTCCCATCCGGATGTAGGCATTGTTCACGTCCGTGATCTCGAGTTCTCCCCTGCCCGAGGGGACGAGGGTCTTGATGATCTCGAAGACCCTGGAGTCGTAGAGGTAACAGCCGGTCACCGCGAGGTTCGACTTCGGCCGGGCCGGTTTCTCCTCGATCCCGATCACCCGGTCCCCCTTCACCTCCGCCACCCCGAAGCGGTTCGCGTCGGGAACCTCCTTGAGGAAGATCTTGCCGCCCGAGCGGAAGTCCTGGATGTCGTCCCGGAACGAGTCCTCGAAGATGTTGTCGCCGAGGATCACCGCCACCGGTTCGTCGCCGGCCCACCGGCGCGCCAGGCCCAGCGCCTGGGCGATCCCGCCGGCCGTGTCCTGGATCTCGTAGGTCAGGCGGACGCCGTACGCCGAGCCCGACCCGAGGAGCTCGAGAAAGTGGCCGGCGTGCCCCCTGCCCGAGACGATCATGATCTCCTGGATGCCCGCCTCGATCAGCTTCTCGAGCGGGTAGAAGATCATGGGCTTGTCGTAGACCGGGAGGAGATGCTTGTTCGTGACCTTGGTCAGCGGCAGGAGGCGGGAGCCGGTGCCGCCGGCAAGGATGACACCCTTCATCTGATCACCTGTTCGTCCTCGCAGCGTATATAGTCTGAGAGCGCCTCCTGCCAGGAGCACATCGGTCGGAGGCGCGTGTTCAGCAGGGCCGAGCAGCGGGGCCGGAGCGCCCTGCGATGGCACTGCCGCCCCCTGACCGGTGTCGCGTTCGGGACGAGTGCCCGGGCGAACCCGTACCACGAGACGGTCCCCTCGTTCGTGAGATGATAGATCCCAACAGGGGCGGACACCACCTCGGGAAGGCGCGCGGCGAGCTCGGGGAGGTAGGTGAACCGGGACCATTCGTCCTCGATCACGGGCACAACCGGCTTCACGAGCGAGCGGGTCCGTATCTGGCTGGCGAAGTCGTTCTCGCCCGGCCCGAAGAGCCGGCTTGTCCGGACGATCCGCCAGTCCCCCCCCGCCGACCGGACGCGTGCCTCCCCGAGCGCCTTGGAACGGCCGTAGGTGTTGATCGGGTCCGGGGGGTCCCACTCCGTGTATCCGTTGCGGTCACCGCCAAAGACGTAGTCCGTGGAGATGTGGACCAGCATCGCCCCGATCTCGGCGCAGGCGGTTGCCACCGTCCCTGCCGCGTGACCATTCACGGCCATTGCGCGTTCCGGCTCCTCCTCGCAGGCGTCGACGTCGGTGAACGCGGCGCAGTTGTAGACGAGGCGGGGCCGGTGGGACCCGATCACCGATCGGATGGCCACCCCGTCCGTCAGCTCCACCTCGTGGCCGACGAGGACCGCCCCGGGGTAGATCCGCGCGAGGGAGCGCCCGAGACGTCCCGTCGCACCGAGGATCAGGACCGTCCCTTCAGGGGCCGCCACCATGCCTCGTGTGCCCGGTACCACTCGACCGTCTCGGCGAGGGCCCGTTCGAATGTGAACTCGGGGGCCCAACCGAGCCCCCGGAGCTTCCGGCAGTCGATCGCGTAGCGGAAGTCGTGCCCCTTCCTGTCGGTGACGTGCTCCACCCAGGAGTCGTCCTTTTCCAGGAGTGCGAGCAGTGCCGCGGTGATCTCCAGGTTGGTCTTCTCCACCCCCGAGCCGATGTTATAGACCTCCCCGGGCCTCCCTTGCCCGAGCACGAAGTCCAGGGCGCGGCAGTGATCCAGGACGTAGATCCACTCCCGCACGTTCCTTCCGCTCCCGTACACCGGGACCTTTCGTCCCGAGAGGAGGTTCGTGATGAAGAGAGGGATCAGTTTCTCGGGGTACTGGAAGGGGCCGTAGTTGTTGGAACAGCGGGTGACGATCACCGGCAGGTCGTGGGTGGTGTGATAGGCGAGCGCGAGGAGGTCGGAACCGGCCTTCGAGGCAGAGTACGGGGAGGACGGACGGAGGGGGTCGTCCTCGGTGAACGCCCCCTCGGCGATCGAACCGTACACCTCGTCGGTCGAGACGTGCACGAACCGGTCGACACCGGCCTGGCGTGCCGCCTCGAGCAGGGTGAAGGTCCCCTGGATGTTCGTCGAGACGAATGCCCCCGGGTCCGCGATCGAACGGTCCACGTGGCTCTCGGCCGCAAAGTGGATGACCGCGTCCACCTCCCCCACGAGCCGGCCGACGAGGTCCGCGTCGCGGATGTCACCCTGGACGAACCGGTACCGTGGGTCGCCGGCGACCTCGGCAAGGTTCGCCGGGTTTCCCGCATAGGTGAGCAGGTCCAGGTTGACGATCGAGCGGTCCGGGTGGCGGGCGAGCTGATCGCGCACGAAGTTGGCGCCGATGAACCCGCATCCGCCGGTGACGAGGAGCCGCATGGTCTCACCCGTGCCGGAGACCCGGCAGGAGCCCCCAGTCGTAGGGGATCTCGGCGGTGTCCGGGGGGAGTCGGTACTCGTCGGGTTCCTCCCGGTTGTAGGGCAGGTTCGGGACCGAGACGAAGAACGCGGTCTCGTTCCCGATCGCCTTGAACCCGTGGTAGACCCCCGGGGGGACCGTGATCAGCGCCGGGTTCTTCTCACCGATAAAGACCTCCATCAACACCCCGTGGGTCGGGGAGCCGGGACGGGCGTCGTAGAGCGCGACCTTCATCATCCCGTGGACGCAGGTGAAGTTGTCGGTCTGCTTCTTATGATAGTGCCATGCCTTGACCACGTTCGGATAGGCCGTCGTCATGTAGACCTGGCCGAAGGCGGAGAAGTGCGGATCGTCGCAGCGGAGGATCTCCATCAGCCAGCCGCGCTCGTCGGGGATCACCCGGAGCGGCGTGACCAGGACGCCCTCGATCGTCGTGCCCATGGGGATCAGGTTCGTCCTTGCGGGTAATAAGGTCTGATCCCTAGTTTTTTATGCTCCCCCGTCCGACGGATCTGCATGGACTCTACCTCCGTAAGTGAGGGCTTTATTCGCCGGTAGGCTGCGCTTTTTTGACACGACGCTCCGCGACGGCGAACAGACGCCCGGGGTGTCCCTTGGTCCGGACCAGAAACTCGAGATCGCCCGTATGCTCGCCGACGTCGGCGTCGATGTCATCGAGGTCGGCTCCGCTGCCGCCTCGGAGGGAGAGCGGGATGCGATCCGGCTCGTGGCGGACGCCGGGCTCTCTCCCGAGATCTGCTGCTACGTCCGCGCCCTCCCGGTCGATATCGACTGGGCGGTCGACTCCGGGGCCGACTCGGTCCACCTGGTGGTTCCTGTCTCCGACCTGCACATCGAAAAGAAGCTCCGCAAGGACCGCGACGCGGTCCTCCGGATGGCCTTCGACGCGGTGGAGTACGCGAAGGAGCGTGGGCTCGTCGTCGAGCTCTCGGGCGAGGACGCCTCGCGGGCCGACCAGGCCTTCGTCGCCGAGCTCTTCGCCGGCGGGGTGGAACGGGGGGCGGACCGGCTCTGTTTCTGTGACACGGTCGGCCTCCTCACCCCGGAGCGGGCCACGGTCCTGATCCCGCCGCTCGCGGCCCTCGCCCCGCTCTCGATCCACTGTCACGACGACCTGGGGTTCGCCCTCGCGACCACCGTCGCTGCCCTGAAGGCGGGTGCGACGATGGCCCATGCCACCGTGAACGGTCTGGGAGAACGGGCGGGGAACACCGCCTTCGAGGCCCTGGTGATGGCGCTCGAGCGGCTCTACGGCTACCACACCGGGATCAGGACGCAGCGGCTCTATGCCCTCTCGGCCCTGGTCTCGCGCCTCACGAAGGTGCCGCTCGCGACCCAGGCACCCGTCTCGGGCGAGATGGCCTTCACCCACGAGTCGGGGATCCACGCCCACGGGGTCCTCCGCGACGCCTCCACCTACGAGGCGCTCCCGCCCGAGCTGGTCGGTCGGACCCGCCGTATCCTGCTCGGCAAGCACACGGGGTCGGCGGCGGTCGAGGCGGCCCTTGCCGAGCGGGGCTACCACCCCGACCCTCCCCGTCTCGCCGAGATCGTCCGGCGGATCAAGGCCCTCGGAGACGAGGGCAAGCGGGTCACCGACGCGGACCTCCTCGCGATTGCCGAAGCGGTACTCGCGATCGAGTGCGCTCCGGTCCTCTCGCTCCGGCAGTACACGGTGGTCTCGGGCTCGAACGCGATCCCGACCGCGTCCGTCACGATCCGGGTGAACGGCGAGGAGCACACGAGCGCCGCGACCGGGAAGGGACCGGTTGACGCCGCGATCGAGGCGCTCCGCCGGTCGGTCGCGGGGGTCGGGGAGATCGAGCTCCTGGAGTACCACGTGGATGCGATCTCGGGCGGGACGGACGCGCTCGTCGATGTAACGGTTAAGATGGCGAAGGACGGAAAGATGATCACCAGCCGCGGTGCCCGGACCGACATCATCACGGCCTCCGTGGAGGCCGTCGTCGCGGGCATGAATCGGCTGCTCAGGGATACGGATACATGAAGACCGGTGCCAAGGTGCTGATAGAGGGCCTGCTCCGCCAGGGGACGAAGACGATCTTCGGGTACCCCGGCGGCGTGGTCCTGCCCATCTACGACGTGCTCTACGACTCCCCGCTCGAACACATCCTCGTCCGGCACGAGCAGGCGGCCGCCCACGCAGCGGACGGTTACGCGCGGGCCTCGGGCCGTGTCGGGGTCTGTCTTGCCACCTCCGGGCCCGGTGCCTGTAACCTGGTCACGGGGATCGCGACCGCATACATGGACTCGATCCCGATCGTCGCCCTGACGGGCCAGGTTCCGACCAGCCTGCTCGGCAACGATGCGTTCCAGGAGTCGGATATCCACGGCATCACGATGCCGATCACCAAGCACAACTACCTGGTCTCCCGGGCGGAAGACCTGCCGCAGGTGATCGCGGAGGCGTTCTACATCGCCTCGACGGGGCGTCCGGGCCCGGTACTGATCGACCTGCCGAAGGACGTCTCGACGGGGGAGGTGCCCGAAGGGATCGAGTTCCCGACGAGCGTCAGCCTCCGGGGATACCAGCCGACGGTGAAGGGCCATCCCAGGCAGATCGAGCGGGCGGTCGACCTGATGAAGAGGGCGCAACGCCCCCTGCTCTACGCCGGTGGCGGCGTCATCCTCTCGGGGGCGGACCAGGAGCTCCTCGCCCTCGCCGAGCGGCTCGGTGCCCCCGTCACCACCACCCTGATGGGCCTCGGTGCGATCCGCGGTGACCACCCGCTGAACCTGGGGATGCTCGGTATGCACGGGACCGCGTACGCGAACTATGCCGTGACGGAGTGTGACCTCCTCGTCGCGATCGGGGCCCGTTTCGACGACCGGGTCACCGGGCGGATCGAGACCTTCGCCCCGAACGCGCAGGTGATCCATATCGACATCGACCCCGCCGAGATCGGGAAGAACAAGCCGGTCGACGTCCCGATCGTCGGCGATGTCAGGCAGGTCCTCGCGCAGATCCTTGCCCGCCTCCCCCCCCGGGGCTCCCGGACCGGCCCGTGGCTCGAGCGCGTCGAGCACTGGCGAAAGACCCATCCCCTCGTGATCCGTGACGACGACCTGCTCCATCCGCAGTATGTCGTCCGGACCCTCTCGGAGCTCCTGGACGGCGACGGGGTGGTCGTCTCCGAGGTCGGGCAGAACCAGATGTGGACCGCGCAGCACTTCTGCTTTACCAAGCCCCGCTCATGGATCACCTCGGGAGGACTCGGCACGATGGGCTACGGCCTTCCCGCATCGATGGGCGCCTGCGTCGCCCGGCCCGGCGAGCAGGTCTTCCTGGTCGCCGGAGACGGAAGCCTCCAGATGAACATCCAGGAGTTCGGCACGATCGCCCAGTACCGGATACCGGTCAAGGTCGTGGTACTCAACAACGGGTTCCTGGGGATGGTCCGGCAGTGGCAGGAACTCTTCTACGAGCACCGCTATTCCTACACCGAGCTCCCCCAGGTCGACTTCGTCGGGATCGCCCGGGCCTACGGGATCGACGGCATGGTCGTCGAGGAGCGCAGGGAGGTCAGGGACGCGCTCCGGACCGCGATCGCCCACGAAGGGCCGTTCATCGTGGACGTCCGTGTCGTACGGGAGGAGAATGTCTTCCCGATGGTTCCGGCGGGCGCTGCGATCAACGAGATGATCGGGAGCCGGCAATGAAGCGACACACGCTCTCCGTCCTGGTCGAGAACCGGGCGGGGGTGCTCTCGAGGGTCACGGGGCTCTTCAGCCGCCGGGGCTTCAACATCGAATCGCTCGCGGTGGGCACCTCCGAGGAGGAGGGGACGAGCCGGATCACGCTGGTGGTCTTCGGGGACGACCGCGAGGTCGAGCAGGTGATCAAACAGCTCAACAAGCTGATCGACGTCATCAAGGTCTCGGATCTCACCGACCGTGAGAGGGTCGAACGCGAACTCGCCCTGATCAAGGTCGCGGCGGAGCCCGGCGGCGTCCGTGCCGAGGTGATGCAGATCGCGACGATCTTCCGGTCGCAGATCATCGACGTCGGCCCGAAGACGGTGACCCTCGAGGTGACCGGGGATTCCGACAAGATCGACGCGCTCCAGCGCCTCCTCGCCGTCTACGGGATCCGGGAGCTCTACCGCACGGGCCGGATCGCCGTCCTCCGTGGTCAGAAGACCGTGATGAGCGAGAAATAACCCATTTTCCTCCTTATTCGGCCGTACGGACGATCCAAAGGGATAAGTCCGCTCCCCGCGAACGACCTCGGGGAGTTGCGAATGGACATCCGGATCCAGAAGATCATCGAGGGGCTCTTCTGCCTCGAGGACCTGCGGGAGGTCTACCGACAGGCCCTTCCCACGGGCCTCTCGGAGGAGGAGGAGAGGGCGTTCGAGGCGAAGCTGGCGGAGCTCGAGGGGATCGTTGCTGACATCAGGAACCGGACGGGACAGCCCCGGGTGACCCGGATCGCCGGCTCGATCGAACTCCGGTTGCGCGAGGAGCAGTCGATCAACATTCAGCCGATCCAGGCCGGCGGCCGGCTCACCCCGGAGGCCAGGAAGGCGCTCGCCGTCTACGGCGACGGTTACTCGGTCTGCGACGCCTGCCGGGCGCCCTTCCGACTCGACAAGATCACGAAGCCGCCGTCGGCCCGGTTCCACGAGGAGCTCGCCCGGTTCCTCAACATGGACCAGGCCCGGGTGGTCCCCGGGGCCCGGCGGGGCTTTCAGGCCGTCGTCTCCGCACTCGTCGGGAAAGGCGACATCGTCGTCCTCTCCTCGCTCGGCCATTATACCGAGTACCTCGCGGTCGAGCAGGTGGGCGGGATCGTCCGGGAGATCCCGGCGAACGACCGGGCGATCGTGACCGCCGACGCCGCCGCGGAGAGGCTCGAGGCCTGCATCCGTGAGACGGGGCGCCCGCCCGCCCTCGTGATCTGCGACCACTTCGACTACCAGAACGCGAACGAGCATGATGTCCGTGGGATCGCGAAGGTTGCACACCAGTACGACGTACCGTTCCTCTACAACGGCGCCTACACGGTCGGCGTCATGCCGGTCGACGGCAGCGGGATCGGCGCCGACTTCGTGGTCGGGTCAGGGCACAAGTCGATGGCGGCGCCGGCGCCGTCCGGGGTGCTCGCCACCACCGATGAATACGCCGACCGGGTCTTCCGGACCACCCGGGTGGAGGGGGACCTCACCGGGCGCCGGTTCGGGGTGAAAGAGGTCGAGATGCTCGGGTGCACCCTGATGGGAGGGAACCTCGTCGCGATGATCGCCTCGTTCCCGGCCGTCCGGGAGCGGGTCACCCGGTGGGACGAGGAGGTGAAGAAGTCGAACTACTTTGTTGACCGCCTCCTCGCGATCGAGGGGTCGGCCTGCGTCTCGGAGTACCCGCGCAGGCACGCCCTCACCAAGATCGACACCACGGGCTCCTTCGACCGGATCGCGAAGACGCACAGGCGCAAGGGATACTTCCTGTCCGACGAGCTCTCGAAACGGGGGATCGTCGGCCAGTTCGCCGGCGCCACCCGCCACTGGAAACTCTCCACCTACGGTCTCTCATGGCGGCGGGTCGAGTACCTCGCCGATGCCCTCGACGAGATCGCGGAGAAGTACGGGCTTGCGGTCGGGCGGTGAGATGGAGACGGTCTGGCTGGTCCGGTACGCCGAGCTCTTCCTGAAGTCCGACCCGGTGAGGCGGCACTGGGAGCAGGTCCTCGCCCGGTCGATTCGCGACCGCCTCCCGGGGGTCGAAGTCCGGGTGGAACGGGGCCGTCTCTGGCTCACCGGCCCGGTCGACCCCGAGCGGCTGGCGACCGTCTTCGGGATCGCCTCGTTCTCGGAGACAGTCCCCTGCCGCCTCGGGGAACTCGACCGGACGGTCCTGGACTACGTCGACGGGCACCGGATCGACCGTGCGGAACGCTTCGCCGTTCGGGTGAAGCGTTCGGGGATACACGACTTTACCTCGTCCGGGAAGGCAGCGGCGCTCGGGGCCCTCATTCTGGAGGCCCACCCGGGACTCCGGGTCGACCTGGACCACCCGGACTTCGAGCTCCACGTCGAGATCCGGGACGAACGGTGCTATCTCTACCATCAGGTGACCCCCGGCCCCGGAGGCCTGCCCCCGGGGGTGGAGGGGACGCTCGTCGCCCTTCTCTCGGGCGGGATCGACTCCCCGGTGGCTGCCTACCTGATGATGAAGCGGGGGTGCCGGATTGTCCCTCTCTATGTCGGGCTCGAATCCTACCTGGACGAGGGCTCCCTCAGCCGTACGAAGGAGGTGCTCGAGGTGCTCCGCAGGTACGACCCGCTGCTCGAACTCCGGGTGCACAACGATGGCTACCTCGCCAGGGCGAAGGGGCTGATGCGCCCGGGCGACCAGCGCCTGACCTGCGTCATCTGCAAGCGGCGGATGTACCGGCTCGCTCAGGAGCTGGCAACAGAGGTGGGGGCGCTCGGGATCGTGACGGGGGAGTCGCTCGGGCAGGTCGCGTCGCAGACACTTGAGAACCTGCAGGTCCTGGATGAGGCCGTCAGCCTGCCGGTCTACCGCCCCCTGATCGGCCTCGACAAGGATGAGATCGTCCGGATCGCCCGTCGGATCGGGACGTTCTGCCCGTCGACCGGTGGTGGAGCCGGATGCCGTGCGGTCCCCCGCATGCCGACGACGAAGGCACGGCTCGATGATGTGAAGTCCATCGAGGCACGGGTCGACGCCCTCGCAGGGCGCGGCGAATGACACGGGGTCACGACTCGCACCCGGACTATATGGCGGCACCGCCCGGATACCCCTCGCGGGGAACGTGTCCCTCTCCGTCTTTGCCGTGGCACCGTGGGGGGGGGGCTCCCGGCGGATAGCCCCTATCCCCGCCACGTATCCGCGCTGAAGGCACAGGGTGGGAACATTTCAGAAGAAGTGCTGAAGAATGGACGGACAGGGGAGGGGGAAGGAAGGGGAGCAGGAACGACCGGGATCAGGCCCCTTCGCCCTCGCCGGATGGGGCCACACGGTCGATCTCGAAGCGGCAGCGCCCGTCTCCCATCGCGTAGCAGGCCGTCTCGATCACCGACGCCGCTGCACCGTGGTACGCTGAGAAGATCGCCTCCAGGAGTCCACAGTCGAAGGCACATGCCGGCCGGCCCAGGTACGGGAGGTCGACGCACTCGAAGCAGTCGAGGATCTCGATCGTGAGGGGTTCCGTCGAGACCACCGAGAGCCGTCCAAGGCCGTGCTCCTCCCAGAACCGGCCCATCGCCGGGAGCAGCTCTTCGAGTGGCATCCCTTCGAAGGCGCGGGCAAGGCGGCGCCCCAGGTGCGTCCCGGCGGCATGCAGGATCGGGTCGATGTTCACCCCGTCGGCGAGCAGCGTCACCCGGACGGCACGGAACATCGCGCGGTAGAAGGCCGGCAGGTCTCCCGAGAGCGGGTCGTACCCGGCCAGGATATGACCGAGATCCGCCTCGAGCCTCTCTGCATCGGAGAGCCGTCCGAGATACTCGGAGTCGATGTAGAAGTATTTCCGCCGTCCGTCCCCGGGATCGGTACGGGAGGCGAGCACGCCATCGTTGACGAGATCGCGCAGGTGTACGGAGATCGTGGACTTGGCCCTCCCCGTCCTCGAGACGATCTCCTCGAACGAGAGCTCGCCGCTGCCGAGCAGATCGAGGATCCGGCTCCGTGTCGGGCTGTCCACGACCCTGAGCCCCTGCGCCGTTCGAAAGAGCCCGACCCCCTTCTCACCCGGCATCCCTCCACGCCTGTCCGTGATCATGAAAATCACCTAGAGGTTGGGGCGTGACCTCTTATAAGTTCGTCTGTATACTAATGGTCTGCACGGACCCGTGAAGGCTGCCGGACACGACCCCCGGACGGTCGGGAGGGTGGGTCACCAGGGGGAGACCGTCCGGACGATCGATCCGTTCCTGAAGACCTTGATCAGCCCCCCCGACTGGGAGACGACGATCCCGATCGCGCGGGTGACGAGCGTGATGCCGGCGACGGAGGCATGGCGCGAGCCCAGGCCCGGGGGTATCTGGACTGCACTCGTGTCGACGGTGATGTACCGTCCCGCCGCCTCGACCAGGCCGTCGCCGGAGATCACGAACGCCCCGTCGAGCTGGGCGAACTCCTTGATGTTCTCCGCCAGTTCTTCGTTGGTGATCCTCCGCTCCTCCGTGGTGTGGCCCTTGAAGGGGTTCAGGATGAACTGGGTCGAGTAGGCGAGAACGCCCTCGAGGTCCCCGACAAGGAAGGCGGTCCCCACGGGTTTGCCCTCGCGTCCTTCGCGGGCGATCTCAAGTGCGATCCGGAGGACGGCGTCGAAGACGGCCGGTTCCACGTCGGTGCCCGCCAGCAGCGCCCCTCCCTCGAGCGGGGGCTCATCGGACCGTTCCGTCGCGGCCCCCTGCGACAGAACCGCCGACTCCGGGATGAGGGCACTCACCGGCACCGGTTCCGGAACGGTTACCGGATCGGGGACGGCCTCTGGCGGACGATCGTCGATCGCACGGGCGATCTCCTTCCAGATCTCCGCCTTCTCAAGGTAGGCGTCTCGGAACCGGGGCACCGCCTCCGCCTGGATCACCAGGAGCCTCGCCGCGTCGAGCGCATACCGCTTCGCACCCGGCAGGTCCCCGTGCTGCTTCGCCTCGTGGTACGCGGCCGCCGCCTGCTCGATCGCCTCCGTGGTCGGGATTCCGGGGGCGTCCTTCTCGCGATTCCGGGTATAGAGCAGACCTCCGGCGATCAGCCCGACCACGAGAAGCAGGATCAGTGGCAGGATGTTGATCCCATAGAGCCGTACCGCCGGGATCGGCCATCCGCTCCCGTTCGGCATGGGCGTCCCGGTGGTCACGTAGGTCCCGGGTACCTGGATGATGCCGATGTCGAAGGTGGTGGTCGCCGTCTGTCCATCGCTCTGGAAGACGGTGACCGTGATCGTGTAACTCCCTGCCGCAAGGTAGGTATGCATCGCGGGGATCTCGTTCGAACGGATCCGCGTCCGGTCCCCCCAGTCCCACTCGATCGCGTCCACGGTGACGCCGGGTCCTCCCGGCAGCACCGAGCCGCCGATCACGACCGTCTGGTTCTCGACCGATGGCTGGGCGAGCGCGATGATGGGCGGGCCAACCGGAGTCTCCGTGGTGGTCGGGACCGTGTTCGGTGGACTGGTGGTCTGCGCGGACGTCGTGACCGTCGTTACCGGGGTCGGGTTCGTCACGGTCACGACGGTGCTCTTCTCGGTCACCTGTCCGTCGCTCTGGGTCGCCCGGACGAGTACCACGTAGGTCCCGCTCCCCGCGTAGGTATGGGTGTTCGGAAACGCGTGCACCTCATTCGACCCGTCTCCCCAGCTCCAGTAGATCTCGGTGATCGAATGCCCCGGCGTCCCGGCAAGGGCGCCTCCGCCGATCCTGACGCTGAGACCGCTCGTCTCCGGCGTCGTCAGGGAGACGACCGGCGGCAGCGATACCGGTACGGACGTCGGCACCGTCGTCGGCACCGTCGTCGGCACCGTCGTCGGCGGAACGGTCGTCTGCGTTGGCGTCTTCGGAGGCGGAGTGGGCGTCGGCGGAACGGTCGTCTGCGTTGGCGTCTTCGGAGGCGGAGTGGGCGTCGGGGGAGGTGTCGTCGGCGGAGCGGTCGTCTGGGTGGGGGTGGAGGTGGTTGTCGGTATCTCGGTGGTGACCGTTGGCGTTGTCGTCTCCGGTGTCGTCACCGTCGTTTCCGTGGAGATCGGAGGCGGTACTGTCGTCTGCTCGGTGACCCCGTCGGCGCCGAACGGGTTGAACCCGGTGGCGGTGCCGGTGCCGGCGACGAGGAGCGCCAGCAGGAACCAGCAGACAGTGATTATACCCCCGAGGGCCGTCTTCGAACGGAAAACCGGCCTCGATGGAGAGCGTCTTCGCCCCATGAATCTCCCGTACTGTTTGACGATGAAGGATTATAAAAAGATCAGATACAGGCGAAGGAGCGGCACCTGCCCGCGTCACCTGGAGCGGTGCTGCCCGGAGGGGCCGCCCCGGCATGTCCTCTCCTCTCCGGGCGCACCGGACCAGGAACACCTGTCTTTCGGCATCCGACGGGCCTGGTGGTGGGGCAGGTGTGGATCGCGGCGAGGCGGACCCGCAATACCGGGAAAGACTGCGGACGGTTGCAGGGATCGGGCAGGAGACCGGGTTCGAGCACGCCCACCCTCTTCGCCCGTCCGAAACCCGGGGCATCGACGCATCGGACGCTCCCACCTGATGGTGCCTGCCGGTACCCCGGGTTCCATGACGAACGGGATTCGTACTGGAAACGACAGCGATTCTGGCAACGCCTCCCGTCCGGCACCTGCCATGTCTCATCCGTTCGGCCGTACCACGATCCCCGACAACGGCTGAGGATGTCCGCCGGAGGATCTCGATCCACCCTGTCGGGGTCAGCGGGGACTCCCTGTTCCGGGAGAACCCCGGGACCGTCGGTTTTTTTCTTCCGGGATCCCATTCTCATCATGGACCTGAACCCGCTCCCGGACGGATCCAGCCGGGTGGTCGGCTTCGTCAACCGGTTTGAACAGGCGGTCTACACGCTTCTCCTCCTCCTTCTCCTGGTGGTGATCGGCGCCTCGCTCGTCTCGCTGATGGTCGTCACGGTCGAGAGACTCCTCTCCCCCCCGGTCTATCTGCTGGAGAATCACGAGATCCTGGACCTCTTCGGGATGTTCCTGCTGGTGCTGATCGGGCTCGAGTTTCTCGAGTCGATCAAGGCCTACCTGAAGGAGAACGTGATCCACTTCGATCTGATCATCGCGATCGCCATCACCGCGATCGCCCGCAAGGTGATCCTGGTGGAGCTTGAGGCAGCAGGGGACTACGAGGTGATCGGGCTCGGTATCGTTGTCCTCTCTCTCTCTGCAGGGTATTACCTCCTCCGGAGGGGTGGTATCCGGGTCGAATGACACGACTGGAACCTCCATATACCCTCCCGGCGCACAGGAGACTGATGCAGCTGCGGGCAGGGCTTGCGGACGACCGGAGGTTACGATGGGGGGCCTATCCGGCCCTGGTGCGGGTGATCCCTCTCCTGGTGCGCGCCTCCCCTCATCACCCGTCTCTCCGACGGGTGCCGGCGTCGGAATTCAAGGCGGTCGACGGTTCCTCCCTGTCGGTCGATACCGACCCGGGCTGGGCACGGAGTGCGGGCCCGGGATCCCTGCCCGGTCTCGCCTTCCCGTGCGACCAGCAAGGGGTCTGCCGCCTCCAGGACGTCGGTGTGAACGGACGGGCCGACGTCTGGGATGTCCTCCCCCTCGTCCACGACTCCGACACAGAAACCCCCCTCCGGGAGGGGACCATACCATGACTTCAATCACAACGGCAGATACGCCGATGCCGGTTACGTCGCACCCTTCTGAGGTACCCCGGGTGGCAAGATGCAGGATGTGGAGTGCACTCTGCCTGGCGTTCATCCTTTTCGCCCTGTGTGCCGTGCCGGCGCTCGGTGCTCCTGCAGGCTCGCCGGTTCCGTACGCCCGACCGTCGCTCGATCTCCCTGCCGGGCACGAGCGGCTCTCGTCCGACCTGCTCGCCCTGGTCGATGACCGCTTCCTGCTTCCCAACCAGTCGAGGGCGGACGCCGTCTCCGCGCTCGCCCGGAGCGGGCACTATGCCCGGGGAGGACAGCGGTACCGCGGGCTCGGGACGCCGTCCACCGATCTGGTCGCGGTCTACATCCGGACGTCTCCCGGCGACGGTGCCGGCCCGCTCCGCCCCTACATCGACCGCCTGATGGCGGAGGACCCGGGAAACGGGCTCGTTGCCGCATGGGTTGAACCCCGTCACCTTCTCCCGCTCGCCCGGCAGCCATCGGTGCGCGAGATACGCCCCGTCCACCGTCCGCGCGTCCGGACCGGTTCGGTGACGACCGATGGTGATACCCTGCTCCACGCGCGGGCGTTGCGGGAGGCGACCGGGCTCTCGGGCCTCGGTGTCAAGGTCGGGGTGATCTCGGACGGGATCGACGGGTTGCAGGCATCACGCACCCTGGGAGACCTGCCCGGTGGCATCCAGGTGCTGAAGAATTCGATCGGGGGCAGCGAAGGGACCGCCATGCTGGAGATCGTTCACGACCTGGCACCGAATGCAAGCCTTGCCTTTCACGACTGCGGCTGGAGCGTGATCGAGTTCAACCAGGCGATCGACGCGCTCGTCAACGCGGGCTGCCGGGTGATCGTCGACGATATCGGCTGGGTCGATGAGCCCTTCTTCGAGGACGGGGTCGTCGCGGCGCACGTCAGGGACGTGGTCCGCGACCGGGGGGTGGTCTTCGCCTCGGCGACCGGCAACGACGCGGATGTCCACTACCAGGGAGCGTACCGG
>ENA-UOWE01001159-UOWE01001159.1-activated-sludge-metagenome-genome-assembly--contig:-NODE-1159-length-33965-cov-6.707549_pt1 | contig 33965 bp, 14 predicted proteins | sample MGYA00249841_ERZ761562 | MGnify/ENA primary metagenome ERZ761562 (study PRJEB28883, sample SAMN05720200) | activated sludge metagenome | isolation source: Anaerobic digester | place: Japan...
AAAAGGGAACAAAGGCTTGCCTGTAAAGTATCGATATGTACGGTTTTTCATACTATAATCCTCAAATGGGGGCAATTGTTCAGTCGATTGATAGAACGTAATCGGCAAACGGCCGCCAGGGTTAAAATTGCCAAGCAAAACATCAGCAATAGCTGTTCCGCCTTCCTGTCCGGGATACCATGCCTCAACAATCGCATCAAGGTTCTCATTTTCCCAATCAAGGCCAATAGCACTACCTGACATTAGCACCAAAACAACAGGTTTACCAGTTTTTTTGAGCAACTTAAGCATTTTCCGCTGAACCTCGGGTAATTCAATAGAAGTTCTGTCGCCTCTGTCAAAACCAGGATAAGGGACATTCATCTCTTCACCTTCCAGCTCGGGAGAAAGCCCTCCAAAATAAACGATCACATCACTTTTTTCAGCTTCGGCAACAACTTTATCAGCAAGGGTTTTATCCAGATAGCTCCATTTCAGGCTGGCAACAGCACCGCCTCCAGCTTGAAAATATTCAATTTTAATGGCATGTTTTTCGCCCTTATTAAGTTTTATAGCCTTTGTAAGAGTATAAGGCGATTGTCTCTTCCACTCTTCCAAAAAAAGCTTATTGTCAATCCAAACCCTAAAGCCGTCATCTCCGGTGAAAGAAATGTAATATTCAGCTGTTTCAGAAGCCGTAAGCTCACCTGTCCAGCGGATAGAAATATTGGTAGCACTTACCCCTTTTGCGGGGAACTGGCTATCCCACTCATAATCAATCGTAGTATCAATTTTAGTCAAGATAGGGGTCCCCTCAAAATTGAGGTTATTGAAAATTTCAGCTTTCAACCCGGGTTTTCCTTCAAAGCTCAGATTGGCGGCATTAACAGGCTTTCCGGACAAAGCTTCAGTAACCAGGCCATTCATTTCGTTGGTATAAACTTTATTTTTAGGCAACAAAGCCGCTTTTAGGCCTTCAAGAGGAGTAACAACTTTTGAAGGGATTCCGTTGTAATTGCCATACATAGTCCTTGAAGCTTCACAATTGGGGCCAAGGATAGCAATTTTTGTCAAAGTCTTCCTGTTGATTGGCAATACGCCATTATTTTTGAGCAAAACAATAGACTGGCGGGCAGCGTTCAAAGATAGCACCCTGTTTGCCTTACTATCATTAGAATACATTGATATTGTATCGTAAGGCACAGAACCCTTAGGCTCAAACATACCAAGCTTCATTCTGGCCATCATAAGACGTTTGAGCGAAACATCTATATCGGCTTCAGTAACCAGGCCTTTTTGAATGGCAACTTTTAAATTAGAGAAACAATCGCCACAATTGAGGTCTAACCCGCTTTTTAGCGAGATAGCAGCCGCTTCTTCAGGTGTTTTAGCTATTTTGTGCGTACGATAAATATCATCCACAGCATCGCAATCAGAAACAACAAAACCTTCAAAGCCCCATTTTTTGCGAAGAAGGTTATTGAGCAAATCGTCAGAGGCAGAACAAGATTTGCCACGGAAACGATTGTATGCGCTCATCAACGAGTATGCTTTACCTTCTTTGATGCAGGCCTCAAATGCCGGGGTATAAGTCTCGAGAAAATCATGCTGGGAAACATCTATATCAAACTCATGCCTCAACTTTTCTGGCCCGCTATGTACAACAAAATGCTTAGGAGTGGCAATAGTGGCATAAAACTTGGGGTTGTTTCCCTGAAGCCCTTTAACAAAAGCTACTCCGTAACGGGCAGACAAATATGGGTCTTCGCCATAAGTTTCCTGTCCCCTGCCCCATCGTGGATCCCTGAATATATTGACATTGGGCGACCATACAGTCAGCCCTTTATAACGGCTTCGGTCGTTATGTTTGATAGCGTCATTGTATTTAGCCCTAAACTCTGTGGCAATGGTTTTAGCAATTACATACATCAATGAATCGTTCCACATGGCAGCCAATCCTATTGCCTGAGGAAATACTGTTGCATATCCGGCACGTGCCACGCCATGCAGGCCTTCATTCCACCAGTTATACGCCGGAATACCAAGCCTTTCGACAGCAGGAGCAACATCCATCATCTGCGAAATCTTTTCATCCAGTGTCATCTGGGCAACAAGGCTGTCCACCCTTTGTTCAAAAGGCAAATCGGGGTTTAAATAAGCAACACTTTGAGAAAAGCCATTAAATAGGAGCAATGAGAAAACTGCAAAAAATAAAAAACGCTTCATATCATATCAAATTAGTAAAGTATTCAAATCAATTATTTTGCATTTAATAGCACATCAATCAGCTCAAAATCAGGGTCCGCGGATTTTTTCTTTTCCATATCAAAGGTATAAATTCCAAACTCGCCTTTATACTCCCAGTTTGCCCAGGCAATACCTTGTTCTTCAAAAACGCTTACTATATCTTTATAATAATTAAGCCTGTCGGCACGAGGGACAGTAGGCAAACAGCCAAATTCGCCACAATAAAGTTGCAGCCCCTTCTTTTTGGCAAACTCAACAGCAGGTTTAAACATCTCTTTAAATGTTTCTTTGGTAAATGGCTGAGCTACTTCACTCAAAACCCCTTTAACATCAGCTTTAACAGTGTCGAGGTAATTTTTCAGGTCTTCATCCGACACAATTTTACCAGGGTAAGTAACCTTACCATTGAAATATTTCAGTGGTGTCCAATGGGCAGTATAATGAGTAAAGACAAGAGGCGAATAGCAATGGAAGCTGATAATAATATTTTTGTCATGCGCAGGAATCTTCATTTTAGGGATATTAGAAACTATCTGCCACATATTAGCCCCAATGACAATAGTCCTTTCAGGTTCTAATTTTCTGACGGCATCGTAAGCTTTGGTGTACAAGATATTCCAATCTTCGTCTGTCGGGGCCACTGCCTCATTGAGCAATTCGTATGCAACCATATTGGTAGGGTATTTGTTCAACACAGAAGATAATTTCTCCCAAAGGTCAACAAAATGGGATTGAGCAGCGGTATCAGCCCATAATGCATTAGATCCACCTTCATTTGTTGCATTAAAATAATGAGAACGTATAATATGCAAATCGACAATGGCACGTAAATCATAAGTAGCGCACCAATCAAGGCATGTAATAAGATGTTCAAAGGCCTTTTGGACAGGCTCGCCCTTTTCATCCCAAAATTCGGCTTCATCAATAGGGATACGGACATGATCATACCCAATACTATCAATAAACCTGATATCGCTTTCTTTGATGTAAGTGTATTTGGGTTCCCATCCGAAATCCTGCGAAAGCCAGTGGCTAAGGTTTACACCTCTTTTAACAATAAACCTTTCCTGCGATTTATCTTTATTAACACAAGAAGTCATTACGGCTAAAGCACTTAACGCTAAAAAAAACAGTTTTCTCATAATTTAAAGTGTTGTTTAAATTACGAATTTAATAAAAGTAATCATGATGAAACTTAGAAAGATGTTAAAAAGGATACCTTACGCGGTTCTTTTTAGCTGTTTTTTTTGTAGCCTTACGTTTGGGAGCAGGTTTCTTTTTTTTCTTCTTCTTAACATCTTTTTTCTTTTTCTTGGCAGGCTTTTTTCTTTTCTTAGAAGCCAGTGCCATTAATGCATGCGAAGCGGTATTGGCCTGAATATTTTCAACAATAGGGCCAGCAGTGAAAAGAAAAACTAAAAGAAAGACAATGTAGCGCATACATATTTTTTTTGCATAGATACAAAAATAAATTTATTAGATAAAATAAAAATGAATAAAATCATCTAACACATAAGCACCTAAGTAAGCTGAAATATTAAACCCAAATTAAGCATTAAAAATGCTTAATCGATTAAAAAATTGAAATTCAATAATTTAATAAAACTTTTCAAACAATTCTAAATCAGCTTGTAAGAGGTAAATGATTGGTATATAAATTAGTAAAACAAAAATTTAAAATAATGATTTTTTTAGAAAAGAAAAATTGGTATAATTGAAAAAAGTATTATTTTTGCGCCTCGATTGATGAGCGAATCAGTTGCAATTAATAGTTTCGGGGTGTGGCGCAGTTGGCTAGCGCACCTGCTTTGGGAGCAGGGGGTCCTCCGTTCGAGTCGGAGTACCCCGACAACGCAAACAGTAAGGCTTGCAGAAAGGCAAGCCTTATTTGTTTACTAAGTGGGTTAAGCATTAATCCATTTGCTTTATTTCATCCGTAAATAAATTTATAAACAAGGTCGGATGAACCCCGAAGGGCTCTCCGAAGAGGAAAACTCGCATGATGAATTTTCATCCTTGTTTGTGTTTAAGGAATCATGCTCGTTTCATCATAATAATATTTCCTTTTCAAGGAATGATAGCTTGTCCCGTCTTTGGCGGAAGAACACCCCTGTTCGCTATTTTATAATTAAAGTGTTTGTGTTTTCCAAACATGGGTGTTTCATTTTTTTAATAAAATACATTTTCTTTATCGTTTATACTGCGAAGGAGTAGCCCCAAAATATTCTTTGAAACTTTTGGTGAAATAAGCAAATGAATTAAACCCTACTTTTTCTGCAATTTCAGAAATCTGGAAATTAGAATTGATGAGTAAATCAGCAGCCTTTTTCAACCTGACAATTCTTATAAACTCATTTACCGATTGGCCTGACAGAGCGTCAATCTTTCGGTAAAGCTGAGCCCTGCTTACGCCCAGTTCAGAGGCAAATATATGTACGTCAAAATTGGGGTCTAACAAGTGTTTTTCAACTATTTCATACGCTTTTTTCAAGAAATTTTCGTCATGAGCAGAAGGTGAGATTTCTTTTGGAGTGGCATCAGGCTCTTTGATGAAAATCTTTCGCAGGGCAATTCGCGACAGGATTAGGTTGTCCAGACGGGCCTTTAAAACCTGGATGTTGAATGGTTTAGCAATATAATCATCGGCTCCACTTTCAAGGCCTTCGATAGTATTTTCATCGGTATCTTTGGCTGTAAGCAATACAAAAGGCACGTGGCTTGTCCGGTCGTCAGTTTTAAGTTTTCGGCAAAGTTCAATACCGTCTATCCCGGGCATCATGATGTCGCTTAGTATAATGTCCGGGATAACTTCAACCGCTTTTTCATAAGCAGACCATCCATCGGCAACGGCAATAATTTTGTATTTCGAGCTCAACTCACTGCAGATATAATTTCGCATATCCTCATTGTCTTCTGCAATAAGCATCAATGGTTGTTGTTCAAAACTGACAGGCTCTTCGGGTTTGCTTATATTAGCAGGTTCATTACTGACAAGCTTTACAGGAGTGTCGTTATATGTTTCATTAGCGAATGGGGCAATTTTGGATGGATTTTCGCCAAACTCTTTTTTAAAACAGATGGTAAAATAATTGGGGTCGCTAAAACCTGTTTGATAAGCTGCTTCAGAGACTCTCAAACGTCCTTCTTTAATAAGCTGATAAGCCTTTTTTAAACGTATAGATTTAATAAGGTTATTAGGGGTTGTGCCTGCTATGTATTTTATTTTTCTATGCAATTGGGCAATACTTAATGCAAAATGTTCAGACAGCATCTCGATACTCAATTTTTGGTCCATCATGTTTTCTTCAATAAAAAGTTTTAAGTCAAGAATAAAATCAATATCCTTTTGAGGTAAAACTTTTTCAAGGTTTTCGGGGGTTTCAATGCCCAAAAATTTATTGCGCAGCAGTTTTCTGTTTTCGGTCAACGAGGTTACCTGGGCATCAAGTACATTGATGTCAAAAGGCTTGGTGATGTATGAATCAGCCCCGGTAGAGAGCCCTTCTATTTGTTGTTCGGTGGTATTGTTTGCAGTCAGCATGATTACCGGGAGGTGCGAAGTATCAAAATTGTGCCGGATTTCTTTACAAAACTCATATCCATTCATGTTGGGCATTTGAACATCGGTAATGATAATGTCAGGGCTTGAGTCCCTGGCTTGTTTTAAGCCTTCCAATCCATCTTTTGCAGAGCAAACTTTATATTTTTTTTCAAAATGTTTGCACAAATAATCGCGAAGCTCCGAATTGTCTTCAACAATCAATAATGTTGGAAGATTGTATTGTTTCTTATTCTCAAAAAGCGGCAGGTTTTCGGTGCTTTCTTTAGTCTCAATGGGTTGTGCAACAGGCCCAATAATTGCGGGAGCTTCTATGTTGAGGTGCAGATAAGCTTCCTGCCCGGATGGGATAATAACGGTAAATGTTGAGCCATGTCCTAAAGTTGATTCAACGTTGATTTGACCAAGGTGTATTTCTACTAACTCTTTTACTATTGACAATCCAATACCTGTACCATCCTGGTTTAACAAACTTGAGTTTTGGACTTTAAAGAAGCGGTCAAAGATTTTGTTTTTTTCATTTTCAGGGATGCCTATGCCGGTATCAACAACTTCAAATTTGATATATTTTTGATTATCAACAATTTGCTCTTTTATCTTTAGTGAAATTTGACCACCTTTTCCGGTAAATTTCAATGCATTGGACAATAAGTTCCAGAGAATTTTTTCAATTTTGGAGGCATCAACATAACCAGTCAAATTTTCTTCGACTGCATAATTGAAATTTATTTCTTTGTGCTTACACTCTTCTTTGAATGCTTCGTAAATATCAGCCACAATAGCTGAAATGCGGGTTTCGGAAATTTCTAACACATATTGTTTTTGGGTAACTTTTCGAAAGTCCAGCAAGTCGGTGATTAATTTGTAAAGCCGTTTTGAATTTCGGCTAATAATCATGAGTTTGTTTACCTGCTCGGGGTTGAGGTTGTCGGACTGCAACAAGTCGTTGACCGGGGCATCAATCAGGGTTAAAGGCGTTTTCAAATCATGCGAAACATTAGTAAAAAACGAAAGTTTCTTTTCGGTCAGTTCATGTTCTTTTTGAATTTTGAACTCAGAGATTTCTTTTTCTTTTTTCAGTTCGAGCCTTTTGAGATAGGCATATACCGAAAGATAAAGTATAGTTACGAAGATTATAAAATACACTAAAAAAGCATACCAACTCAGGTACCATGGGGCCCTGATGTGTATTACGATGCTGGTTGTCGCGCCGTCTTTTGCTTTATCGGCACTTTTTACCTCAAAAGTGTATTGGCCGGGGGAAAGGTTAGTAAAATTGGCAAAATTAGTTTTGGTCAGGTACGTCCAGTTTTTTTCCAATCCTTTTAACCTATACGCGTAATTGTGGTATTTCAGGAAGTTTTTGTCTTTTTTGAAAAAATGGATAGAAAAAGAGTTTTTGTTGTAAGGGAGCCAAATTTCTTTAGTTTCTTCCAAAGGTTTTTTAAGCAATTGTATGCCTTCAATATTCCTGATACTTTGATTTTGAAAAACAATATCCGAAATTATCATATCAGCTTTTGAAGAACCCGAATTTACTTTTGACGGGTCAATAATGGTAAACCCGGCCAAAGAACCAAAGATAATACGGCCATCATTGGTTTTGGCAGATACCCTGTCGTAAAATTCGTTGGCAGGGAGCCCGTCGTTGAGGTTAAAATTCAACACTTCGTCTGTCTGGGTGTTGAGCCTGCAAATGCCTGAGATACTGCTAATCCACAAATATTGGTCATTTTCAGGTTCAATCCTTGACAGGTTGTTTGAAGGCAGACCATCTTTGGTGGTGTATCTTTTGAAATATTTACCGTCAGCAGAGATACACACCAGGCCACTTGTAGAAGCAATCCAATAGCGGCCTTTTTTGTCCTGGTAAAAATCTACCATGTAGCTGTTGAGTTTTTTGTTCATCTCCTGAAATTTGTTTTCCAGGATATTTTCTTTCCAGTTCACTGCATAGAGGCCTTTGTCGGCAATTAAAGCCAGCAGTTTGCCATGTTGGTTTTTGCGCAATGAATTTATAAGCAAATAAGTAATATTGCTGCCTTTTGAGTTTAGCTCAAAAACGTCAGTTTTTTCAGTTTCGATATTAAAGTGCAATAATATGTTGTTTTGAAACTGGGTAAGAATAAGAAGGTTTGACTTGTCAATTTCGGCAATATGCACTATTTGCTGCATCTCATTGGGGCTACTGCTGCTGGGATGAAATGTTTTAATAAGTTTGAGGTCTGAAGAATATTTTCCCAAAAGCCCGTCATAAGTACCAATCCACAAGTTGTTATAAGCATCAACATTAATGGCAGTGACTTTGTTGCCATTCAAATCTTTTCTCAACTTCTCGCTACTAAGATTTTTGAAGCGATTGGTATTTTCGTTCCATACAGAAAGCCCGTAATTAGTGCCAAAGTAAATAAGCGGCTGTTTTACAAAAACAGAAACGCCTTCGTTGGCAACCAGCGAATTTTCGTTTCCTTTTTCGGGAAGGATATTCTGAAATAACAGGTTGTCTGGCAAAATACAGGTTAAGCCAGCACCAAATGAAGCCAGCCAAATTTCATTGTTTTTGCCGGGATAAATATCGTAAATGCTATTGCTATTTACAGAGGCTTCTGTATTTTTGCTACGGCTCAAAGTCCTGATATATTTGAGGTTATTGTCAAAAACGATAATACCGTTGCCATCTGTGGCCAACCAGATTTCGCGGCCAACTTTTGCAAATTTTTTAGGGAAATAATGATTAGCAAACTCAAGTTGTACCAGCTTTCCATCTTCCGGGATGCAATATAATTGGCCATTATAGCAGCCAACAAATAGTTTGTCGTCAATTTTGTTAATCAGGGCAACATATTTGCCCTGAAGGTATTTGGCCAGAATATTTTGTTTGTTGTTTCGGTTTACAAGCCATACGCCATCTGTGCTTTTGGCCAGCCATATACCTTCTTTTGAAATGAAAAAATCGGCTAGGTCGCTGGCTTTATAAAAAACTTCAAATTTATTGCCAACAATCTTGCCAATGCCCGAATACATGATAAAGTAAATATCGTTCTCAAATTCCTGTACTTTGGGGATAAAGCCTTCAACAATAATATCAAACTGATTGGTCAAACGGTTATATTTATACAAGCCTTTTCCGGTGGCAGCCCAAAGGGTATTGTGCGAATCGTACAACAGGCCGAAAACGCTAACACCTGCTAATTCTTTGTAGCTATAAAAAGAGTTGCCGTCATATTGGGCTATCCCGTTGGTAGTCCCTGTCCATAAATAGCCATATTGGTCTTGTTCAATGCAAGTGGTGATATTGCGCGGGAGACCATCCACTTCTGTGAAGTGCAGGTATTTTTCTTGTTCGGTCGAAAATATATCGAGCGAGAGCCCCAATAAGAGTATTAAATAAATGATTTTTATTTTAAAGTGCAGATGTATTGGCATTAACAACAAGTTTTAGTGAATGTATATGAAGTTGTTGCTTATAAGTGTAATATGAAATAGGGCATTAGAGCGTAATTATAATCATTGTCTCATTGAAAACGTGTTAATTTTAATACAAATGCGATAAAAATTCAAAGATTTTAGAGATTATTTTCAAGACCATGGAGAAATACAAGATATAGTTTTGGTTAAAAGCTGGTTTAAAAAGCCCACTATTTAACCAAATATATTGTTTAACTCAAAGTAAGTTGATGTTTTTCAAAAGTGGGGGCATCAGCTCTTTGGACTAATAACTAACCAAATTATGAAAAAAATTTTTATTGCTTTGCCTTTATTGGCAATGTCATTTTTTGTATTCGGGCAAAACGACAGTATTGTCTTAGCCGATTACGAAACAAACAGTGTTTATCCGGCACGGACTTATGGCTGGAACGACAACTGGGGTTTGACGATTGGAGTTGACAACCCAACAAAAGATGCCGTTAACCCGAGTGAAAAAGTAAGCAGCATACACCTTACAAATCAGTGGGGGCATGCTATAGTGTTGAACAATTTTGACGAACCTGTGAGCCTGGCAATGTACCCAAATGTGAAACTAAAAGTTTTGTCAGATTCTGCAGTGTCAAAAAAAGTAGGTATTAATATAATCGATGTCAATGATTTTGCAGTGTATGCAGAAGTTACATTGCCAGCAGACGTAAATAGTAAGTGGGCAAATGTTGTGGTAAATTTTGCCGAAAAGGTAACCTCCACCCCGGTTAGTTTTATCAGCAAAATAGAGATTTATATTGACCGGGGCACAGGTGATCCGGCTGTCGGCAACAAGCACAACAAATACTTTGTGGACGACATTCGCTTTACAGGGCCCAAAGCCAATATAACAGAAACCGATATGGTTACTTTGTTCCAGGAGTCATTTTCGGACAATGCCTGGTGGATGTCTGAAGATTATGACGGTTGCAAAAGCTCGGGTTACAAAAAACTTGAAGATATGAGGAGTATCCAGTGGGGCGGTTCGGCATTAACAGCACAATCTAAATTTTATAACAGCACAGACTCGTTATTGATGGTCATGGTTGACTGGAACGGCAAAGGTGTGGCCGAACTTCGTCCTTTTGCTTCACGCCCCGGGTTAAGCTCTCTTGTATTAAAAGACATAGCAATAGCCGGAATGAAGAATATGAAACTAAAGTATAACCTGAGGTGGAAAGAAGCCCCGGCAAGTTACAGTCTTGCACCAACTGTCGAGTACAAAGTAGATGGAGGCAATTGGGCTGCTGTTACAACTTCAAGTATTTTACCATCGGGTACAGGCACCTGGGCCAATGATATTGAATATGATTTTAGCGCAGTCAGTGGAAAAAACATTAGCCTGAAAATCAGTAACCTCACTACCGCAAAATGCCTTCTTGACGAAATACGGTTTATCGGCAATATGGTATTTGCAGATAGTGTAATTGTAGCCGGCACAGATAATGTTTCTGAAATTAACGTTGATAATGGGACCCTGCAAATGCTTGATACCATTATGCCGCAGATTGCCTCGCAAGATGTAATCTGGTCTGTTGAAAACGGGACAGGTATGGCCAGCATCAGCCAAAGTGGATTACTTAAAGCCATCAAAAATGGGACAGTAACAGTAAAAGCACGTGCTAAAGATATCTGGGGCACAAAAGTCGGGAAGAAAACAATCAACCTGTCAAACCAGATTTATTATGTGGACAGCATCTCGATAAAAGGCAAAGACGGGGTATTTGCTATCAACAAAAGTGGAGATACGTTGGATATTATCATTGAAGCTTTCCCTGAAGCTGCCCATAATAAAAAGCTCAATATTACCTTAAAACCCGTTGGCGATAAAGTTGCAGCAGTATTTGAAAACAACAAGTTAATCCCTGTTTGCGATGGACAAGTATATATTGTGGCCCAGGCTACAGATGGGTCAGGAATAAAAGACTCAGCCCTTTTTACACTTACCAACCAGGTACCGCTTAAAAGCATTGCGTTTACAAAACAAGCAGATACCATTAAAACAGTGTATGGAAAATTAAAGCTGGAAGTAAGCTTTGACCCTGACACAGCATCAAATAAGTCTATTGTTTATTCACTTATTTCAGAAGGGGCATCGGCTGTCATAACACTTAGCCCCAACGGCAATATCTTACCAAAAGCAAATGGCAAAGCCCTGGTTAAAGTGTCATCTGCCGTAAACCCAGCCATTGCCGATACTATATTGATTGTAGTCGAAAATTATCCGGTTTGGAAAGAATTTAATGTAGCCACCAAAGTTGACACAACCCATATCAGCAACAACAATGATTTTTCGGTTAAAGGAAAAGCGGCCTGGGATAGCAAATACATTTATTTGCACTTTGATGTTACCGATGATTCCATTTATGCTGTTGGTAAAGAAAGCACATGGATGCTTGACAATTTTGAGATATATTTTGATATGAACAATAACAAAACACCTGCGTGGCCACGCGGTCAAAGTATCTGGCCTTCATCTTTTGATGGAGAAAAAGGGACACACCAATTGCGTATGATACCCGGCATGCCGTTTGATTCGGTCAATACAACCTTCAAAGGTTGGGCTGTTCAGAAATATGAAGTAACCAGCTCAGGGTATAATTTTGACCTTCAAATAACTATTGATTCCTTATTAAAGGGGTATGTCCCTGAAGTTGGTAAAGAAATAGGTTTTGACGTTTTGGCCAGTGATAATGACAATGCTCCATATTATCGTGACCAACTATCAATATTTGCCCCGCTGGGTTCAATATGGTGCGATGCAGCATTGTGGGGCACCGTAAGATTTGCCCCCGATGGAGGTTTTGAGGTAGTTAATGACACTATAAAACCAACCGAAGCCATAAACCTTGCCGCAACAAAAGGCAACAAGCAGGTACTTCTTTCATGGGACGCAGCAACAGACAACATTGTTGTAGATAAATACGTCATTTTAGTAAACAACAAGCCTGTTGAGACTATCTATGCCCAGAAAACTAAAAATTCATACGTGGTAAAAAATATCACCCCGGGAGATTATAAATTTGGTGTAATAGCTGAAGATGTAGCAGGCAACCAGTCGGCCCAGGCAAGTATTTCTTATACTTACACAGGCGTTAAAGGGTTAGAAGTAAATAGTTTTACAATATATCCCAACCCTTCATCATCGTTTATTTCTTTCGGTAACGAAAGTATGATTAATGTCAAAATTTTCAACGCGGCAGGACAAATGGTGCTTCTCAAATCTGTCGAGCCAGGCGAAAGAATTGATATTTCTTCGCTGAAAACAGGTATTTATAATGTTAGGATTATGGGAGAAAATAGCGTTTCAGTTTTAAAGTTAGTTAAGAAATAAAATCTTATTTCTAAAAGACTTTTGGAGAGGGCAATTGAGTCATTCATTGCCCTCTCTTTTTGCTATGCGGTAAAGCCTTTAAAAAACAGGTACACGGGAGAATGAAAACAACAATATGTAAACAGCAGATATACAACAATCTATCGAATTATAATTATTATCTCATGGTGTTAGAGTGGATTTTTATAATAAATGATAGAAACTTAAAGATTTTGGAGATTTTTTTCAAGAGACAAAGCCTTGCATAGAGAATAGTTTTGACTTGTTTTCAAAAAGTGTATAACTAAATAAAAAATAAAAAAATGAACCGTCTTTCAATATTGCTACTTAGCTGTTTTTTGACAATCACAATTTATGGCCAAAAATCAAAACCAAAAACTCCTGAAAGGGTTATAAATGTAGATTATAGTTTAGAAAAAGGCCCGTTGAATACCATGTTTAATGAATGTGTAGGAGCAGGTCGTGCCAACGAAGGTTTAAGGGCCGATTGGCAGCAACAACTTACTTATATAAAAAATGAATGTGGTTTCAGGTACATACGTTTTCACGGGCTGTTGACCGATGATATGGGTGTTTATGGGGTAGATAAAAATGGAAAACCTCAATACAACTATATGTATATCGATGCCCTTTTCGATTTTTTGCTCAGTATCAACATCAAACCTTTCGTTGAGTTGGGCTTTATGCCGGCAGCACTGGCAAGTGGCGACAAAACAATCTTCTGGTGGCGAGGCAATGTAACCCCTCCCAACGATTATGAAAGATGGGGAGAGTTGGTGCGCAACCTCACTGCACATTTCACTGAACGTTATGGCGTTGATGAAGTAAAAACCTGGTATTTTGAGGTATGGAACGAACCCAATTTAACCCCGTATTTCTGGACTGGAACCCGGGAAGAATATTTCAAACTATATGAATACAGTGCTAAAGCGGTAAAAAGCGTACACCCCGATTATCGTGTCGGAGGCCCTGCTACTGCTGGCGCTTCATGGGAGGCTGAGTTGATAGATTTTTGTGTTAAAAAAAACCTCCCCTTAGATTTTATCAGTACGCACGCCTATGGAGTAGATCAGGGATATCTTGATGAGTATGGCAATACAGGTACAAGATTAGCTCCCAATGACCTTGCCCTGAGCCAGGATGTTTTGCAATCCAGAAAAGAGATTGAAACATCAGCTAAGCCAGGGTTAGAGCTTCATTATACCGAATGGAGCGCTTCATATACCCCCGCCGACCCGATACATGACAGCTACCATGAGGCTTCATACGTGTTGCATAAGCTTAAACAAATAGGCAATGCTGCCCAATCTATGTCGTACTGGGTATTTACCGATATTTTTGAAGAAGCAGGCCCTCGTTTTACCCCTTTTCATGGAGGATTTGGAATGTTAAACACTCAGGGTATCAATAAACCGGTATTTTATGCGTACCAATTTTTAAACCGCCTTGGAAACATCGAATTGATTAATCAAGACCCTGCTTCGTGGGTATGCAAAGACAAAAACGGCAATGTGCAGGTTCTTGCTTACGATTTCACTTACACGCTTCCAGACGACTCTATCAATAACCAGGATTATTACATCCGCGATTTGCCGGCAAAATCAAAAGGCAAGCTAAAAGTCAATGTATCTAAGCTTGCAGCCGGAAAATATTCATTAGAAGTATATAAAGTAGGATACCGATGCAATGACGCATATACCAGCTATTATGATTTGGGCAGGCCTGCACAGCTTACAAAGCTTCAGGTAGAACAAATAAAAAAGATCAATGACGGCTCTCCTGTTGGAAAAGAGATAATCACTATACAAGAAGGGGGCGTATTTTCGAAAGAACTGGATATACGCGAAAATGATGTTTATTTCTTAAAACTAATCAAGCTATAGTCTTTATAAAAATATAAAAATGAGAAAAAATAAGATTTTACTTTCGTTTCTATTGTGCCAGGTTGGTTTGTATGCCATGGCCCAAACATTAAGTTATAATATCAGGGTAAACCAGGTGGGGTATTTGCCCAATGCTGTCAAAATTGCTGCTGTGGCTGATTCAAAGGCAGACAGTTTTAAAGTCATGACCAGCAACCTGGACTCGGTGGTTTTTCGGGGACAGTTTTTGCCCCCGGCCTATTACAACTTATCCGGCGAGGAGGTCAAACTTGCTGATTTTACTTTATTGCAAACATCCGGCAGCTTTGTTATTGTTGTTGATGATTTGGGCAAATCTGTCCCTTTTTCTATTGACAAAAATGTATTTGTTAATCTTTCTAAGGCAAGTATTAAAGCATATTATTACAACAGGGCTTCAACGCCTATACTTGCCCAATATGCCGGGGTTTATGCACGTGAGGCGGGACACCCCGACACAGCAGTTGTTGTACTTCCTTCGGCAGCATCAGCCAACAGGCCTGCCGGCACTAAAATATCAACACCCGGCGGATGGTACGATGCAGGTGATTATAATAAATACATTGTAAGCTCAGGCGGGACTGTAGCGACAATTCTTTCGGCATTCGAGTCGTTTCCGGCATTCTATGACACATTGAATACCAATATCCCGGAAAGCAACAACAACATCCCGGACATTCTTGATGAAGCCCTGTGGAACATTAAATGGATGATGACCATGCAGGATACCGATGGCGGTGTTTACAACAAAACAACCGAAGCTAATTTCAGCGGTTTTGAAATGCCCTCAAAAGTAACAGCAACACGTTATGTTTGTGCCAAAGGAACAGCTGCAACTCTTGATTTTGCTGCTATTATGGCTATGACTGCCCGTATTTATAAAAAGTATAACCCGCAATTGGCTGATTCTGCCCTTAAACAGGCTATTAAGGCCTGGCAATGGGCTAAGAAAAACCCCAACAAAGCATTTAACAACCCTTCGGCTTCAGGTGGCTATCCGGCTGTAAATACCGGAGGATATGGTGATAATGATTTTAGCGATGAATTTTCATGGTGCGCGGCCGAGTTGTACATTACAACCAAAGATTCGATCTACTACAAGCAAATGGACCTGGCCAAAGCTTATGTTTTGCCTGGCTGGCCTACTGTCAGGACTTATGGATTGCTGTCGCTTTTAGTCAATAAAGATTCGCTTACATCAATTGCTGATGTTGATTTACTTAAAAGTAAGCTCATTGATTTGGTTTCAGGAACTAAGAATAATTTGTTCAAAACGCCTTACCGCATTCCCGGCGACTTTTTCTATTGGGCAGGTAACGGAGCTTATGCCAACTGGGGTATGCTTTTCATGCAGGCATACAGGATTACCGGAAATGCTGCATATTACAATGCTGCCATCTCTACACTTGATTATTTGTTAGGGAAAAATGCTACCACCTATTGCTTTGTTACCGGACAAGGGACAAAGAGCCCAATGCACCCACATCACCGTATCTCAAGTGCAGATGGTGTAACAGAACCTGTTCCCGGCATGATTGTTTGCGGCGCTGATGGCGGCGATGTTGCTGATTGTGGCGCTTCAAAGTATCCTTCTACATTCTCGGCCAAGTCATATCTTGATTCCGAGTGCAGCTATTCGACCAATGAAGTTGCCATTGGCTTAAATGCTTCTTTTGCTTTCTTAGCCGGGGCCGTTCAAGCTGAGTATTTGAAGACTTTTATCGACTCTATGCCAAGTTATTTCTCTATTTCAACTAACAAGATAGACCTGCCTTATAAAAAAGGGAATGACATAGAATTGGCTATTGAAGGTAATTTGGAATGGACTTTAACCCCTTCGGCAGATTGGATTACTATTTCTACAACTGATGGAAAAGGCAGCGGAAGTGTGTTGATTAATTCTCAAAGCAACAATCCTGCTGAATCTTCGCGAAAAGGCGTAGTGTATGTTTATAATAAAAACTTGCTCATCGATTCTATTACAGTTACTCAAATGGGCATTAGGAAAAACTTTAAAATCGAAGCCGAGGATTATAGCCGGATGTCAACAGTGCAAATTGAAACCACCAGCGATGTTGGTGGCGGACAAAATGTTGGCTATGTTGGCAAAGGCTCGTGGGTTGCTTATAATATTGAAATCACGGTTGAAGGGGTGTACAACGTTACCGTCAGACATGCCGGTTATGCCGGAAATTTTGATATCTACATTGATAGTGTCTTTGTCCAAAATGTTGTATATCCTAAGACAGCCGATTGGCAGGTTTGGGACAATTTTTCAACACAGTTGAGCTTTACTGAAGGCAAACACGATGTGATGTTCAAATTTAACTCTGATGGCATCAATTTAAACTGGTACCAGTTTGACTGGCTTTGGACATTAAAAGTGAATTCACTGTCAAACCCTGGTTTTATTAATGTTTACCCTATACCAACCCGGGCATATTTGAATATCGAAAATAATTCAACAACTTCTGTAAATATCCAATTGCTGTCTATGGATGGCAAGGTGGTAAAAAAGCAAACAATGAATGGGCATGCCAAAGAAAGACTTGATCTTTCGGGAATTGAAAAAGGGTTATATATTTTGGAAGCATGTTCGGGTTGGCAAAAAATAACTAAACAGGTAATTGTAAAATAGCGCAAATTACTATATATTAATAAATTGCCATTCGGAACAATAATAGTTGTAATGATTAGTTAGGTGAATTGAAATGGGAAGGGTAAGTAAACCTTCCCATTTGATTAAAAATTAAAAATCTAAAATCTTTTATATGAAGCCATTATACATTTCTGCGATATGCTTGTTTTTCTTATTTACCAATGCTTATTCTCAGCAATTGTACGTAGGGACAAATTATCACCCGCATGATTCAAAAACTGAGCAATGGAAAAAAGACATAGCCCTCATGAAAGATGCAGGGTTCAATGTAGTACGGGTAGGCCACCTTGCCTGGGACAGTTATGAACCTTCTGACGGGAATTTCAATTTTGAATGGTTCGACACCGTAATGAATATGCTCGACCAAGCCGGCATTAAAGTTATCCTCGATATTGCCATTCGTCCTGCGCCAATATGGCTGCATCAAAAGTTCCCGTCCATCAATGTTGTTGATGATAACGGGAGTGTCAGGTATCCTAACCATCGGTACATGGAAGACGCAGGCGACCCCAACTACCAGAAATATGCTATCCGCTTTGCCGATGTTATTTCAAAACGTTATGCAAAACACCCTGCATTACTTGCCTTTGGCATTGATAACGAGTCGGGCGATGGTCCAATATCGTATTCCGAAACTGTTCGTCAAAGGTTCATTGTTTGGCTGAAAAATAAATATGGCAACCTCGATAAACTAAATAAAGCCTGGGCCACACAACGCTGGTCAAGGCGCATTAACAGCTTTGACGAAGTAGGGTTGCCTGTTGCCGGCAATAAGAACGGTGCTCCCGAAAAAATACTCGATTTTCGCCGCTTTGTTTCAGACGAGGTAAACCAAATCCTTTTCAAAGTATTGGACGTTGTTGGCAAAAATGCCCCTAATGCCCTGACCAACACCAATGCCTGGTATTATAGCTGGATGAAATATTTCGATTATTCAAAAATAGCTTATTCGGGCAAGATGACGCGTCATGGATGCGGTTTTTATCCGGGCAATTCGCTGATAACCAATTGGGGCGTGATGAATGCAGCCTTTGGCATACAAAGGATACAGTTCGAAAGCGAAAACCCCTTCTGGTGCAACGAGTTCAATACCATGACCTCGGTACCAAATTCGATACGCAAATCAGCTTATGCTACTTTGATGTATGGCAACCAGATGGTTTGCGGATGGACCTGGCAAAGTATGTGGGCAGGCGAAGAACAATACCTGCAAGGCATGATAGATTGGGACGGTGTGCCAAACCGTAAATACGACGAATACAAGAAAATTGCCGCTGAGTTTAAAAAGATAGAAAAATATTTTCCTTACAAGAACAAGGCTGAAGTGGGGCTGGCGTTTTCATTTGCAAGCCAGATAGCAAGCGGCGCCTTTCCGGTGCAGCACGATGGCCAGATACAAGCTTGTTGGGATATGTTTTATTGGCGAAACATGGATTGCAAGATGTTAGAAATAAGTCAAAGCTCTCTTAAATACAAGCTCCTCATTGTCCCGGGCCTCGCAGTTATGGACGAACTTACAGCCAACAAAATCAGGGCATTTATTGAAAATGGCGGAACCGTTATTATGACGGCCAACTCGGCTATTGTCGATACTACCGGACAGGTATTTGCTACCACGCTCCCTGGCTTATTGAGCGATGTATTTGGCATCAGGGTAGCAGGTTTTGAAGAAACCGAACCCATGAACGAGATTTCGCGCAAGGGTTTCAAAGATAAAAAGCTCGAATTTACCTATAAAAATAAGGCTGTTGAAACCGAATCTGCCCGCTTTGATATTATTGATGCAAAAAGCGCTAAAGTAACAGGCCTTATTACCAGTCTTGACAAAGACTACCCGGCAATGACATTGAACAAGTTTGGCAAAGGACAGGCCATTTACGTTGGACTGCCTGCTAAAGGCGAAGTTCTTGGCAATCTGCTCGATGATTTGATTGATGAACTTGGCATTAAAAAAGGGCCAGACGTTCCATCGGGTATTATGGCACGCCAAATTGACGAAAAACACTATTTATATCTCAATGTAAGTGCCGAACCCAAAGAAATCAAAATGAGAAGCAAATCGAAAAGCATCCTTTTTGATAAGGAATATAACGGCAATTTTACTATAGCGCCTTATGAGCCTGAGTTTATTGAAATTAAATAAATGATAAGCATTTAAATTACAAACTAATGAACACAAAAACTAACTTACTGCTAACAGGAACAATGATATTATTTTGTCCATTCATTTTTGGACAGGAAAAGAATTGCTTCCTCAATGATTTTGTGCCTAAAACGGCAGTTATACCCGCATCTGTCAATGCCAACAAGCCCACTGACAAAGCCTCAGTATTAGTAAAACTGAAAAATGACACCATCGGAAAGGTTTCAAAGTATGTATATGGCAATGCTATTGTAGCTTGGGCGGGTTCATATACCAATACTGAATTTGTTGATGGGGTGAAAAAACTACAGCCATCGCTTATTCGCTGGCCGGGAGGAAGCTGGGCCGATGGCTGGTTTTTGGACAAAATCCCTACAGACGTGCCAGACTCGGTATATGACGGAACCAAATACACCAACAGTATAGCCAAAACCCCAAAAAATAAATTTGGCGGGCATCATGGCAAAGAAGGAGGATGGGTTACCACTACTGACCAGTATTATACACTTCGTCAAAAGACAGGTGTTTCGGAAGGTTTAATAACGGTAAATTATGCCTATGCACGCTATGGAACAAGTAAAGACCCTGTATCCCAAGCTGCACATGAAGCAGCCAGATGGGTACGCTACGATGCCGGGCGTACAAAGTTTTGGGAAATTGGTAACGAAAATGGCGGCCCCTGGGAATATGGCTGGATGATAGATACTACTCTCAACCAGGATGGACAGCCTACATTTATGTCTGGAGCACTTTATGGCAAACATTTTAAAGTTTTCGCCGACTCAATGAGAAATGCTGCTAAAGAAACAGGCGCTACCATATACATCGGGGGGCAGGTAATGGCAGGCGAAGCCACAGGAGGCGGCCAATGGGGCAATGGCGACAGAGCCTGGAACGAAGGCTTTTTTAAAGAAGTTGGCGATTATGCTGACTTTTATGTTATTCACAATTATTTCAGCAATTCCACTGATGTTAATAGTGCAATAACCGCAGCAATCACAAGCCTCAGGGCCAATGCAGAGTATGTAAAAAAAGATATTATAAAAAAGAATGGAATCTCAAAGCCTATCGCATTAACAGAGTACAATATGAATTCGGGCAATGATGTACTTTCAAATTCGTATGTAATGGGTATGCAAGCTGTTGCTTTGATGTGCGAAATGATTAAGGGCAATTGGGGCTTGGGTTCCCGTTGGAATTTAGAGACCTTATTTTCAGGTTCGGGAAATTATGCCAATCACCCACACGCCGATTTTTATTACTTATACTATTTGCAAAAGCTTTATGGCGACATGGCTTTTTCTTCAACGTCAAGCAATAAAGACGTTTTAAGTTATACTACGAAATATTCTTCAAGTGGAGACGTAGCCATGGTAATTATAAATAAAGGCAATGCCGATCAGGTTGTTACGGTAAGTTCAGACTCAGTGGGCGTAGGTGAAAAATATTACATATACTCGTTTACTGCAGGCACTGAAACTACTCTTTCGCCATATGTTTACATCAATGAAAATGGCCCCGATTTTTATCACTATGGGCCTTATGACGGACTGGCAGATATTAAAGCCTATGCTTATACTATTGATGATGAAATAAAATTTACTTCGCCAGCCAAATCATTGCAAATGATACTGATTGAAGCGGGAAATAAAAAAGTCGTAGTAAATGACCCTGCATTTACCGCGATAAACTCTGCATCAGGCTCAACAGGCATAACAAATTATCCTAACCCTGTTGGTCCATCAACGCTTATAACTTATCAATTGCCCAAAAGCTCAATGGTAACTTTGAAAGTATGCAACCTGCAAGGCAAGACAGTATCTGTTTTAGTCAACCAATACCAAAATGCAGGCTATCAGGCAGCTCGTCTCAATGCAGCCAACTTACCTGCCGGTATATATTTCTATACCATTGATGCCGGAAGCTATCACGAAACAAGAAAGTTTATAAAGCTTTAATGGTGCTTATCAGAGATGGCATTTTTGTGCAAGTAAACGTTGTTTTTATGTGTAATTTTATCACGCTTAAAATTTATAATATCAACTAATAATCGACAATGTTATGATTACTACATTAAAAACAGCAAAGTTTAGGAAGAATTTATCTGGCATCTTTCGAAAATTAATCCTGATGATTCTCCTGAATATATCATTTATTGGTGTTACTATGGCCCAAACAGCCAGCCTGAACCCATCTGGTATTGTAGTTGAGCAACCTAAAAGTGAAAATGATTTTCCAGTTGTATCTGCCAATGGGACAGCATCGGCAATCTACTACGATAATGCCGAATATCCGGGGGTAATACGTGCTATATGCGATTTGCAGAACGATATAGAAAGCGTTACTGGCAAAAAGCCAGCATTTATAACCAATAACGAGGTATCAGATTATGAAATTATCATTGGTACGCTGGGCAAAAATAAACAAATTGACAATTTAGTTTCATCGAAGAAACTGGATGTAAAAGACCTTAAGGGCAAATGGGAAAGCTTTGTTATTACGACCATTGCCAATCCTGCAAAAAATGTCAAAAACAGTCTTGTAATCGTGGGTAGCGACAAGCGCGGGACCATTTACGCGATATATGAACTTTCTAAGCAATTAGGGGTGTCGCCCTGGTATTGGTGGGCCGATGTACCGGCTCAAAAACGGGCATCAGCATATATTGTCTCTGGTCGTTATGCCTGGGGCGAACCTAAAGTAAAATATCGCGGTATTTTCATCAACGATGAAGCCCCTTGTTTGACAAGCTGGGTAAAAAATACATACGGTACCGATTATGGCGACCATCGCTTTTATGCCAGGGTTTTTGAATTAATCCTTCGCCTGAAAGGCAATTATTTATGGCCTGCCATGTGGGGCTGGGCTTTTTATGCCGATGACACGCTAAACAGCAAGGTAGCCGATGAAATGGGCATTGTCATTGGTACTTCCCACCACGAGCCTATGGCACGCAACCACCAGGAATGGGCCCGGAAACGTGCCGAATATGGGGCTTGGAATTATGCAAAAAACCAAAAGGTAATCGACCAATTCTTCAAAGAAGGCATTGAGCGGGTGCAAGGAAAAGAAGATATTGTAACCATTGGTATGCGTGGCGATGGTGACGAAGCTATGTCGAAAGAAACCGATGTACAACTACTTCAGCGAGTGGTGAAAAATCAACGTGCTATTATAGAACAGGTTACCAAACGCCCTGCCAAAGAAACACCCCAATTATGGGCGCTGTATAAAGAAGTGCTTGATTACTATGAAGCAGGCATGCGCGTTCCTGATGATGTAATTATACTTTTGTGCGATGACAACTGGGGAAATGTAAGGCGCCTGCCCAACGAAAAAGAACGCAAGCACCCGGGCGGCTGGGGTATGTATTACCATGTTGATTATGTTGGTGCTCCCCGCAATACCAAATGGCTCAATGTTACTCCTATCCAGAATATGTGGGAACAATTACAGCTGACCTACGATTACGGCGTAGATAAACTCTGGGTACTCAACGTGGGCGACATCAAACCAATGGAATACCCCATTACGCTCTTTATGGACATGGCTTGGGACCCGACGCGCTTTAGTGTCAAAAACCTGCTTGAGCATCCTCGGGCCTTTTGCGCCCAACAGTTTGGCGATGATCAGGCCGATGAAGCCTCCCGTATCCTTAATTTATATTGTAAATACAACGGACGCGTAACAGCCGAAATGCTTGACCGCAACACCTATAACCTCGAAACAGGCGAGTGGAAAAAGGTTTCGGACGAATACCTCAAACTCGAGGCTGAAGCTTTGCGACAATACCTTACGCTGAAACCTCAATACCGTGATGCTTACAAGCAGTTAATCCTGTTCCCCGTTCAGGCCATGGCCAATATCTACGAAATGTACTACTCACAGGCCATGAACCACAAGCTATACGCCGAAAATAACCCACAGGCCAACGAATGGGCCAACAACGTAGAACGCACCTTTAAGCGCGATGCCGAACTCAGCTACGACTATAACAAGGTGATGGCCAATGGAAAATGGGATGGGATGATGACTCAAAAGAAAATTGGCTATACGACATGGAATGACAATTTCCCGGCTGATAAGATGCCCGAAGTTTTCCGTATTGAAAACCCTGAAAATGCAACGGGAAATTATGTCTTCACTCCCGACAATGGATATGTTGCAATAGAAGCCGAGCATTATTACACGCTAAAAGACGCTGCCAATGCTAAATGGACCGTTCTTCCATATTTTGGTCGCACGTTGAGCGGAATGGCTGTAATGCCTTATTCGAAACCTGTTGATGGCGCTTCCATCTCCTATAAAATGAAACTCCCGGACAGCGTAAAAACTGTTACAGTACATGTAGTGGTAAAATCAACCTTAGCATTTGCTAATTTAAGTGGTCACCGCTATCAGGTTGGTTTTAACGGTGCCGATGCGCAAACCATCAATTTCAATTCTGACCTCAACGAAAAGCCAGAAAACATTTATTCCATTTTCTTCCCAACTATTGCCCGCAGGATTGTCGAAAAAAAGGTGAAATTAAATGTACCTGCAACAACCGATGGTATGAAAGTTTTGACACTAACCCCGCTGGATCCGGGCATTGTATTTGAAAAAATAGTAGTTGACTTTGGCGGGTACAAAAACTCGTATTTGTTTATGGAAGAGTCAACAAATAAAAGAGAGGTAACAAAATAACGAGAAATAAAATGAAACACCCATGTTCTTGCAAATGCAACTTAACGAAGCGTATTTATAAGCAAGGTGAATAAACACGATAGTTATAAAATTGCAAACATGGGTGTTTCATTGTTAAAAACGGGAGAAGCTATCATACCTTTAAGAATTAAAAAATAAATATGATGAAAAGAAATACGCTGCATTGGTTTTTAATTCTGGCTTCATTAACATTATCCATTGTAACAAGTTATACCCAGGTTCATGGACAAAAGCAGTTCTCTATTGAAAGAAAGCAATTATTTGATTACGACTGGAATTTTTTTTTAGGCGATACTTCTTCAGCTCAATTGAACGACTTTAACGATGTTGCCTGGCGTAGTCTCGACCTGCCACACGATTGGAGCATCGAAGGAAAAATACTTCCCAAAAACGTTACAGGATGTGCAGGTGGTTACTTCCCGGCAGGCATTGGTTGGTACCGCAAAACATTCAAAGCCCCGGTTGAATGGAAAAACCAAAAAGTTTCAGTGTATTTCGAGGGGATATATATGAACTCAGAAGTTTTTATAAATGGCAAATCACTTGGGGTACATCCTTATGGCTACACTTCTTTCTGCTACGACCTAACACCATATTTAAATTTCGACAAAGAAAATGTTATTGCAGTACGGGTGGACAATTCGCAGCAGTTAAACAGTCGTTGGTACAGTGGTTCGGGAATTTATCGCCATGTTTGGTTGATAACAACTAATCCTGTGCATGTAGCTCAATGGGGTGTGGGCATTACAACATCCGAGGTATCAACGAAAAAAGCGAAAGTTCAGATAAAAACATTAGTAAAAAATGAAAATTCTTCATCACAAAGCGTCATTGTTAAAGCTCTTTTATTAGACAAAAATGGGAAAAATGTCGGAAATAATCAGGTAAAGCTTGATATTGCAGCTAATAGCCAAAAAGAAAACATTCAAACCATTACGGTTTCAAATCCTTTGTTATGGTCACCGGAATCACCCAATTTATACAATGCCCAAATACAGATTTTGAAAGAAAAGCAGGTTGTTGATAATATTAAAACCCAGTTTGGGATACGTTCTATCAGCTTTTCTGCCGAAAATGGGTTTCAACTCAATGGCAAAACAATAAAGCTCAATGGGGGCTGTGTGCATCACGACAATGGCTGTCTGGGCGCTGCAGCATATGACCGTGCCGAAGAACGTAAAATTGAGCTGCTCAAAGCTGCCGGTTTTAATGCTGTACGTACCTCACACAATCCACCATCAGAAGCTTTCCTCGATGCATGCGACAAGTTGGGAATATTGGTAATCGACGAATCGTTTGACGGTTGGAAAGAAGCAAAAAACAAATTCGATTATTCGCTGTATTTTGACCAATGGAGTACCAGCGATGTAGAAGCTATGGTTTTGCGAGATCGCAACCATCCTTCAATTTTTATGTGGAGCATCGGCAACGAGGTGTACGAAAGAAAGAAACCCGAAGCAGTTGAAATTACTAAAAGACTTTCGGCAGCCATAAAAAAAATCGATACCAGTCGGTCGGTTACCTCGGCGATGACCACCTGGGACAACGATTGGGCAGTATTTGACCCGCTAATGGCTGCACACGATGTTTGTGGCTATAATTACCAGTTACATCGGGCAGCAGACGATCACAAGCTTGTCCCTTCACGTATTATAGTTCAAACCGAGTCATATCCACGCGATGCTTTTGCTAACTGGCAACTGGTGCAGAACAATAACTATATCCTGGGCGATTTTGTGTGGACAGCTATAGATTATTTGGGCGAATCATCCATTGGCCGTTGGTATTACTCGGGAGACATCCCTGGCGAACACTGGACTCAGGATTTCTTTCCCTGGCATGGCGCATATTGTGGAGATATTGACCTTGTTGGCTGGCGAAAACCCATTTCGCATTACCGAAGCATGTTGTACAATAGTAATGAAAAGCTTTATTTGGCTGTCCGTGAACCTGAACCTGCCCCATTAGAAATAAAAGAAACTTTGTGGTCGGTTTGGCCTACCTGGGAAAGCTGGACATGGCCAGGGTTTGAAGAAAAAAATGTTCAGGTTGAAGTTTATTCGAAATATCCAAAAGTGCGATTATACCTCAATAATAAACTTGTTGGCGAACAACCAACTACCCTCGAACAACAATTTAAAGCTACATTCACAGTGCCATATTCGCCAGGTTTGCTTAGAGCCGTTGGTATTGAAAATGATAAAGAACAGGAATCAACTATTCTGCAAACAGCAGGAGAAGCCGCTCAAATAAAATTGGCAACCGACAGGAAAGAAATAAAAGCCAACGGACAGGATTTATCTTTTGTTACTATTGAAATTACTGATAAAAACGGAATAGTTCAACCAAATGCTAACAATCGCTTAATTTTCAAAATAGAAGGAGAAGGGACGATAGCCGCTGTTGGCAATGCAGATATTAAAGATTGTGACCAATATGTGGGCAATGCCCGAAAAGCTTGGAAAGGACGCGCTTTGGTAGTTGTTAAAAGCAAACGCAATGCAGGTACTATCAAATTGACTGTAAGTTATTTAGGTTTGCCCGATGCCACAATTGATATTAAAACTATCCAATAATAGATTTCGAAATTGTTAAAAAATATGTAAGATGAAGATAAAATTCAATTTAAAACAGACGCTATTCAAATGGGCTTTTTTATTGGTTATTGGCCAGACATTTATTTCAACAATAAAAGCCCAATTACCTACTGCACAGCAAATTGTAGATAAAATGAAGGTGGGGTGCAATATTGGAAATACCCTTGAAGCAATATGCAGCGAAACAGCCTGGGGGGCGCCAAAAGTAACCCAAATTTTGGTAGATTCGATTAAAGCTGCCGGTTTTAACACTGTAAGGCTCCCGGTTGCCTGGTTTTGTCATTCTGATACCAATTCAAATATTATTGACGATGCTTGGATTGCCCGGGTTAAGGAGGTTGTAGATTATTGTATTAATGACAGCCTTTATGTTATTATCAACATTCACTGGGACAAAGGATGGCTCGAAAAAAGAGTAAATGCTGCCAATCAAACTCAAGTTAACGAAAGACAGCTGGCCTATTGGACCCAAATAGCAGAATATTTTAAAGATTATGACGAACATTTACTATTTGCGAGCGCCAACGAACCGGATGTTTCGGATGCTAACGGAATGACGATATTGTTGAGCTATCATCAAACTTTTATTGATGCTGTCCGTGCCACAGGAGGCAATAACAGCTCCCGAACGCTAATTATCCAGGGGCCTTCAACCGATATTGAAAAAACCAATTCATTAATGAACACCATGCCAACAGATCAAATTGCCAATCGTCTGATAGTTGAGGTACATTACTACACTCCATACCAGTTTTGCCTTATGGATAAAGATGCCAACTGGGGTAAAATGTTTTATTATTGGGGAAAAAGCAACCATTCAACAACCGATGTTACACGCAACGCAACCTGGGGCGAAGAAACTGATGTTGAAAAGTATTTTAACATGATGAAAACTAAGTTTGTAGATAAGGGGATTCCTGTTATCATTGGCGAATATGGTGCATACAAACGAAAACTAAGCCCTCCTTCAGATCAGAGCCTCAATGATGCATCTGTAGAATATTATCATAAATATATAGTAAAGTCTTCGACCAGCAAAGGAATTATACCTTTTTACTGGGACACTCCCGGAGGCCTGTTTAATCGCAACACAGGAGCGGTTCAGGACCGTGGCGTTTTAAATGCAATTATGCAGGGGGCAAATGAAGCAACAGGCATAGCCTCCAGTATTGATATGGATATCGAATTATATCCTAATCCATTTTCTTCAAGCTTCAATCTTAAAATTAGCAAGCCAAATGAAGTTGTTGATATTTCAATCTTTGATTTTATGGGAAAATTGATAAAATCGGTCGAAAAATCAAATATTTCAGGTTCAATGAGCATCAACGTGCCTTTTGGCCCAGGAATGTACCTGATTCAAATTAATGGGGTAAATTGGATAAAATCCATCAAATGTATCAGGATATAAGTGTAAAATTTTTGACTAAACTAATGTTGTTCACATTCTAAAAAATCAAATATGATAAAGGGCTTAATAATATTCGCAATTGTTTGCTCAGGCTTTATACTTGACAATACAGCCCAAACAAAGGCCCCTGCGCCTTACGGACCAGTTCCAACCGAAAACCAGATGCGTTGGCAGGAAATGGAATATTACGGTTTTATTCATTTTTCGTTAAATACTTACACCGATCAATCGTGGGGGTATGGCAACGAAGAGGTAAAGCTTTTCAATCCCGAAAAATTAGATTGCCGTCAATGGGCTCGTATTTGCAAAGAGGCCGGAATGAAAGGAGTTATCCTTGTTGCAAAACATCATTGCGGATTTTGCTTTTGGCCAACCGAAACTACAGAATATTCGGTAAAAAACGCACCCTGGAAAGGCGGCAAAGGTGATGTGGTCCGTGAAATGGCTGATGCCTGTAAAGAATATGGCTTGAAGCTCGGCATTTATATTTCTCCCTGGGATAGAAATAGCCCTGCTTATGGGAAACCTGAATATATTCAGATTTTCAGAAAACAGATAAAAGAAGTACTTACCAATTATGGCGAGATTTTTGAAATTTGGTTTGATGGTGCTAATGGAGGCGATGGCTATTATGGCGGGGCAAACGAAACCCGCAAAATAGACCGCACAACCTATTACGATTGGAAAAATACTTACGCGATGATCCGTAAGTTGCAGCCTAATATTGTTATATGGAACGATGGAGGCGACCGTGGCGACTTACGCTGGGTTGGGACTGAAGAAGGCTATGTTGGCGAAACCAACTGGAGCCTTTTGAATGCTACTGGCGATGTAGAGTGGGCTATGTTGCATCATGGCCTCGAAAACGGCAATGCCTGGGTGCCGGCCGAAGTCAATACTTCCATAAGGCCCGAGTGGTTCTATCATCCAAGCGAAGATGCCAAGGTAAAAAACTTGCCCAAATTGATGAACACATACTACAATTCTATTGGGCGCAATGGCAGCCTACTGTTAAACTTCCCTGTTATGCCCAATGGTTTGATCCATGAGAAAGACGAAAAAGCAGCGCTCGATTTTGCCGCAGCCGTAAAAGGATCTTTTGCAGTAAACCTTGCAGAAAAAGCTAAGGCAAGCGCTTCAAATGTCCGCGGAAACTCAAAAGATTTCTCGGCTTCCAATGCTATAGATGGAAATAAAGATACTTATTGGGCTACCGATGACAATGTCAATACAGCCTCATTGACCATTGATTTTGGCAAACCAGTCTTGTTCAACCGCTTTATGGTACAGGAATACATTCGCTTAGGCCAGCGGGTTAAAGCTTTCACGCTGGAAGCTTTTGTTGATGGCAGTTGGAAAGAGATAGCCAAAGCTACAACAATCGGATACAAGCGAATACTTAGGTTTTCAAGTGTTAATGCTACTAAAATCCGTTTCAACATTACAGATTCGAAAAGTTGTCCCGTAATTTCTAATGTTGGTGTATATAATGCACCACTAATCCTTGATGCTCCTGTTATTTTGCGAAACCAAGATGGTGAAGTAAGCATTTCGTCTGACGATATTGGCCCTCATTATTATTACACCCTCGATGGCAGTGAGCCAACACCAAATTCGTTAAGGTTTACAGGCCCGGTCAAAACTAATGGTAAATTAGTTGTAAAGGCTATAGCATTTGACCCGACATCAGCCAAAAGTAGCCTTATGACGCAAGAGAAATTTGATATTTGTCGTAAAGATTGGAAAATATTAGGTTTTTCTGACGAAAATACAAGATTCATTTTGGATGGAAATCCTTCAACAGCATGGCATCAACGCGACAAAAAATTACCTTCAGATTTGATTGTTGATTTAGGGAATACTTATGAAATTGCCGGGTTTAAATATCTCCCTGATCAGGCAAGGTGGAGCGCTGGAGTTATTACCAATTACGAGTTTTATGTATCGCCAGACAATGTTGAATGGAAGAAAGTTGACCAGGGCGAATTTTCCAATATCAACAACAACCCTGTATGGCAGATCAAGCAATTTGCGCCAGAAAAAGCTCGGTTCGTCAAGCTACGAGCATTAAAAACTACCTGGGGCGATGATATAGCCGGATATGCTGAAGTTGATATTATAACAAGTAAATAGCAATCATAATCAAAAGTCCCGGAGGGACTTAAGTATGGTAGTAATAAGGTTCAAATAGTAATTATAGTCCCAAACGGGACGAAAGTGATTTTTGAAAAACACTGTAAGCCTTATATACAAAATTCTTTAAGTTTATCTTCCGCACCTACGGTACTTTTTTAAACTGTATTTGATATTTATCTACCATACTATTGACCCTCCGGGTCTTTCAAACCTAAAGAATAATTTTGTTACAGATATAAGATCACTGTTGCCCGTTAAAAATATCAGGACTAAAGTCCTTCAGTAAGTATGAATTTGTAACCCCAGTCTTAAGGCTGGGGTTAGTCAAAGCTATGAATTAATTGGGCTTTAGCCCTATTATTTTACTTTATATCGGACAACAGTGATATAAGACATCGTATTTGTAATATTTCTCAAGCCTCTTTAATTATTCCGTGTAAATAATCAAAATATTAATAATGTCTCATTATAGGCGACAATATTTATAATTCCGATAGAATTTACAAGATTTTAGAGATTTTTTTCAAGAACCTCAAAAGCTAATCAAGGTAGTTTTGGCTCGATATATTCAATAGTGAAAGGACAATTCCAATCACAGGTTATTATTAACGCTGCATATACATTGATTTTGAAGGCATAGTGAGATGGATTTTTATAAAAACCAATTAAATAAATAACAAACTAATACAATTAATTAAAAACTATTAACTAACATTTTATGGAAAAAACAGAAAAAAGGGCAAGGCGGTTGTTGCCTGCTATGAAAAAAAACCTGGCACTATTTACGGCCAGTTTGCTATTGAGTATCACAGCTCTTGCGCAAGAACGCACTATTTCAGGTACAATTACAGATGCCACAGGGTTGGGGCTTCCTGGTGTTAATGTTGTTGTAAAAGGCTCAACTAACGGCGTTATTACTGATGTTAAAGGGAATTATAGCATCAAAGTGGCTGGGGATGATGCTGTTTTGATTTTCTCGTCTATAGGTTATAAAAAGACAGAAATAGCTGTTGGAAACCAAACTTCAGTTAATTTATCAATGAAAGAAGATGTTACAGAAATGGACCAGGTAGTGGTTATTGGTTATGGTGTACAAAAGAAAAGTGACCTTACAGGCGCTGTGGCATCTGTTACTAATGACCAATTGCTAAAAACCCCCAGTACCGGGGCTGTTCAGGCTTTACAAGGGAAGGCTGCCGGGGTGCAGGTTTTCAACAGCTCAGGTATGCCTGGTGCTGCAATTACTGTCAGGGTACGTGGTATTAATTCAATTACCAAAAAAGACGAATGGTCTGGAGTTTCAGGCCCTATTTACATTATTGACGGTATCCCGGGTGATATCAACTCCATTAACCAAAATGACATTGAGCGCATCGAAGTGTTGAAAGATGCTTCGGCTCAAGCTATTTATGGTTCTTCCGGAGGAAACGGGGTTATCATTGTTACAACCAAACAAGGTGCTAAAAACCAAAAAACAAAAGTTGAATTTTCAATGTACCGTGGGGTACAAACCAATGATATATCGGTGGATATGTGCAATACAAAAGAATTTATCCAGATTTACAATACGCTTGATGTTACTAAAGGCAGCCGTATTACAGCCAATCCGGACACCCTGCCTTCTACTAACTGGTGGAATGAAATTTCTAACAATGCCGTTATGGAAGAATACAATCTTTCAGTCTCCGGCGGAACCGAAAACATGACAGCTCTTTTTAGTCTTGGCTATTTAAACCAGGATGGTGTGGTTGAAAAAACAAACTACCAACGTTTCAATGTCAGGTCAAATACTTCTTACAATATTGGCAAACGTGTCAAAATTGGTGAAAACATTTCTTTGGCTGCAACCCGCTACAGAGGTAATGATGGCTATGGTTCGCCCATGGGGGCTATCAACCAAAGCCCTATTAGTTATGTACGCGACACAACTTCTGGCTTAACAGCCCAACAAATTAAGGCCAAAAACATTGGATTTGATGGCTGGGCTCAACCTCTTTTCAATACTGGCACTGGTAACCCTGTTGCCGGATATATTACGACAATAACAAAAAAGGCACCTACAGGATGGCCGGAAACTTATTTGCCAATATCGAGCTGCTTAAAGGCTTTACCTACAACAATAATTTTGGATTTGATATCAATTTTTACGAAGAAGACGATTTTAAACCATACTATTATATTACTTCTACTCAAAACAACTCTGTTGTTCAGGTGTACCGAAAATTAGACCGAAATTTCTCATGGAATTGGCAGCACGTACTCGATTATAAAACAACGTTGTTTGACAAACACAATATTGACCTGATGGCAGGCCTTGAAGCTAATGAATACCTTGGCAAAACACTAAGTGGCAATGCTGATTCATTGTTGAAAAATGGCGCTACACCTGAATATCAGTATATTGATGCTACTCTCCGCCAAACAGGCTCAACATACTACTATGCAAAGGGCGGATATAGCCATCAAACAGGTTACGCTTATTTTGGCCGCTTGAATTATGAATTTAACAATTTATTCCTTGCCCAGTTTACTTATCGCTACGATGGCTCTACAAAATTTGGCCCAGGTCACAGGTTTGGGAGCTTTCCGGCATTTTCCACCGGGTTTAAGTTCAGTGAACTGGATTTTGTAAAAAACAGCCTTCCTTTGCTAAGTTTTGGTAAAATCCGTTTTGGATGGGGAAAAACCGGAAATGATGGTATCCCAAGTAATAAATTTTACTCTTTGGTTGGGGCAAGCGCCGAAAATGGTTATCCATTGGGAGGCACAGGTACTCCGGGAGGTATTGCTCTGGCCCCGGGGAACTCCCAATTGCACTGGGAGTCAATCACAACATACAACTACGGACTCGATTTGAATTTCTTTGACAACAAACTGTCCGTAACAACCGATTATTTCGAAAAATATACCACCGGGATGTTGCAATCTTTATCATTGCCTTTAGTTACCGGAAGATACGGTTTTGACGGGTCTGACGGAAAATATACCGACCATATTGGAAGTCTTTCAAACAAGGGGATTGAATTAGCTTTGGGGTATAAAGACAATGTTGGCGACCTCAAATATACTGTTGATTTCAATATCACAAAAATTGTCAGCAAGGTCTATGATTTAACAGATACAATTACTTTACCTGACTGGGAATCAAACCCTAAAGCTATCTTGAGAAATGGAGATGCTCCCGGAGCTTTCTGGGGTTACAAAACAGATGGTTTGTTCCGTCCAAGCGATGTTGACACTATTATTGAAAACGGTAAAAAAAGACAAGTATGGAAGGCTGGACTTCCGTATAAAATTGATGCCCAGGGAAGAAGGGTATATGCCCAAAATACAGCAAAACCAGGCGATTTGAGGTTTGTTGATACCAATGGCGACACCGTACTAAACGACAAAGATAAAGTGGTGATTGGCAACCCTAATCCTGACTTTACTTTTGGTTTTACTATTAATTTAGAGTATAAAGGGTTCGACTTTAACTGCTTTTTCCAAGGCAGCTATGGGAACGACATTTTCAACACAAGTAAAGCAAGCTGGTACAACCCTAATGGGCTAAACAACTGGGTAAAAGATGCCCTTAATGCTTATCGCGACCCTGTTTATGACAAAAATGGAGTGATGATAGATCCGGGAAATACCACCTCTAACCAATTCAAACTTAAAGGCTCTACCTCTGATAATTACAGGATGAGCGATTGGTACGTTGAAGATGGCTCTTATATCAGGCTCAAATCAATACAAATTGGCTATACTTTGCCTGAAAACTTCACCAAAAAATACGGGATTGAACGTTTGAGAGTATATGTAGGCGGCCGCAACCTTATTACCTGGACCAATTA
>ENA-UOWE01001173-UOWE01001173.1-activated-sludge-metagenome-genome-assembly--contig:-NODE-1173-length-33755-cov-8.423116_pt1 | contig 33755 bp, 24 predicted proteins | sample MGYA00249841_ERZ761562 | MGnify/ENA primary metagenome ERZ761562 (study PRJEB28883, sample SAMN05720200) | activated sludge metagenome | isolation source: Anaerobic digester | place: Japan...
CGTAGAACTCATGCGGGTTGACCGGGACGCCGGTTTGCGTGGGCGTGGTGCTGGTCGTCGTTGTAGTGGTAGTAGCGGTAGTCGTTGCAGTAGTGGTGGCTGTGGTAGTAGCAGTAGTTGTAGCGGTAGTCGTTGCAGTAGTGGTGGCAGTGGTAGTAGCGGTAGTAGTGGCGGTCGCTGTAGGGGTTGGAATGCCGGTGATCGCGAGGTTTACTGTTTCAAATCCACCTTCAGTGAAATATGAAGTCTGTGGTGCCTTGTAACCATTTATATAAAACTCAACAGGGATGGTACAACCACATTGTTCAGCTTCAGTTATCCATGCACTGATACCTTCGTAATAACCTGTTACGAAAAGTGGTTCCTCGTCACGGACAATATCATAGATTTTTGTCTGAATTACTGTCCCCACTGGGGCAGGGGCACCATTGATCGTGACTGTTCCATTGTAAGTGCAGGGTAAAGGTGGAAGGGCGGAGACTACTCCGACCACCAGCCCGATCAAAAGTAAAAAAATGATTGCTTTTTTGATCATTGCTCTCCTCGTGGGGTACCAGGGCCGGGATCAGGCACTGATCGCGGCCAGCGTCCCGGGTGCGTTCATGAACAGCCAGTACCCCTTGAACGGGTTCATGGGGGTCGTGTCACTGTGGCTGCCGGATCCTCCCTTGATGATGGAGTTATCATATACCTGCGATGCAGAGTTGAATCCGAGTGTCATAGTCCACTGGCTCTGGACGGACTGGAGCGTATCCCTTGCGGCTGCCGGGTTCACATCGGTGAATCCGATTGAGTTCCAGCCGGCAAAGAGTTGTTTTGTCGGTGGTGTATCCAGTGGGTCATTCTTGTAGGTCAGTGGCACAGAGGTCGACGTGGTGGAGTAGATCCAGATCCCATCCAGCGGTTTGACCACAGACGAGGCGGTGAGGGCCTGCCACGACATGGTCTCTGCATTGTAGTAGTAGATGGAACGCCCACCCGTGTTCACCCCTGCAAAGACCACGCCTGCGGTGTTGGACCCGTCAGCGAGGGCTCTTGGTGTGGAGACGAAGTTCCACCCGGTGTTCAGCACGATGGTGCTGGCCGGCGGGGGAGTGGGTGTCGGTGTGACAGTCCCGGTCGGGGTTGGCCCACTGGTCACCGTGACGTAGTTGTTCTTGGTGATCGAGGAACTGCCCGAGAGCCCGGTGACCGAGAGGGTCACCGAGTAGGTACCGACATTCTCGTAGACATGCAGGGGGTTCTGGTCGGTCGATGTGTACCCATCACCAAAGTCCCAGAGCCAGGTAGTGGGGTATCCGATAGAGATGTCAGTGAACTGCACCGAGAGTGGTGCCCCACCAGTGGTGGGGATACCCGAGAACCCTGCCTGGAGGGCGTTGTTGCTCTCGACCTTGAACTTCAGTTCAACAATCCTGTCGTCGATGTTCGGGTCGGCAAAGCCGTTCTTCAGGGCGTTCAGCGCCGCCGTGCCTGCCAGGCGGTCGGGACCGTCGATGACGAAGAGCTTGCTCCAGCGGATTGGTGTCGCGGTGACCACGAACTTGCGGTTCAGGTCAGGGTACCAGACCTCGTCCATCATGACCTTCGGGTCGAACTTCAACCATGGGCACCAGTCTGACTGGTCGCATATCCAGGTCTCGGGGATGATGTCGAGCCGGTGGTTGTACATGGGGTGCTGGACAATCACCGTGTAGGTCCCGGGGAGGAGACCAAGAGTATCCATGTAATTAGAGAGATCGATGGAGAAGTCGCCTGTCGGGCAGTCGATGAGGGCGGTCTTGAAAATATACTTCTGTCCCGCGACCTTGTTCTCTCCAAAGACCCAGATTCCAATCGGGATAGTTCCGTAGTCCTTGCCGATCGTCTCGCCTCTCAATCCGGTTGCCTGGCCGGTCACCTTGATGGGAACCGGGGCACAGCAGATGATCTGCAGTATCTTGGGGTTGACATCCGCAGTGATGGTCGGTTCGAGGAACGTAAAGGGCTTCTTGGCCCAGGCTGCACAACTCACGCCCACATCGTCGCAATCGTTGCAGGGCACACCCTCAAGGGTCGGGGCATCGTCTGGCATGCTGGCCGCGTAGATAGTGAACTGTCCCAGGTCAATCTGCAGGTTCCTGGTATACCAGAAATACTCCCATGTACCATCGGACTTGACATTCACTTTGGTAAATGTCGATGCGTTGCCGTTTACCACCTTGTTGGTGGCCGTCATATTGTCCCCGGCGCAGCTCTGGCAGGGCCCGGTGAAGAAGAGGTAGGTGACCTTGGAATCCGTGTTGGTGCCAAATATCCTCACCGTCTCTCCGAGGTACGTGGTATCTGTGAGTTCGTCACAGACCTCGGTATTAATGGTGACAACTCCTTTCTGGACATCCACGCATGTTTCCGCATACGGCCTGTCAAGGTCCAGTTCACAGACATCGTTCGGATCCCAGCGGTTGGTGTGTATCTTGTAAGTTGTGGGGGCGGTACAGGTCGTTGTCTGCCATTCGACGGTCCTCTCTCCGTTCTCGTCCATCTTCACAAGGGCATAATAGTATTTTCCGCCAGATGGATCGTGCGGGACGATTTCATAGAGCCTTTCCGCGCAGAGACATCCACACCATTCGATGAGTGTATCGCCAAGAGTATAACATTCAGAATCACCCTCGCCGGGAGGATACCCATCGCCGCATCCGCAGTCCCAGCAGCTTTCATAGAGGTCACATACGCTCCCTCCCTGTGGTGGGCATTGTGCATGGATGCATCCCCATTCGTCTGCAAAAGTTACTCCTTCCTGACCGTCGACTATCATGGGCGGCTGGTCGCAGCATGCTCCAGACATTGGATCATTGCAACAACCGTTGGGGCAGGCAACGCAGTCCTTAATCCAGACGAGGTAATAGGTATCGGGAATTCCGGTGATTGTGGTGTAGAATTTATTCCCGCGAATGAGTGATGAGGGGCTGGCAGTAATGGTCGGTTGCTCCTCCTCGAGGGAAATGGTTTTAGTCGTACCCACAAATCCGAGTTTGTTTTCGTTACATTCGATAGTAACCTGGTATTCTCCTGGATCGTATACAGGGAAACTGGTCACGGGGTCGATAGCATCAGTCTCCCATCCATTGTTCGGGTCAGGTGCAGTACCATTTCCTGATGACCAGTACCACGGGCTGGAACTCACATCAAGATATGTCAGGTCCTTCAATGAACTTGCAGGGGGTGATGGAACCCACAACTTGGAGTAGGTGACACCGGATGGGTTCCTTACCACAATTTTACAGTTGAAAGTTGCGGAAGGATCCCGGAGGAAGATATAATGCAGGGTCGAGGGATTCAGCTCGAAGTCCAGCACATCACCGATAATTGCGGCTCCATTGGTTACATCCGTACCGTAGTCCAGGTTTCTGATTCTCAAGTTTGACTGTGGAGCGACAACGCTGAATGCACGCTCCGTGGGATTCGTCATACCAGACCCACTCAATCTCCACCAGGCACCTTTCCCTTCCGTTCCTACAAACGGTGAGAGAAGCGGATCATCGTCGATGTTGAAATTTGTCAGTACATAGCCGCTGAGGTCTATTTCACGGGTTGCTGGTGTGGAATAATCGGTTCCCGACCACCATCCCAGGTGAGTAGCAGTCCCTACGGCTGCAGTGACATCCAAGCCCTCCTCACCGAGGAGAACGGTACCATTCTGTGCCACCACATTCAATTGTGCCGATACTGGCATCGCCACCGTGAGCAGGGCGATACCTGTCACTAACAAGAAGAGCACTATGTGTCGAAGCTTCATTTTGCACCACCTTGATTGCATATATCAGAGAGTATCTCCGGACGTCCACCTTGGATATCTCTCTTTTATATGGTTTGCATTGGGGGTGGGACGTTTATATAACTTTCCATTTCCCCGATGGCAAAATCACCTCCCCAGCATACCGGGACTGTGAATCTGGGGGGTGTCCGGCGAGATTGTGATTGAGAGGGTATATATATAGTTTTCTTAATTTTCTTTGTCCTGACGGGTTCCGGACCCGATGGAAAGACCGAATAATACGCCTTGAATAATCGATAAATAGTGAAAATCACAGTTAATTTCGCGTCTTTTATAAGCAATGGCAATTCAGCCTCAACTGCTGCCTTGATCGATGGCATCCAAAAGAAGCATGGGGACTGACCAGGCAGGTATTGGCCTGCCGCGATCCTGATTTAAAGCTTTTGACCTATGCGCTTTTCAAATATGGTTGTGGCACAATGAGAGAATAGGGTCCTGCTCAATCGCGGGAGGGAGAGGCAAAAAGAAAAAAGAAAGGCTTTCAATCTTCGTCACATTTCATTTCCGCCAGGCGGCTCCCGCGCACCCGGCCTGATCTTCAGGAAGTATACTGCAATACCCGCTCCCACAATCACCACAACCACGATGATGAGTATCCAGGTCCATGGCAGTGGGACTTCTTCGGTTACCGCGGTGGTGACTGGCACTACTGTCTGGGAAGGTGTGGCAGGCTGCCGGGCAAACAGGCCATAGATGCCCCCGCGCGAGATACCGGTGAATGCCATTCTCCCTGCAGCATCGACCGATGTGGGGAGCGGGACCCAGCTCCCCAGAACCGGGTCATACCTCATCAGGACAAGGTCCCGGCCGGAAAGCGCCGCCCACTCTTCAGGGGTGAAGGAGAAGGTGAGCAGCACCTCGGGGTCGAACCGTGCCTCTTCCGGTGATACCAGGTAGGCGTATCCCGTGAAGGCCGGATCGACGGGGAGGTTGGAGAGGTCCCCTGGGTTGACCGGCAGGATACTGATATCTGCGAGCGGTGTGCCGTTCGCACCGGTAACCGCCACGCCGATACCTATTGAGATGGTCGCTATGCCATCATAGGACCCGATGGTCACCGGCTGGGAGGTCCGGTTGTCAGGTCCGAGCGGGAGGGTTCCGATGCCGGCCGGAGTGGTGGGAGCAGGAGTCACCGTGGCAGTCGGGGTGGGTGTCGGGGTGACAAGGAACGTCCCGCCTCCACCACCACCCCCTCCGCCACCGCCGCCCCTGGAGGAGACAATGATGTAGTTGCTCCTTGTCAGGGTGTCCTCCACCGTCCCGTTCGAGACAGTGAGGGAGACGTTGAACGCACCTGCGGTATTATACACATGACTGGGGTGCTGCAGGGGGGAGGAAGTTCCATCACCAAACGACCAGTTCCACGCGACCGGTACGCCCGTCGAGGTGTCGGCGAAGAGCACGGTGAGCGGCACGAACCCGGATGTCGGGGCCGCAGCGAAATCTGCCCTGAGGACGGGTGGCGGCGGCGTGATTCCCGTGACGTTGATGTAGCCTGTCCTCACCTTCGTATGAGATCCGTAGACATTCGTGGCAGTGAGACTCACCGTGTAGTTGCCAGCATAGTGGTATACATGGACAGGGTGCCTCTCGCCGGAGGCCCCACCGTCGCCAAATGTCCAGCTCCACGAGGTCGGATCGCCGGATGAGAGGTCGGTGAACTGGACCGGGAGCGGGGCGTCTCCGGCCGTGACGTTTGCGACAAAGTCAGCGACCGGCGGATGTGCCAGGACGTGGATGTAATTTGTCTTCGTCTCGGTGTCAAACCCTCCAAGGCCCCTCACGGTGAGCGAGACAGTGTAGTTCCCCGGAGATGGGTAGGTATGCAGCGGGTTCCGCTCGCTGCTGCCGCCGCCGTCACCGAACGACCAGTTCCATTCATAGGGTGACCCGCTCGAGAGGTCGTTGAACTGCACGTGGAGCGGCGCATCTCCGGTCGTGACGTTCGCCGTGAACTGGGCGACTGGCGGGGGTGGCACTGCGAACACGGTGATGTAACTGGTCCTTGTCTTCACCGAAGGCGTGCCGCTCCCCATTCTCACCGTGAGTGAGACCGTGTAGGTCCCGGTCGAGGTATACGTATGGCCCGGGTTTTGGCCCGTGGAGGTCCCTCCGTCACCGAAGTTCCAGTTCCAGGTATCGTGCGGCCCGGTAGATGTGTCGGTGAACTGGACGAAGAGCGGCACGAACCCTGCGGTCGGAGTCCCGTAAAAATCAGCCTGGAGGGCAGGGGGCGTCACAGTGATGTAGCCGGTCTTGGTCTCGGTGTCCGATCCGCCAGGGCCGGTGACGTTCAGGGAGACGGTATACGTCCCTGCAGAGAGGTAAGTATGGGACGGATTGACGCCGGTAGAGGTCCCCCCGTCCCCAAAGGTCCACGCACGGGAGGTGATTATCCCCGTGGAATTGTCGGTGAACTGGACAACGAGCGGGGCAGGGCCCGTGGTAGGAGTGGCGAAGAAATCTGCATCCGGCGGGAGATATGGAGTGACGTTGATGTAGAAGTCTTTCTGCTCGGTGCTGGACCCGAATGCGTTCGATGCAGTCAGGGTGACGTTGTAGAGGCCCGGAACGGTATAGGTATGACCTGGGTCCTGTGCAGTCGAGGCACCACCGTCGCCGAAAGACCAGTTCCACGCCGTGGGAGAGTCGCTGGAGAGATCTGTGAACTGGACCGGGAGCGGGGCCGGGCCAGATATGGGGGAGGCGGAAAAGTCCGCCAGCGGAGAATTTCCGATTGAAATCCGGTCCTGGTCGAGCGCGACGACCGTGTTGTTCTCGTCGGTTCCCAGTGCATAGATGCTGAAATTGCCGGAAAGCAACCCCTGGAGGTCATCGAAGGGGATGGTCACCTGGCTGGCATGGAGCGCATACCCTGAAGTGCCATACCCTGGCGTGATGTTGATCTTCGAGAAGTGGGATGAGTGCGGGGGCGTGGAATTGCCGACTGCCTGGAGAGAGTATGAGACTACCTTTTTCAAATCGTCAGGGCCAAGGCCTGTATCCCGGAGTATCGAGAAGAATGGATTCAGGGAGAGGATGAGGTCGAGGCTCACCGCACCGCCGCACTCCTCGAGTGCGGTCATGTTCACGCGCACATCGGCATCGTAGGTCTCTCCTTCCTTGATAAGGACATAGCTAAGGTTATGAATTTTCGCGGTATTCTCAAAAGTGAGGCTCACGTCACCTCCTGTCCTCTTGTTGTAGAGATATGGATGAGTCTTGTTCACGAGTTCGAGGCGGTTGTCTCCGTCAAGAATGATGACAGGCCATGCGACGTAGGTGGTGACCTTTCCTGGCGGAGGAGGATGATACTGGAATCCCGAGAGGAGATATTCTCCATGGGTGGGTGGGAATAACATTGTCATGCCGTTGGCATGGGAGGAAGAGAGTAAAAAGTTGGAAAGTGAGATGTTATTTTCAAGAAGGATTTTTCCTAAGTCAGGAGGGTACCCAAAACTCCAGGGTGATCCCACCTCGTATGTATTCCATCCTCCGGGAGTCCTTTCGATACCCGCGATACCCTTTGTATGTAATATGTACATCCGTTCCGCCGATTCAAACAGGGTCGAGAGATTGGCATTCCTGCTGGTGGCATTGCCTTTTATCAGCAGGAGGTCACCGTCCGCACCGGGGACCTGGCACTGGATGACAGGCATCTTCTCCTGAATAAACATGGTATAGGTGTCCATCCCGCTGCCTGAGACAGTCGAGTCCAGGGGGCCGAGTATGACGAGTGTATTTCCGTTCCACGTTGCATTGTCCCTGGGATAAAATATCCTGCGAATGGCGTGCATTGAGGGGAGAGTGAGGTTCTTGGTATCGGTCCAGTCCCCCGTCTTGGAATGGAGAGTGACCCGGGAGATGGAGAGGTTCATGATGTCGATTGTCTCGAGGCTTGAGACAGTCATGTTCCTGTACGTCTGGGACTGGTTCAGGTCCAGCCTGGCAAATACTGACGGGGCTGCACTGCATGCCTGGGCAATGAGCAGAAGCACCAGCAGCCCTGCTATCCCCCGTTTGGCACATATCTTATGGAATCTCCTGACACGAGAGGTATCAGGTGTCCCGGTTCGAGATTGCAAAACCTCTCTCTTACTCTTCATCCCCAGCTCTCTCCTCTCATTCTTTAATGCACCGTTCGCATGGTGCACAGATTTATATATAAGTTCCTTGTACCACCCTGCATTTAAATGTATGGGAAAAAAAGCCTGTTTCTCCCCGGGATTTCGAATGCGGGGTGGCAATCAGCGGATAGTCATCTCTCAGGAAGAAGTGCATCACTAATATCTGGAGTTCATTCCGGGACCGGCTTTTGACACACCGAATTGATAATAAGAAGGTCCATACCATGAGAATAGTATAGCCAGGGGGAATACGCCTGTGAAAAGACTGCACCTGTTATTTCGCATCATTCTCGTCGCAATTGTAGTACAGGGGGTCCATGCCCTGTCGGTCACCGTCGCGCCGGAGCACATCGAGAGGGGAGACCAGGTCACCATATCGATCGTCGACCTGCCGGACAACCGCACCTTCTCGATGCATATCGAGGGGACCTTTGCCGCAACACCCGGGGGGACGTTCTCCTTCGAGACCAGGAACCTCGCCCTCCCCTTTTCCCTTGACGACGGCTCCCTCTCCGCGACACTCAGGAATACCGATACCAACGTCCTGATAGTAAGGAAGGGCGACACCGAGGTGAAGAAGATGGGCCTCTCCCAGAACGGCATCTTTACGACTACCGATTCCGGCTCTATCCCTGCAGGCACCTACGAAACTATCTCCCTTGGCGGGACGGCAGCACCGGATGCGACCCGCATCATTGCGAGCATGACCATACAGGGGAGGAAGTCAGGTCCTGCCGACTCAGAGATCACGTTTATCGTTGACGGCGTTGCCGATGGAGAAGTCGCCGTCACGGTCTCTGTGGACGGCGGAATCGCACTCTCCCGGACCATCCAGGTCGGAAGCCCCTTGACAGCGACACCCACCCAGACTTATTACTCCAGCGGCGGGGGAAGCGGGGCAACTCAGGTATATGCGACCAGCGCTCCCACGACAGTAACAACCTCTCCGACAGTCTCCCAGCCAAGCCCTGCGACCAGCGCCCCCACTACACCGGAGACGGCAATTCCCACGACCGCCATGACTCCCGCCGAGGTGACAGTCAAGGAGGAACAGCCACTGCCGCCGCCGTCTCCTTCCCCCACCGGGTCGCCAATCCCGACGTACCTCGCCCCACTGGGGATAGCCCTCGTGCTTCTCATCAGCGCATTGAGGCGCCGCTGAACAGGGATGCCCAAAGAAGGCACCACCCCTCCATTGGGGAGACTCTTCTCCTCTTTTTCACCGGAGAACACCCCTGCGGACCTTGTGGTCGTCTACCTGTGGACTTTCCTTTCCGCTCTTGCAATTTATGCCCCGGTGGTGAACGAGACCCCTTTCAGGGTGATCCTGGCACTCCCCATGGTGCTCTTCTTTCCGGGCTACTCCCTGATCGCCGCGCTCTTCCCTGGCAGGGGGGAGATCGACGGGCTGGAGAGGCTGGCACTCTCGTTTGGGCTCTCCATCGCGGTCGTCCCCCTCATCGGCCTCGTGCTCAATTATACCCCCTTCGGGATTCGCCTTGACCCCGTCGTCACCTCCCTTGTGATATTCACCCTCTGCATGGCCGTATCAGCCCAGGTAAGGAGGGCAGGCCTGCCGAGGAGCGAGAGGTTCGAGGTCCCGTTCAGGGAGATGTGGACAGCATTCCGTGCGGAATTCTTCCCATCGGAGAGTTCACGGATCGACCGTGCCCTCTCGGCGATCCTCCTCATCGCCATCGTTGCCGCGGTGGCAACCACTGTCTACGTGGTGGTGGTCCCAAAGGAGGGGGAGAAGTTCACCGAATTCTACATTCTGGGAAAGGAGGGAAAGGCAGCCGACTATCCGACCGACCTCCGGGCAGGGCAGGCGGAGTCAGTCATTATAGGCGTGGGAAACCACGAGTACCGGAACGTGACATACTTCGTGGAAATTCATCTCGTGCAACAGGAGTTCGACCCCGCAACCAACACGAGCACCGTACTCTCAATGGAGAGGATCGCCTCGTTCCCGGTCACCCTCGTGCACAATACCACTTACCAGGAACAGCACACCTTCTCGGTCAACCGGACAGGGGGAAACCAGCTCAAGTTCCTCCTCTTCATGGATGAATCGCCACCCGATTCGCTCTGGGGAGCCGAGCGGATCAACCAGAGCTACCGGGACCTTCACCTCTGGGTGCGGGTCCGGTGAGGCTCCTGTACACCACGACCACCCCTCTCCGACCCTCTTCGATGCGGACATGCTCGAGGTGCCAGGGGACAGAAAGGCCCCGCGCAAGGAGGCAGGCCACCAAGCTGCAGATTCCGCACGGGTGCATCGTGCAGCACTTGGGGGACTGCGCTGCGATGGAGAGGCAGCCGGGATAGAGGCGGTATCCCTTCACGCTCATCACCAGGGTCTCCCCTTCCCTCTCGATCACTACCTCGTCTGCAAGTTCCAGCACGTCCTCGCAGATCTCCCGTATGCCATGAAGGAGCTCGGTCTCTCCTGAAGGCACCACGAGCCCGCCCTTCCTGTCCAGGTACTCGATAAGCGGGGAGGCAGAAGGCGTGAGGAGGATGCCGGGTGACACAGGATCGGTAAGGAATGAAAAATCAGGGAACGCATCTGGGATCTCAAGGCCCTGTACCGGGATGAACTCGCGTAACCCCTTCTCGTCGCCGGAAGGAGGAATGAACCAGGCGTCTCCCCGGACCCCAAGGTCTGCGCAGATACGGCACACATTGAGCATCCCTGCTACCGGCAGGAGCGAGGCAACTTCTGTGTCCAGTGGATCGGACCTGGAAAAACTGAGCATGAAGACTCCCGCCAGAAAGCAGGCGACACCCAGCAGGAAGAGAGTGGCGCTGCTCATGTCGCCGCGGTCAGTCAGGGTTGCAACACCCAGGAGCACAATGGCTGCGGCGAGGAGCACGATGCCCGAGAGCATATAGTCATTGTGGGGGCGGATCTTCATTGCGTCCCCCCTCCCGCGCGGACCATGGTCCGGTAGGCAAGCCCGAGGACAACGAGGCATGCCAGCCCAGCCGCGGGGACAAAGATTGCGAGGGGGAAAAAGACGTGCGACTGCCCCGAGAGGAGGAGTGCCATGCATCCCATGACGACGAGGAACACGGCAGAATATGCAACGTCAGTCTTTGAGTGGAGAAGACCCATCGAGAAAAGGAGTGCGGAAGCAAGGACGGCCTCGAAGAAAAAGGTGAGAAGAGGAGAGGTCTCCCAGGTCAGAAAGAGGCAGGGCTGCGCCAGGAGGAAGAGCGCGGGGTCGGAATGGAAGACCCAGAAGACAAGGAGCCCTGCGCCAAGGGAAATTGCCGCTGCCGAGACGGCGAGCGGAAAGGCAGCGTTGCCGACCAGGGCAACGGCAGAACCGGCTGCACACGCGAGCAAGGCGGCCAGCATGGGAACACCGTGCCTCATCAGACCACCCTGACGATGGAATATCCTATCCCCCGGAGACGTCGGACAAGACTGGGGGTTGCCGTCGCATCAGGGAGGCCGAGGCTTGCCTCGACACCCAGCCGCCGGGCCTGCAGGCCAAGTGTGGCGAGGTGGCTCATATCTCCAGTTCCGGTGGTCAGCACGTGCAATGCGGTCTCTCCCCTGCGTCCAATGGCCTTCGCGCACTGGATATCGAAAGGGAGGGGCCGGATCTCCGGGATGAACCGGGAATACACCAGGAGAAGGCGCCTCTCGAGGCTGCGGTGAACCCCGGCACTTCCTGAAAGGCGGATACGGAGCGCCTCTGCAGCGGTAGGATCAAGTGTGCGGAAACACTGGACCGCGCGCTGGGGAGAGTGGTATTCAAGGAGCGATCGTTCGATCTTGTGCAGTGACCGCTCGTCTGGGAGGAAGGAAAGGAGGTTTGCCCCGGAGATGACCATCAGGCTGCAGCCATGAGGTCCGGTGACCATCTCCCGTGCAGCATCAAGGGCTGCCCCGACCACCGTGTCCCTTAAGGCGGGCGGGCATGGGACTGCACCATCGGGGAGGTCCACCACGAGGAGGGGGTGTGTGCCCGACAAGCCCGCGTACTCGCGAACAAAGAGTTTTCCGTGTTTTGCAGAGAGCTTCCAGTCAACGGAACGGGGGTCGTCACCAGGCATGTAATCGCGAAACGATCTGACGCCCGTCCCTTTCAGCACCGTCAGCTTCTCGAGATCCCTCTCCCCGAAGAACCCAAGTCCCTCCCTTTTCTGGTATTTGCCCACGGGGTCCACCCTGATGATTGGCGAACGGAAATTATCACCGCGAAAAGGCAGCAAGAAAGAGAAGAACCTGTCAGAGACCAGGAGATCAGCTCCCCTCCACCGGATATTTCCGCTGGAGAGACAGGACACCCCGTACCGGAGGTTGAGTACATGGTCCCCTGCACCTGTCTCGGGCGAACACGCCTGGCCGTGGACCACCGGTGCTCCTGGTGGAGGGAGGTCACAGAACCTGGCAGACAACCCCTCTGGCACCGTGATGCGGACGGAGGTTGAGACCGTCACTACTCCCCCCTGCCTGGTCCACTCGGGCTTTGCCACCCGCTCAACGGTAATGAATGATGCGGCGGTTCCGGCACGCCTGAGGAATAAAATTGCCCGGAACACCAGGAACCCTGCGATGAATACTGAAAAAAAGAGTGCGGGGACCGAATCAAGGAACCATGCAGAGAGAAGGGTTCCGAGGGCCGCAAAGATAAATCCCCATGTCGAACGCGTCGCTTCCACGGGTCATGGCACCTCGACGCGTTCCAGTATCTCGGCAATCACACGACCTGGCGTGATATCGCTGATCTCAGCTTCCCGGGTAAGGATTATCCGGTGCATGAGGACTCGCGGGGCAAGTTCCTTGATATCATCGGGGATGACATAGGAGCGTTCCCTGAGCGCTGCAAGCGCTTTACTCCCCCTGACAAGCGCGATCGACGCCCGGGAACTGGCGCCTATGTGAACATCGCCATGGCTTCTTGTGGCCATTACCAGGTCGCGGATGTAGCCAAGGAGCGGCTCCTCGATGTGCAGCCTGGCCACGGAGGCGATGAAACGCAGAATCAGGTCACTGTTCATCACCGGGCGGAGGGTCGAGAAGAACGTGTCCCAGTCAAGCCTGCCTGAATGCTCCCTCCTGATGATCTCGAGTTCGCCCTCTGCGTCCAGCTGGGAGAGGGTCATCGAGAACATGAACCGGTCCTTCTGTGCCTCAATGAGGGGAAATGTCCCCTCGAACTCGAATGGGTTCTGGGTGGCAAGGACAATAAAGGGAGGATTGATACGGGTGGTGATCCCGTCGAGAGTTGCCTGGCGCTCGCTCATCGCCTCGATGAACGCGCTCTGGGTCTTGGGCGCAAGCCGGTTGATCTCATCAATGAGAAGGAAATTGGAAAAGATTGGTCCCTTGCGAAGGGTAAAGTCCCTCTTTGCCTGGTCGAAGATGCGTACTCCCAGGATATCTGCGGGCTGGCTGTCTACCGCACACTGGAACCTCGCAAAGTCGCACCCGGTGAGCCGGGCAAGGGTCTTTACCATGGAGGTCTTGCCTGTGCCAGGGGTCCCTTCCATCAGGAGATGGCCGCCTGAGAGGAGCCCGATCATGCAGAGCTCGACGAGCAGCTCGTTGCCGACGATGAAGTCACCCATCCGGCCGCGAATGTCGCGGTAGTACCTGGAGAGGAGGGCAAGGTCATCGCCGATATCGTTCACGTCTCCTCCCTCCTCTTTATGACCAGTATGGATCCTGCAAGAAAAATCAGGGTGATCACAGCCATTTTGGTAATGGTAGATTCCCTGACCAGATTAACCACTCGGATTGCCTCTGGTGCATGCGCGGTGCGGGAATGTCCCTGCTCGACAATGAACCGAGGTCTCGCCGAGATGATCTGCCGCGCAAGCGCGTAATTCCCTTCATCCATGCCGATCTCACGCATCCCGTTTATGAAGATGCTGGGGTCCGCAATTACATAGAGAACCCCGTCTCCGACCCTGTCTGCCGCAATTACCGTGAATCTCTGGAGTGTCTCCTCGCGGCTCAGCCGCGAGTCTCCGTCGGCATCGACCCAGGAGAGGATCGAGCTGGCAAATACCGGCTCACCCCCCTCGAGGTAGGAAGGGTTGTTCAGCACGATGCGGGAGATCCCTGCTCCGAGTGGGTCCTGCCCTGCAGGGAAGGCAAGGACCGAAGAGGGGTGGTCATAGTACCGGTCAATGCTCGTCAGGTTCGCATGGTGAATTCGGATCGTGCTCCCGAGGCCTGAAATAAGGAGGTTCTCTCTCTCCTGGTCAGATACCAGCACAATGGTGTTTCCCCCCTCAAGGAATGAACGCAGGAGGCCGATCTCGTCGGGGGCGAACTCTTCGCCAGGGGCAAGGACAAGGAGGAGCGAATCGCCTCCTGCCGGGAGTTCGTGGAACCTGGTGATCATCAACGCGTCACGCTCAATCATGTCCTGAAAGAGACGGGACGTCCCGTTCCACTCGGGGTTATAACGGCTGTACTCCAGGGTCGTGGACGAGAGGTGGGAGAGCACGGCAACAAGTCCGAAAAGGACCAGGATCACTGCAACCCACGCAGCGCGGCTAATGGTCGATCCCCCCTAGGCCTTCCATTGCAGACCTGGCAGCGCCTGCAATCATGTCACGTTCATTGTCCGGGACAGATACACCGCTGTACTGTGCCCGCTCATAGCTCTTCGCGAACCTGCATACTGCCGCACGGATGGGGAGTTCCCTGCACATCGCGCAGAGTTCCCGGGGAGTGAGGGAGAGGGGATACAGCAGCGTCAGGCGCCTTCCGACTGCCAGCCGCAAGGCCGAGAAAAGGCAGGAGAGATCGCCGACGAGCTCGGTGTCTCCCGCATATGTCTCCCCGGCAGATGGGACAACCCCTGCAACCGGGCCCCCATCATCGGAAAGCCGAAGATCTTCATCGTCCGAATCCTTCGCAGCGTTCTCGCCGGGCAGGTGGAAGACCGGACTTGGAAGGGGGATTTCCGGCCTCTGCCGGCGAAGGTAGAGGAATGCCCCGACACCAGAGGCGCACAACGATGCCGCAAGGATCGCTGCATAAAGGGGATTTGCAAGCAGACCGTCCTCACCAGCGATACCAGGGGAGGGTTCAGGGACGAATATCTCAAAGGTCGCGCTTTCAGAAAAAATAAGCGGGAATGTGTCCGCCGAGAAAAATGCGTTTACCTTATGGTTCCCAGGAGAGAGCTTCACGTCAGCTGAAAATGTGCCGTCTTCCCCGGTGTGTGCCATCCCCGCCCGCTTTCCTTCTGCAAGGATCTCGATTGGTGCAAAACGGACTGGAGTCGATCCCGCGAGGAGCACCCCTTCAAATCCCACCCGTCTATCGTGAAGTGAGGGGGGGTTGAGTTCAAGAGATGTCCCGGACGTCTCGACAAAAAAAGTCCTGATCTCCGAGAAGACTGACCCCGAGTAGGCCGCAAACACGGTGTGAGTTCCTGCCCGGTCATGCTCAACCAGGTGTGAATATGAGAAGGAGCCATCCGGTTTCGTGGGAATCGAAGCGACTTTCCTTGAATCGATGAAGAGGTCCACTTCGTCAGGATGATCTTTCCTGTGTTCCCAGAGCAGGCCTTCCAGGTTCACCGTGTCAAGGTACGAGACCCGTTGCCTCTCGATTCCAAGCGTGAGCCGATAAGGGCGTGTACCCGGTGTTACGGTGGTCTGCAGGGTGGTCATTTTCTCGTGCTGGTCCCTGTCAATCCTGCTGACAATTTCCCGGAAATCAACGACACTCTGTGCATAGCCAGTGGTATCAAGGCCGAACTTCTCACCTGTCCCTCTCATCACCTGGTCCTGTTCCAGGTAATCCCTGTAGAGGTCCTGGATCCGCCTGCGGAGTGCCTCACCCTCGTAGGTAATGGTGGTGAGCATCTGGGAGTCGCCGCTGTCCCGGTACCTGATCTCAAGGGTCTGGAGTTCGTTCCATCTCCCGGTTCCATTGAAGAGCTCCGTCAGTATTGCCAGGTTCTGCTGGTTGGCCTTTCGGAACTCTGTGATCTCGCCCTCGGTCATATCCAGGTTGATCACGAGGCTGTCCAGGTTCCTGGAGACCTGACGGTACTCCTGGAGGTCCCGTGCGGCATATTCGAAGTCCCCGCTCCTGATGTTCAGCACGAGCGACCCTGGCGAATCCAGGAGATCGGATATCAAGGGCAGGAGCTGGGCCGCACGGTCACCCCTGACTCGCTCGAACGCAGCAGGGTTCGCATGGTCGCCGCCACCCGGGTCTGACAGTGGGCTGTAAAGGAGGGGCGACCCGGCCTGCAATCCAATCAGCAGGAGGCATGCGAGTATGAGTATTCCACTCGCCAGGAGTGCAGGGATTCGTCTCATCGTGCAAGTATCTCCAGGATCTTCCGGGCGACGATCGCCCCGAAGAGAATTACACCTGACGCAATGACAAGCCTCTGGAATCGCAGGTAACGCGGAGTTGCAGCGTGGTCAGAGACCAGCTCAACGATAACCAGAATCCCAATCAGCCAGAGCACGAAGAATATCTCGAGGTCGAGCGTCCGGGCAAGTATCATGAAACCTGTGACCAGGAGGACCCACCCTGCCAGAGCAGATATGGCCAGGTGTTTCTTCATCATGGATATGCTCTTGGTATGTCGTTAAGTCGTAAAGAGGATATCGCACGTTGAATTTCGAGGGGGTTCTGCCGGGAAAGCATTTATGGAAGGTGCCGGTAATACTCCCGCATAAAAGAGGTACATTCATATGAGGACAATCTCCTGTCTCGTTGCCATCCTGGCCTGCATGACGTTGTTCAGTGCACCTGTGGCAGCAATGACCTCGGAAAGCCTGGATATCACAATCACCCATGATGGCAACGCGGATATCCATTTCACGTACCGCCTCAACTGGATCGAGTATATCTCTGTCTACCTGCGCATGGTTGACCCTGCCCAGGAACTTAAAAAAGCCCTGGAGTCGAACTTCCACAAGCCCGTGACAGTCATTGGCGTCAACAGCGGGAGCGTGCACCTCTCGGTGGACTCGTTTGCCAGCGTGACCGAGAGGGATGGAAAGACCACTGTTCGGACCCCCGGTCTCTCCTTTGCAGAAGGTGAGCGGATCCTCAGGACCTACTGGTTTGCGCCCCTCATCAGCGTCGATCTCTCCCCCTCGGTGACCACCATCCGTTTCCCGGACGGCTCGGTCGCAACCTTCATTGATGCGCTCGAGATACCTCCCCAGGTCCGTTCCTGGTAGATATTTTATTTTTTCCCTGGCAATGGGGAGGACGCAACGCCTGTCACTCTCGACCGTTATGGCCGCGCCCTTATCAGCATGGACCGGTAATAACACTGGGTATGGACGTTGAGGAGTTCGCCCGGAAGGCCCTCGCGGCCGGGCTCCATGAAGATGCGGTGAAGGATCGCCTTGCCAGGTGTATAAGGGGGTTCAAACCGGGTGCGGAACCGGGATATATCGACGAGTTTGCAGAGGCAGTGATCGCGGAGGTGAAGAATACCACCGGCCTCTCAGGTGATCTCTTTACCTTCCGTGAAGCTGGCGTCAGCATGGGGGAGTTTGGCGTGGGTTCCCGTGGCACAGGCGACTTCTACGCCCACCGGCAGATCGCCAGGATCATTGGGAACACAGGCGCCACAGTAGGGGTAGACGAGATGGACGATGCAGGTGCGGTTCCCATCCCGGGGCTCTCCACGAGTCACGGTCTCCAGGTAGTCTGCACTGTTGATGGCATGCACTCCCGGCTCTCGGATTTTCCCTTTCTCGCGGGTTTCCACGTGACACGTGCAACGATGCGCGACGTATATGTCATGGGTGCCCGCCCACTTCTCCTCTTCTCTGACATCCACGTTGCCGACGGCGGAGACGTTGCAAAAATATTTGAATACACGGCAGGAGTGTGCGCAGTGGGGGAGTCGATGGGGGTGCCCCTTGTTGCAGGCTCGACGCTTCGTATTGGGGGAGACATGGTGCTCGGCTCGCGGATGACCGGTTGCGTGGGGACTGTCGGAATTGCCTCGCACCTGACTGCCCGCCGGGAGGCCCGGCCCGGGGACGCGGTACTGATGACGGAAGGAGCAGGGGGCGGGACAATTGCCACGACAGCCCTCTACTCGGGATACCCGGAGGTCGTGGAACAGACCATCAACCTCCACTTCCTCCAGGCCTGCGAGGCCCTCCTGGCAAGCCCCGCACTCCAGAAAATCCATGCAATGACAGACGTCACCAACGGCGGGCTGCGCGGCGACGCGCACGAACTCGCGTCGACAGCCGGATGCAGGGTGGTGATTGAGGAGGACAAAGTACACGGTCTCGTGCAGGAAGAAGTCGGCTCGCTCCTCGAGCGTCTCATGATCGACCCGCTGGGGGTATCGCTCGATGCACTCCTTATCACCGCTCCTCCCGATGCCGTCCAGTCGATCACGGAGGTTATCAGGGGTTCAGGTGTGAGAGTGGAGGAGATCGGGTTTGTGGAGGCGGGCAGGCCCGGCGCGTTCCTCCTCACCAGGAAGGGGTTAAGGGACTTTACCCCACGGTTCCGCGAGTCAGCCTATACTCCGGTCAAGAAGGTGGTGGACCGCGGCGGGAGGGACTTTGACGAGATGAAAGCGGCAGTCGAGGCCGCGGCCCTGGCCGCGATGGACAAGAAAGAGCGGATGGTCGCCCGGCTCAGGAAGAGAGAGTGAGAGATCGCCCGGTATATCGGGAATAAAGAGACACCTATCTCTGCTCACCGTCCTGGTTTTTTCCCGCTGGCAATGAGATTGTACGCAAGCGACGGGATCTTCTCCTCGACGAACGGCTCGATGCGTCGCGCGATGGTATAGAGAGGGTCGACGAGGTTTAGGTGAGCGAACGAGCACTTTCTGGCCGACACTTCACTGAACCCCGCAGCCTCAAGAAGTGCGATCATTTCTCCCGGGGAATAATATCGCTCTCCGAACGCACCCATGCCGACCTGCCGAATTCGCATCGCCTCGCCGAGGGAATATATCGCGGGGAGGCCGGAGGTAAGGAGATTTCTTCCCAGTGTGCAGATGACGAGCGTTCCTCCCGGTGCAAGCACCCTCCACGCCTCTTTGAGCATCTGCCCGGGGTTCTTCATGTACGAGAAGGCAAGGAGGCTTGCCACCGCGTCAAACGACTCATCCCTGAATGGGAGCATCTCCGCATTCCCGGTACCAAAGTCCGCGCTGTGGTTCCTGGCACGGGCGCGGGTGATCATTCCCCTTGAGATATCAAGACCCACAGCGCTTCCTCCGTGGGATGTATAGCGATATACAAAGAGGCCGGTCCCGCACCCCAAATCAAGGAGCCTTCCCCTCCTGGGGAGATGCGACATCACGTGGCGCGAGATGTGGGAATAATAGGCCCTTCCCCTGCAGTGGTCGTATCGGGAATCGTAGACCTCTGCCATCTCGTCGTAATGCTGCTGTACCTTATCCTGGACGCCGGACATTACCCGCCTCCCTGGCAATCCTGCTCACCAGCGTATTGAGCTGGAGGTACTCGTTCTGGCAGTGCCCCAGCACCCAGTCGGTCTCTGCAAGGGCGCAGGCAATACGGGGGTCGTTGAAGTCACGCCTCACGACGTCGCCGAGCGCCCCCAGCACCTCCCTCCCCGAGAGGCCGTATTCGATCTGGAGTGTCTCAAGCCTGCGTCTGGCTGCCTGGACATCACCTGCGCGAATGGCAGAGAATGCGGCGGTCGCGACCTGGTCGGTCTCTGTCATGGAGATGGAGAGGAGGTTTGCACCCGGACCTGACTCTGCAAGCACCTGGAGGAGCATCACAGCCTTCCGGAGATCTCCTCGTGCGGCGGCAACCAGGAGCCCGATCTGGTCTTCCCTGACGAGGCACCCCCCTCTCGCTTCCGCGGTGCAGATGGCCTGCAGGTGGGATTCGACGAGCGGGTCGGGGATGGGGGAGAAGAATACCGGCAGACAGCGGGATGCAATGGCGGGGATCACTGCCGAGGGGTGGCTCGTGCAGTAGATGAACCTGCATGTACGCGAGGACCGCTCCATGATCCGGCGAAGCGCCTGCTGGGCCTCGCGTGGCAGTGATGATGCCCCCTCGAATGCCATCAGCTTGAACTCGGCATCCAGGGGTCGAAGCGACGAATATTCCCGTATGATTCGCTTGAAGTTTGAGAGCAGGCTCTCCTCAGCGCGGTAAAGATGGGAATACCGCTCTTCTCCCTCGAGGAATTTCTTGCCGAGCGAAAAGAGGTCGCTTGTAGGGATGATGGTGAGATTCTCTTCTGCATGCTCCCGGTACAGCTCACGTGCCAGGCACTCCACGCTTACGCTTTTTCCTGTACCCGGAGGTCCTGCCAGCACGAGGTGCGGCACGGCTCGCGAAGACGCAAAGTGTTTCAGCCGTTCCACCACCTTCTCCTGCCCGATGATCTCGTCGAATGAACGTGGCCGGTACTTTTCAATCCAGAGCATGGAGGAGCCCCCGTCTCATGGTATCGCGTGCAGCTTCCAGGAAATAATCGTTCTTGAACGATTCCGCGAGGACCGCGGCCTCTTCCCCTGAAAGGGAGGAGCAGAATGTAGTGAGGTGGGGGAGAGCCCTCGTGAGCTCATCCACGATCGTGAGGCTCGCACTCCGCGCGGTCCTCGAAAGGGGATTGAGATCAATGGTGATCACGGTCTTGCCCATTTTCCGCAGCGCCTGGCAGCGGTCGCCGTCTTCGAGGGGAACGAGAAGGACGTCTGCGCTGTAGATGCCTTCCCGGAGGCACAGGGCACGGTCATGGGAGAGCGGGAGGAGCCTCTCGGCAACTCCCTCCTCCACCCGGACGCCGTGATCGCGGAGCAGGCGGGTAATCTTCTGCATCCGCTCCTCGGTCCGGTGGAAGAGGTTGACCTCGACCTTTGCCCCGGAATTCTCCTGCAGGGGGGCCAGGAGTTCGGCGGCCAGTGCCGCAGTGTTCCCGTTGACAGAGATGACAGGCCTCTCTGCGCCACGCATCAGTGCGGCCGCCACCTTCTCCGCGAGCAGGGCGCTCTCCGTCGTCCTCTCGCCGAGGAGGTAGTCAAACGCCTCGCCGCGACCATGGGCTGCAAGGCCTTCGAGGGAGACAATCCCTTCTGCAGCATAGCGTGCCAGCCGTTCCCTCGCGACGAGCGACCGGTACCGGGGGTGGGTGGGGGGGATCATTGTCCCACCTCGAGCAGGCGGACACCCTCGTCCGCGGGGTGGAGAAGGAATGCCTCTCCAAGGCGTGAGAGCAGTGGGAAGGCATCCTCACCGGAGGCAAAGATGCCGTTGCCGAGCATTGTCATGGTAGCAGGGATTCCGGCATCATCGCAGGCAGCCAGTGCAGAAAGGACCTGCGGCGTGGCAAGGCCGCTCTCCTCGGTAAACTTCCTGGAGAGTCGAAAGAAGTCCGCGATGTCCCCAGGGCAGCGGCCGGGGAATGCCCGGACGACCCTTGCCATCGCTCCGGGCGAGCCAAGCACTTCCGGTGAGGGAAGAGGGCCGAAGACTACGGCACACAGGGACGCGGGACTGTCGTGTTCGCGCTTGATCTCAGCCATGATCCCTGCACCCTTCCTGCAGTCCCGGCCGCCCCCCATGCAGGCCGCGATGTCTCCAAGGCCGGTCCTGTGGACAATCTCCGCCTCGTGAGCCAGTGCCCCGCACTCTGTTGCGCCAAGCGAGAGGCAGAAAAGGGCATCAGCCGCGGTGGCGGTGGAGAGGAGAGCTGCTGCAGAGAGGCCGAACCCGGCCCCTATGGGAAGGCTGCACATGGTCTTCACCCTGGCGGTCACCCCCATTCGCTCCAGGAGGTAGCGGATGGGCGGCGAGGTGGAAAATACTTCGATTACATTGCCTGAGACAGGGTCCCGGCGTTCTACGGTCACTTCTGTATCATCAGAAGGCCATATCGTGGTCGTGACCCCCTCCCGTATCACTATCCCGGCGCCAAGGCTCCCCGTGTGTGCGGGGTCTGGACCGTACACGGGCATGAAATATCCAGAGAGATGACCGGGGCTGAATGCAGTGGCAAAGGAGGGCATAAAGATCACGGGAGGGAATGGGTTCTTTTCTTTCAATTGGTTCGTGTTAAAAGCTTAAGAAAGTGACCCGGCAGGGCTGAACCCCCGCAAATGGCGGGTTTCTCCAGGGAGTGAGGGAAAAAGGTGCGTTGGGCTAGCTTCCCCCAGACAATGGGGCAACCCAGGTAAATTCGGTTGGCCGTTCTTCTGATTGTTTCCATAATAAAGGCGGATCAATCCTTCCACATTCTCCCCAATGCCCCCGATGGGATAGCCTGCAGACACGATTGGGATACTTCAGGGGTGTGCAGGCTTGCTCCGCACGGTGTTTTCGGGCCGGGGCAAAGCATCACGGAGCGTTATCCTGAAAAGAGAATGCAGTTGGATCCAACCAGTGGAGAAGGGAAAAATAATGAAATGTCAGGGATTCGCAACACATGCAGAGCAGCATCCCCTCAAGACCTGGGCCTTTCAGATATGCGATGCTATCTTTCAGGAAAAGAGTTTTTATGTCACTCTATTCGAAAATTGGAAGATCTCCAATGCGCAACCGAGTATCTCGGCCGCAACTGCATCCTTGCTGCCGGAGGCTTCACGCATGAACCCCCCTTCTCCAAGAAGCGTCACACAGGTGTCTGTCTCCCCCATGACGCGGGGATCGTTTGCTACCACGAGCCTTATACTGCCCCGAAGCATTGCTCTCCCCCTTGCCACGGCATCGTCTCCAAGCTTGAACGCAATGGTAGGCACATGGAAGCGGTCCACGACTTCATCAATGATCTTTGGGAGGGGATTGAGGGTGAGGTTTACCGGTCTTCCGCTTGGGATCTTCCCCTGGATGGGTTCGGGGTAAAAGTCCGAGACCGCGGCAGCAGAGATGAAGAGATCGACCGGATCGTCGGTGCATATCCGGCAGACCTCCTTGTGCATCGTCCGTGCATCTGTGGCATGCACGTTCTCTGCGCCAAAAAACCGGTCCCCATGGACGACCGTGACCCTGGCCCCGAGCCGAAACGCCTGCATCGCGAGTGCACGGCCCATCAGCCCGCGCGACCGGGTAGTGAGAACCCGCACGTCATCGACCTTCTCCCTGCAGGGGCCGCTGGTGATGAGGACGTGGCGCCCGAGAAGAGGTTTTTCCATCAGTTCCCGCTCGCAGAGAAGGACAATCTCGCTGACACCGGCGATCTTTGCCTTCCCTTCCTCGATCCGGGGGCCCGCCACGACGACCCCCCATCCCTGGAGGGTGCGAAGACACCCGGCGACACCCGGGTGCCTGTACATGCTCTCGTGCATGGCCGGCGCCACCACCACCGGCATTCCCCTGCCGATCGCGGTGGTGGCGAAAGTGGTGACAGGGGTATCATCGACTCCTGCCGCGATCTTGCAGAGGGTGTTTGCGGTCGCCGGCGCTATCAGCAGGAGATCCGCGGTCCCTCCTTCGCCGCATGAGGTGACATGCTCGACCATGCCGGTGATAGAGGTGATCGCAGGCCTGCCGGTCGCATATGTGAGGGCATCGGGATGGATGATTCCAGAGGCGGCGGGGCTCATCACCGCCTGGACCCGTGCACCTCTTCGGCGGAGCTCATGGGCAAGCCGCACGGTCTCCACCGCTGCGATGCTCCCGGTCACTGCGAGCACGATCTCCTTTCCGCCAAGTGTTCCAGAGGCACTCATTCCCGCGTCACGTCCTGCACGTAATGCCAGGTATGAGGCCCCAGTTTCTTTACCTTATGGGTCTCCACGCGGGCGCAGATCCCCTGCTCTTCGAGGACTGTCGTGATCTCATCCTTCCGATCACCTGCCGAATGCACGTGGAGGACTGTCCGCGGCCGGGAATGGGCGAGTGCAGCGGGGAGATGGTCAATGGCCCCGAAATGTCCCATGATTATACGATCGTAGGTCCCCGTGAGGCATTCCCTGCAGTCCCCCAGTTCCGCGGTCACCAGGTGGCTGACACCATTCTCCCGGATGTTCCTCTTGAGATACGAAAATGAGAGGGGACGTATCTCCATGGCGTGGACCCGGGCCCCCGCGATCGCTGCGGGGAGGGTGAAATACCCTATCCCGGCATACATGTCGGCAACGTGTTCTCCTGGACGGACGAGGGAGCGCATGCGCTCTTTCTCGGCCCGGTTCCCCATCGAGAACATGATATGCAGCGGGTCGAGCCAGTATGTGATCCCGGACTCACGGTGCCGGACCTCCACGGACTTCCCGGCGAGTACCTCTGCCCGGGGAGTCCTCGTGACACCCTCACAGCGTTCCACCCAGAGGATGCCGGCCGGCTTCTTCCATTCCATGAGGACGCGGACATCCCTCTCCCCGGGCCTGTCGCCGTGGAAGACTGCCATATCACCCAGCATGAAGTATCCCCTGCCGCGGTAGGTTCTCCTTGGGGGAATGGTCGCGGTGAATGGGTACCCTTCCTTCACCGGCACATAGGCGGTCGTCCCCTTGACATACGGACGCCTCGTCCGGTCGACCCACTCTGCATCTCCGAGAGCTTTAAGGTCTTTCTCGGGGATTTCCCTTACCCGCATCATTATCACTCCAGCAACACCAGACGGTCCCCGTCTTTTAGTATGCGAACCGCTGTCCCCGGGCAGATCTCCCTTCCCCGTGGGATCTTCACCTCTTTTGTAACCCCGGTCGATGGGTCGAGGACTCCCAGGAGGTCGGCGTCCCGGAATGCCACCATCCAGGCGGCGGCATCGCCCTTGTGGCCTGCCCTCCTCTCGACCTGGCGTTCAGGGACTGACCTGACCTGGCCTGACGAGTGGTCCAGGCACCGGAGCTGCCTGCCATCCACGCCGAGCACCTCCATGTACCTTCCTCCGACAATGAGGACATCACCCCGTGAATAGCGTGGCAGGCGGAGCGAGTAAGTGATGCGGAAGATCTGCCTGCCCGCCTTCTCTCCCACGAGTTTCGGGTGGGTGGTGAACCTGCCCCCGAGGTCCCGGGATATCGCAGCGGCGATCTCGGAACCCAGCCGCTGGGACCCCACCGTGATGTCAATGCCGTCCCGGTGCTCCTCGATGCGTGAAATGAACGAGAGGCGCTCCCCTGATTCCATCATTGATGCCTCGACTGCGCAGGCTATCCTCGTCGTCTCTTCGACTTCTCGTGGTGAAGGCCTCCTCCCTGTGGCACGTACCTGGACTACTCCCTCGTAGTAACTGCCCGAGATCCTGGAGCAGCGGTTGCACTGCTCCCGCTTCCATTCTACCTCTGTGGCACAGGATCCTTCTACTGGTACCCCAAAGAGCGTCCCAGAGACCTGGCACTCGGCCCTGTTCCGGTTGACGCTTATCTCGTCAAGTGTGATAGTCATCCTGATGTCGCGAAGGTCCGGGTGAAGTCGGACCATCCTCGTGATCAGCTGGCGGGCAAGTTCATCCCTCTCGACCTTGAGGTCGGACCATCCTCCAGCCTCTTTCCTGGCCCCACAGGTAGGGCAGATCACCGTGGTTACCCGGGGAGGGCATTCCAGCCAGCGTGTCTTTTCTGCCCGGCACTGCCCGCAGACCTCCCCTTCGAGCGAAGGCTTTCCGCAGAGGGGGCAGAAGGTCTCCTTTATATCCATGTCAGATCCGGAATACCTGTGCATGGGGTATATTCCCGAGCATCAGGCATGCTGAACGGGAGAGAAGCCCCATCTCCACTGCAATGGCAACGGCACGCTCCCCCATGAGGTTTGCGTTCTCTGCCCCGGAAAGGGCCGATCTTACCTCGTCCGGGGATACGAGTGTTGTCCCGTAAAAAGACCCGGTGATCCTGATCTCCACTTCTTTCCCGGAGATCGTCGTATTCATCAGCTCACGGTCGCACACCGCCACCACCTCGTCCCCGGCAGGAGAACGGTGAACCTTCATATACATGGTACCACATGTGGGAAGGGAAGCGTAATAATACTGTAACTGGCGGCCATCAGAGAACGATGTCCACGCCGTAAACCCGGGATGGCGTGGTGACGTGTACCCGGTGGACTGCTGTGCTGTCGATCCTGCCCAGGGCGAGCAGCCTGGTGGTAATACGGGGTACCGACCGCGGGCCGATGACTGCCCCCGGGCGGGACTGCTCGTCCATGTAGTCGCTCTCCATCATGAATTCCCGCCCTGATCCCGCAAGTTCGGGGATATCGGGGTGAGTTGCGAGCAACGACGGAACAAGGGGGGTCCCGGGCACGGCATAGTGTTTTACCACTCTGTCGACAGAGAGGCCGGCAATGCGTGCCATTCTCTGCATGTCGGCGCAAGGACCACTCTCGGCGTGGACCTGGACTGCGCACCCTACCTCGCCTGCCTGCTGGAACGCGTATGAGAGGATATCGTTTGAGGCATCCCAGACCTCCTGCGAGACGTCGTAATGCGGCCTCCCGCTCTTGATGCCGACTGCTGCACCGTCAGCAACGAACTTTGCCGCAAGGGAAATCCCCCCTTTCATGATCTCCACCACCCTCTCCAGGGGAAACAGGTCCAGGAGGCGCGTGATCTCCGCCGGGTGCACGCCGAGGACGGGGAAGACCACGATTCCCGTCTCAGATATCATCCGTGCAACCGACAGGGTCTCCTCGAACACAGGGAGGAAATCCTCGCCCTTTGAGGGAATGATCCCAAACGATGAGGAGGGCTTGCTGACCAGGAACAGGTGGGTGCCCCCCGACCTCATGAAGTCCTTCGCGGCAATGATCCCCCTCCCGTTGCGGGGATCGATATGGATGTGGTGATCCGTGATCGGGAACGCATGGGCGCCCATCTACTCCACGATCTCCATCAGCGGATAGTTGCCTTCGCGCCGGATCCGGGCGCGGCAGGACTCACCTTCCACGCGGGTTGTGATCTCCACGTCCAGCATCAGACCCTGCAGCTCGGAGTACCCGAACATGTTCGGCTCCATGATCTCCCTGTCAAGCCGGACGGTGATCCCCCTTACGTGCGGCTGCAGCCCTACACTCTTTTCTATCGCCTCTTCAATGGACCTGGCCGTTTCCGGCGAGACGGGTGTTCCCACCCATTGGTGGTAGAGAGCCCCGAGCTTGATCCCGGCCTCGAATACTGCTCGCTCCCTTGCAGTCTGCATGGTGGTATTTCTTGGTCCGGAAAGCAAAAAAAAAGCGGTGTTCAGATCAACTTGATGAAGCCGCTTTTAGGCTCCATCGCCTCCCCCTCGCGGAGGAATGCCTTGATCTGCGCATCGATCTCTTCACGAGAGAAACCCTGGGGCATCAGTATCTCGATCAGTTCGGCGATCGCGATCCGGTCGTTTCCGGTGTCCTTCTGCATCTGCCGGATTGTCTGCTTGATCACCCTGATCAGATCCCTCCTCCCCTTCGATATCCCGGTGACGACCTTGTCGATGTCAAATGAGCCGGTCTTCGCGTCATAGGCCACCTCGCGCAGGCAGGTGTCGACGATCTTGATTACACGCTCGGCATCTTTCTTCTCGATAGTTGGACAGAGACGGATCCGGGCGCTCGCTTCTGCGAGACGTACCAGGGCCTCGAGCTGCCGTGCGGTGACAGGGACGGGCTTGTCAGAACCTGCCGCGAGGTCCCGCAATTGCATGTAATACCCGATCAGGGCTTCACGGGCCGTGTCACTGAGGCGCGGGAAGCAGGTACGCCTGGCGTATGCAACGTATTTCCTGAAAAGCGCAGGTTCTATCTCCGGGGTCACGGGGCGGAGCTGCTCTTCTATGTATGCGTCGTCTACTCCGGGTATGGGTGTCCTCTTGTGCTGGGCGATGGTCTCCCCGATGCTGTGGGCCTTGAGGATGTGGTCGGCGATGGCGCTGTCCCTGGTATGGTCCGGGATGTCGCTCATCTTGAAGATGAGATCAAACCTCGAGAGGAGTGACCCTGGCATATTGATCTGGTCCTGGATGGGGAGATACGCATCGAAACGTCCAAGTTTCGGGTTTGCAGCGCCGAGGAGGGCGCAGCGTGACTTGAGGGTTGCTGTGATGCCCGCCTTCGCGACGCTTATTGACTGCTGCTCCATGGCCTCATGCAGGGCGGAACGGTCTTCCTTCTGCATCTTGTCCATCTCGTCCACAGCCGCGATACCCATATCTGCAAGCACCAGCGCCCCTGCTTCAAGCGTCCACCTCCCATCTCCGAACTCGTCCTTTACAGCCGTCGCGGTCAGTCCTGCGGAGGTGGAAGACTGCCCGCTCGTGTAGATGGCCCTTGGCGAGAGCTTGACGACGTAGCGAAGGAGCTGGCTCTTTGCGATACCGGGATCCCCGATGAGGAGGACGTGAATATCCCCCCGAAGGTGGCTCCCGTCGGGCATCTCCTTGCTGATCCCCCCGAAGATCTGGAGCGCGATTGCCTCCTTCACGTCCTCGTTGCCGTAGATGGTGGGTGCGATGGAGTGGATTATCTTGCGGTAGATGTGAGGGTCACGAGAGAGGGCAAGGATCTCTTCCTCGTCTTTTTCATCGATCTGCACCTCTTCGAACTCCTTTTCCGCAATCTCGATTGAGTTACACTCGAGGTAGATGTCAAAGAGTGTGTTCTTCTCCCCGTGGGTGACCCGCTGCATGGACCGGAGTATCCCATTGATGACGACCCGGTCGCCCGGTGCGACCTTCCCGGTCAGGTCATCGGTCACGTCTACGTCAAGGGTCTGGGGCTGTTCCCCGCCCCTCAGTCCCTCGGGAGACTCCTGGATGCGGATCTTCTGCGAGTCAATAAAACGCGAGCGCCTGGCGATCAGGTCAAGCTTCTTGAACGTGCACCCCTCTGTTGCACACCCGTCCGGCTCCTTGAATTTTCCGTATCCCTGCTCCTTGATGGTGATATGGCCGCCAGGACACCTGAAGACTGCCTGCACGATGCGGGGGCGGACCTCGGTGGTCTTTCGCAGGATCCCTTCGACGCTGATGAAGCGGTTGATGTGATCGGAACGGATGTGCCGAATCCCGATCTTCCTGGGAAGGTTCACGAACCGGACATTCACCTCCCCTGTGGCCTTTCCGTCCCTTCCTTTCACAAGCTGGTGATTTTTGATGGCGTTTCGCACGTCCTCGATGACTTTCCCCGGGTTGTCCAGGAGCTCGTCGGCCATCCGGAGGCCCGATCGCCCGTAGCTCTCCAGTTCACGGTAATCGATCTCGAGTGATCGCCGGTAGGGATACTCCCTTGAGAGCTCGGAGAGCTGCTTTTTATACCTGCTTTTAAGAAAACGGCTCCAGTCTGCGTCGCGATCGATGATCTCCGGTGCAGCATCTGCGGCTGCGCCCTCCTCCCTTTTAGCCATGCTTCCTTGCCTGGAGCACAAACTGTGCGATCATGGCTTCCATCTGGATCTCGGTGCTGGCCCCCTCTGAGAGGCGGAAGTCCGTTGTCCCCAGCTGGTCAATGAGGGCGACCCTGAGGTTGGGATCCATCTCGCGCCTTACTATCGTCCTGTAGCACTGGTTGATCAGCTCGTTTGGCGCAATACCGCGATCCTGCAGAAGGTGGTGGAGGATGGCTTCCGCCCCCTCGAAGTCCCCGGAGAGGGAGGTGGATAAAAGATCCTCTATCTCGTCGGGACGGGCCGTTGCAGTGATGGCGTAGACCATTCCCGCGTCGATCTCCTGGGCGAGGATTGCAGCACCCTGGAGAGCATTGATGGCTTTGCGCATATCTCCCTGTGCGATATAGACAATCGCCTGGATAGCCGGCCCAGTGATGCTGATCTTCTCGTTCTCCGCGATCCTCAGTATCTCCTTTGTAATGGCCTCGGCGGAGAGGCTCCTGAACCTGTAGATTGCACAGCGGCTCTGAATGGGATCGATGATCTTCGACGAGTAGTTGCAGGAGAGGATGAACCGGCAGGTAGTGGCGTAACTCTCCATGGTCCGCCGAAGCGCCGCCTGGGCGTCGGGAGTAAGGGCATCGGCCTCGTCCAAAAAGAGTATCTTGAACGTGGCGCCCCCCAGCGGAGAAGTCCGGGCAAACTGCTTGATCTGGTTTCGCACCACATCTATTCCTCGCTCATCGGACGCATTGAGCTCCCTGAAGTTCAGGTTCCAGGACTCGCCGAAGAACTCCCGGGCAAGGGCGACAGCAGCGGTGGTCTTTCCGACTCCTGCGCTCCCCGTGAAGAGGAGGTGAGGGAGGTTCCCGGTCTTCACGTAACTCTGCAGGCGCTCCACAATATCGTCCTGGCCCACGATATCAGCAAGCGTAACCGGCCGGTACTTCTCTATCCAGATCATCGTGGTGTCTTCCATTGTGCTCTGTCTCCCGGGTGTGAAGACCGCAGTTCTGTTCTCCACTATATCGGGAGCAGGAGGAGAAATGTGTTGTGATTGGTGGATAGAGAGCGAGGCAGCTCCATTTATCCGGAGCTCAACGACCCCCTCCGGGGGAGGGGGGAGCCTGCAGCGAGATGCGAAAAAAAGTGATGGAGTTCTTATTCTTCGAACAGGACTTCCTGCTGCTTTTTCTTCTTCCAGTAATAGTATCCGGCGGCCGCCAGTATGAGGATGATGATTATCAGAGGTATCAGCCAGTAGAGGGGGAAATGAGTCCAGAAGGGCTCGGCAGGGGGAATCGTGGTGGGAATCGTGGTGATTACGGTCTCGACGCCGGTCACCTCCGGAGTCGCGGTTGGGGTAGGCGTGATCGTCTCACCGCCAGGGCCGCTCTCGTACCCCTCTGTCCCGGGAACAGGGGTGGTGGGCACCGTGGTGGGCTGCGTCGTCGTGGTCACGATATACCCCCCGCCGCCGCCTCCCCCACCGCCACCTCCCCCGCCGCCTGAGGGGGTGAAGGTCACGCTGATCGTATGGTTCATCGCGACATCCAAGAAGGTGTATTCAAGGAGCCCGCCCTTGCTGTCACCATCCACCATCACGTTCTGGACCGCATATCCGGAATCGGGGTGCATGGTGAAGGTGATATCGTTCCCCCCGGGGACGCTCACGTTCCCGGAAGGCAGGATATTCCCGCCTGAAGACGCAGTTGCCTGGATGTAGAAGGTGAGCGACCCTTCAGGCAGGAATACTGCCGAGATGGTGTGGTTCGAGGCGACATTTGCAAATGTGTAGACCGGCACCGGGGTAACGCTCCCCCCGTCAATGAGGAGCTGGGCGGTGAAGAAACCGGTGTCAGGAACGACCTCAAACGACAGGCTCTCCATGTAAGGCACTTCGCGTGTCCCGGAGGGGATGATGGTCCCATTCTCTGTGGGTAGCGCAGTGATGGTGAAGTTGACCTTTGTAAACTCGGCAAAGATCGAGTGGTCCTCCATCACGTTCACGAACTGGTAGGATGAAGGGGTTCCTGCGGAGACATTATCGACCTGCACATCGGCAATCCTGTATCCCTGGTCGGGGGTGATCGAGAACAGGGCGTTGCCTCCCGGTGCAACGAGGACCTGGCCCGACGGAGATATGGACCCGTGGGGCCCTGCTCCCGCGGTGATCCTGTGGCTCGTTACGCTGAATGTTGCGTGAATGCTCCCGTCCGATGTCACGTCCTCGAAAGTGTAATTCGATACCGGGCCTACGGAGACCCCATTGACCAGGACATCGGCGATAGCGCAGCCAGCGGAGGGGATTATCGCGAAGTGTGCAGATTCACCGGAGGGAACGTGCACAAGGCCAGCCGGGACTATCTGGCCATTTGGACCGGCAGTTGCATTGATCACGTACAATACCGTCTCGTTCTCGACAAAGGACGCTTCAACCACGTGATTGCTCTGGATATCTGAAAGCCGCAACCACGTCATTGGCCCGAGCGCGTGGCCGTCAAGGAAGAGGTTCTGTACCTTGAACCCGGGGCTGGGAATGATGTCGAAGTCCTGGGTGGAACCTGCCGGGACGGTGAATGTGCCGTTCGGGATGATTGCGCCGTGTGGACCGGCAGTCGCAGTGATTGTGAACTCGTTCGGGATGGGCGTGAGGTTCGCATACAGGTGGAGTGTCTGGTCCTTCGCAGGGTATGCGGTGATCGGCTGGGTCAGGGGGTAATAGCCGTCTTTCTCGACCGTAAAGTGGGTATACGGGGTCCCGGTCAGGTAGACCATCACGAGGAGAGTCCCCCCATCGATCAGGCCCTTGTGGTCATCGTTGAACGAGACCGCGGCACCATCCACGTTCGAATGGACAAGGAAGTAACCCCTGTCACCTCCAATGCTGCCAAGAGCCGTGATGAATTCAGGTCTTGTGTAAGTCGATGAACCATATGCATTCCCGACCGTGAGGCTGACGGTATACCAACCAGGCAGCGTATACACATGGACGGGGTTTCGCAGGTTCGACGTGCCGCCGTCACCGAAATTCCAGGACCATGTCTCGGGGGATCCCGTGGAGCCGTCAGTGAACGCAACCGCGAGAGGCACCATCCCTGTTGTCTGGTTGGCCACAAAATAGGCCGATGGGGGTCCCGGAAGCGGTGAGGACACGCGAATGTAGTCAACCTTCGTCTCGGTGTCATGCCCGCTTGCATTGGTCACATGCAGGCTCACAGTATACGACCCGTACTCCTGGTAGATGTGCCGCGGGTTCTGCAGGTTCGACGTGCCGCCGTCGCCGAAGTTCCACTGCCACGTGAGGATATCAGTTTCAGAGCAGTCGCAGAATTCCACTTCTATCGGGGCATTTCCCGTGCGGGGACTTGCAGTGAAACACGCAATGGGAGGATTCGGTGGCGGGCACTCGGGGATGCAGATGATCTTGGAGATCGAGTCAGAACCTCCCTTGTTTGAGACTGTCAGGGTGACATTATATCCCCCAATCCCGGCGTAGGTGTGGTTGGGGTTCTGGAGAGTGGAAGTTGCCCCATCGCCGAATTGCCAGAACCATGCAGAGGGGTTACCGGTAGAGGTATCGGTGAACCGGACGAACTGGGAGTCAGGGCATTCCGAGATGTAGGTGAAATCCGCGACCGGTGGTTCAGGGCACGGGGGTACGCAGACGATGCACAAAATCTTGGAGATGGAATCTGATCCCCCTTCGTTTGTGACGGTAAGGGTGACTTCGTAGCCGCTGACTGCAGGGAATGTGTGACTGGGGTGCTGCTGAGAAGAGAACGTCCCGTCACCGAAAGACCAGTTCCAAGAAGTGGGGTTGTTGAGAGAGGTATCGGTGAAGTATACGGTGAGCCGATCGGTCGGGTTACTGCAGAACGTGAAGTTGGCTACAGGAGGATCTATGGGGCCAGGACAATGGGGCACATACACGCTCTTCGTGATGGAATCGGACCCTCCGGAATTGGAGACCGCAAGGGTGACGTTGTAGGTGCCTGTTGCAGAGTATGTGTGGGTCGGGTTCTGCTTGTCGGAAGTTGCTCCATCGCCAAAGGTCCAGAACCAGGTCCCCGGGTTATTGAGTGAGGTGTCGGTGAACCGGACGAATTTGGAATCAGGGCATTCCGAGACGTAGGTGAAATCAGCTTCGGGGGGGTCGACCGGCACCGGGCAATCTGGGATAAAGATGATCAGGGAGGTGGAGTTGGAACCTGCGTCGTTTGTGACGGTGAGGGTGACGTTATAACTGCCAATCGCTGCGTAATTGTGGCTGGGACTCTGGAGGGGGGAGGTCGTCCCGTCACCGAAAGACCAGTTCCAGGAGGTTGGGTTGTTGAGTGAAGTATCGGTGAACCGGACGAATTTGGAGTCAGGGCACTCTGAGAGATAAGTGAAACTGGCGATGGGTGGTTCAGTGCAGGGAGCGATGCAGATGATCTGGGACGTGGAGTCTGAACCTGCGTCGTTGGTCACGGTGAGAGTGACATTGTATCCCCCAATCTCGGCGTAGGTGTGGTTGGGGTGCTGCTGGGAAGAGAACGTCCCGTCACCGAAAGACCAGTTCCAGGAGGTTGGGTTGTTGAGTGAAGTATCG